>Ga0210019_1002468_pt1 | contig 17920 bp, 15 predicted proteins | sample CryGeyCG2114_020_2_FD_183969 | JGI IMG/M metagenome (GOLD analysis project Ga0210019, IMG submission 183969) | Groundwater microbial communities from aquifer - Crystal Geyser CG11_big_fil_rev_8/21/14_0.20 (SPAdes) (version 2) | ecosystem: Environmental > Aquatic > Deep subsurface > Groundwater ...
AGGACTCATATCGCTACTTCAACAACTGAAACGAGTTCAAGGTACAATATGAACCGCCGTGGTACGGAACCGTATGCCCGGTGGTGTGGGAGGACGGCGGGGGCAATCCCGCCTCCTACCCGATAACGATTGAATCAGACGGCGGGAACTGCTTCGCGCAGGGCTTCCTTGCGGCTGAGTTTAACCTTTCCTTGTTGATCCACATCAATGACCTTGACTCTGATTTCATCACCTTCTTGAATTTCATCACTGACATTTTTGATGCGACGGTCGCAGATTTGTGAGATATGCACCAAGCCATCTGTGCCGGGGAAGATTTCTACGAAGGCACCGAAATCGACAATTTTTTTAACCTTGCCGAGATAGATTTTTCCGATTTCGACTTCCTGTACCAGGTTTTGCACATATTCAATGGCCTTCCTGGCGGCTTCCTCATCGGAAGAGGCGATCGAAACCACCCCGTCATCGTTGATGTCAATGGTGACGCCCGTTTTGTCAATGATATCGCGGATGACTTTGCCGCCCGGTCCAATGACGTCGCGAATTTTATCTTTTGGAACCGTAATCTGGACGATTCTCGGAGCATATTTGGACATTTCATCTCTCGGGCTTTGCAGGGCCTTATCCATTTCACCGAGGATATGCAGTCTGCCTGCTTTTGCTTGCTCCAGGGCTTTACCCATGAGTTCGCGGTCCAGGCCGGTAACTTTGATATCCATTTGCAGTGCGGTGATACCGTTGGTGGTTCCCGCCACTTTAAAGTCCATGTCACCGAGATGATCTTCGGAGCCGAGAATGTCGGAAAGAACTGCCACCCGGTCTCCCTCTTTAATCAACCCCATGGCGATGCCCGCAACAGGGGCTTTGATAGGAACCCCTGCGTCCATCAACGAGAGCGAACCACCACACACGGAAGCCATGGAAGAGGAACCGTTGGATTCAAGAATCTCGGAAACGATTCGGATGGTGTAAGGGAATTTTTCCCTGCTTGGCAGAATGGGGATGAGGGATCTTTCAGCCAGCATGCCGTGGCCTATTTCGCGCCGTCCGGGGCCGCCAATAAATTTGACCTCACCGGTACAAAATGCCGGAAAATTGTAGTGCAGGAGAAAAGACTTGGTTCCCTTAAACTCCAGACTGTCCAACCGTTGCTCGTCTACTGAAGTCCCCATCGTAGTGGTGACCAGAGCCTGGGTTTCGCCGCGAGTGAAAACAGCGGAACCGTGTACGCGCGGCAAATAGCCGACCATGATGCTGATAGGGCGAACATCGGCCAAACCTCTGCCATCTACCCGATATTGTTTGTCGAGAATAAGGTTACGCACCACTTCTTTTTCAAGGTCATGGAAAATCTCTTTAACTTCACCTTTTCTCTCGTCCTGTTCTTCAGGGCTCAAGGCTTCGGCAAGGTCGTCTTTAATTTTCTTGATGGTATCGTTACGCTCGTGCTTGCCGGCAATTTGCATGGCCTCTCCAAGACGGGAGGCGGCAATATCGCGAACTTTTTTTTCCAGTACTTCACATGCTTTTGGCTCTTCTACAACAAGTTTTTCCTTGCCCAAAAGTTCCCGGAGTTTAATTTGAATTTCGATCACTTTTTTAATTCTCTCGTGACCGAACTCCAGAGCCTGCATCATATCGTCTTCGCTGACTTCGTTGGCGCCTGCTTCAACCATTACGATTCCGTCAGCCGTTCCGGCCATGATCAGGTTCAGATCACTGTTCGCCGTGTCTTCGTAAGTGGGATTAAAAATCAGCTTGCCATCTACCCGTGAAATGCGGGCACCGGCAACAGGGGTCTCAAACGGAATGTCAGAGATCATCAACGCGGCGGAAGCACCGGTAATGGCGTTAACATCAGGGGGATTGACCTGGTCATGAGAGACAACGATTCCTACAACCTGGGTTTCATTTTTGAACCCTTTTGGGAACAAAGGCCTGATGGGTCTGTCGATCAACCGACAGATCAGGGTTTCGATGTCTCCGGGCCGGGCTTCCCGTTTGAAAAAACTGCCTGGAATTTTTCCGGCGGCATAGGTTTTTTCCCGATAGTCTACAGTCAGAGGGAAGAAGTCGATTCCTTCCCGGGCTTCTTTTGCCATGGTGGCGGTTACCAGTACCATGGTGTCACCCTGCCGGACGACGACCGCGCCGCCAGCTTGCCGGGCCAGGTCGCCGGCTTCCAGTGAAATCAATTTTCCATCTATATCTACTTCAACTTTTTCCATTAATATCTCTCCAATATCTTATTGTCCTGAGAATTCAGGGTAGGTTTGGCGCGATTATCTGCGAATGCCGAGTTTTGAAATGATGTTCTGATAACGGCTAATACTTTCTTTTTTCAAGTGGTCCAGGAGTTTTCGTCTCTGGCTTACCAGCTTGAGCAGTCCGCGCCGGGAATGGTGGTCTTTGGCATGCGTCTTGAAATGTTCAGTCAAATAGGTAACGCGTTTTGTCAGGAGCGCTATCTGCACTTCTGAAGACCCCGTGTCTTTTTCATGAAGCTTGTAATCGGTGATAACTGTTGTTTTTTGTTCTGCATTCATTGCCATGATTTTTTCTCCAACTCGTTAAATGCGGGAAAACGATTGGATAATGTTTTCGTAGAGGCACACATTTGGTGATGCCTCTGCGAAAACATTCCAACCTTCTTCCGCCAGATTTTATTTAAATATTCATAACTAAATTAAAACACGCTTTAATTTAAACGCGATATCCTTTGATGCTAATCGGCTAAACTGTTCCTGGTCGACAAGAGACTCAAGAATGGCAAGCACTTTATCACTGCCATTGCAGACCCGCATCATCATCCCTGATTTAAATTCCTTTGGACAAGCTTTCAGAGAAAACTTAGGCAGGGCATTGCCGTTGGCAATAAGCTCTACAAAATCATCACTGACGCGGATTTCGGGAAGAAACTGCAATGCTTTTTCTACAGGAAAAAGCACTCCGGCCAGATTCCCACTTTTGCTGGCAATCTCCAAATCCTCGAGAGTGATTGAAGAATCCTGAGCAAACGCTCCCACCCGTTTTCGGGTCAACCGGGACATATGCGCACCACAACCCAGCTTTTGCCCGATATCATGGCACAGGGTGCGGATATAGGTTCCCGCCGAACAATGCACTTCGAATTCTACCCGATTTTCATCCATATTAATAAAATCAATGGAATAAAAATTAACCGAGGCAGGTTTTCTCTCGATAGTAATACCATTTCTGGCCAATTTGTAAAGAGGAATTCCATTGCTCTTCTTGGCCGAATACATGGGGGGGATCTGTTTTTGCTCCCCGATAAAACTTGTAAGCAGGTCCCGGACCTGGGTTTCGGTGACCTCTGAGGGGTCTCCCTCAAAGAGGGTTTGCCCGGTGGAGTCCTGAGTGTCGGTGGCCGTTCCCAAGGTCATAGTGCATTGATAATGCTTGGATAAGGGGCTTAGAAACTGGATGATCCGGGTTGATTGGTTCAGGCAAATGGGCAAAATACCCTCTGCCATTGGGTCCAGGGTGCCAATATGCCCCGCTTTTTTGACTCCCAAAATCCTTTTCACCGCAAGGACCATGGAAAACGAAGTGGGGCCGGACGGTTTATAAAGGTTGACCACCTGGTCCAGAATGCAGTCCATTGAGTATCCTTGATATTTTTTCAACATGATCGGCATTGTCATCGCGCCGAAATTCCAGTTCGGGGAGGTACCTTAGATAAAGGTTTTTACCCAACGCGTTACGGATGAACCCTTTGGCATTTTTCAGCCCGTCCAGGGTGTCGATTTTTTCTTGTTCAGAGCCCATCACGCTGACAAATATTTTAGCGTGTTTGAGATTGTCAGAAACCTCCACCTTGGTGACGGTTGTAAAACCAATCCGCGGATCTTTCAATCCATTCTGGATCAGCTTTGATATTTCTTCATGAAGTAGCTCTTGAATTCTCTGCGAACGCTTGAACCGCACGACACACCACCTGTTTTAAAAATTTCCGGAGCCAAGATTTATGGTTTCCGTTTTGCAATCGGTGATCTCGGCCAGATTCATCCGGTCGATGGCATCGACCACCTTGGTCAATAACCCATCCATGTACGGTCGATCAGTCCCCACAGCGGAGATGCCGATATGGAGACTTTGCCAAATGTCCTGGTCTCCAACCTCCGCGACCGAGACATTAAAATTATTCCTGAGTCGGTCTTTAATAGCTCTGACGACCTGGCGCTTGCCTTTTAAAGATTGGTTCCCGTGCAAATAAAACTTTATGGAGCAACAACCGATGATCATTTTTTTGTACGCCAAACCGCCTGTCAGTTTGTAACCTGTTCCAGTATGAAGGGTTCGATAACATCTCCTTGTTTCATATCCTGAAACCTTTCGATGGAAATACCGCAATCATAGCCTGCGGTGACTTCCTTGACATCGTCCTTAAACCTTCTGATAGATGCGATTTTGCCCTGGTAGATCACCACATTGTCTCGAATCAGGCGGGCTTCCAGATTGCGCTCGATTTTTCCTGACAGTACATGGGACCCGGCAATAGTGCCAACTTTTGGAATGGTAAAGACTTCGCGGATTTCTGCCTTGCCAATAACGCGCTCCTTATATTTTGGTGCCAGCATTCCCTCCAGGGCCAGTTTCATATCATTGATAGCATCGTAAATGATGCTGTAGAGACGAATGTCTACTTTATCCCGGGTGGCCAGTTTTGTAGCCTGGTCCGTTGGACGCACGTTGAATCCAATAATGATAGCGTTGGACGCGCAGGCCAGAAGAACATCTGACTCGGTGATGCCGCCGACGGCATCATGAATGCATTTGATGCGGACCTCTTTGTCGCCGAGATTGCCAAAAGCCTCCTGAACGGCGTGAATGGAGCCTTGAACGTCAGCCTTGATGATCAGATTGAGTTCTTTAATCTGACCTTCAATGATCTGTTGATGCAAATCGTCCATAGTGATACGAGTAGATTTCGCCAGTTGGATTTCCCGCTGTTCCTGTAGTCTAAGGTTGCTGAGTTGCCGGGCCTTTTTTTCGTCCCGAACCACCACGAAGTGGTCACCAGGTTGCGGAACATCTGGCAAACCCACGACTTCTACGGGCGTGGACGGGATGGCTTTTTTAATTTTTTTGCCTTTGTCATCAATAAGCGCCCGAACCTTGCCGAAATAACAACCTACGATGAACGGTTCTCCGACTCTCAGGGTGCCGGTTTCAATGACCAGGGTCGCGATAGGCCCACGTCCTTTATCCAGCTTGGACTCGATCACTACTCCCCTGGCGCGGAGCGTTGGATTGGCTTTCAGTTCCATGACTTCTGCTTGCAGGAGTAAATTTTCAAGCAGGTGATCAATTCCAGCTCCGGTTAGCGCCGAGACTTCGACGTAAATGGTTTGCCCGCCCCAATCCTCTGGCAGAAGGCCCAGGTCGGCCAATTGTTTTTTGACTTCCTCGGGTTTAGCGTCGGGTTTGTCAATTTTGTTGATGGCGACAAGAATCGGTACACCCGCGGCCTCTGCATGGTGAATCGCTTCTCTGGTCTGTGGTTTGATGCCGTCATCGGCCGCCACAACCAGAACGACAATGTCTGTCACTTGCGCGCCCCTGGCTCTCATGGCCGTAAAAGCCTCGTGTCCCGGTGTGTCGAGGAAAGTAATGGCTGACCCCTTGATGCGGGTCTGATAAGCGCCAATATGCTGGGTGATGCCTCCAGCTTCCAATTTAGTCACATCGGTTTTGCGAATTGCATCCAGAAGGGAGGTCTTGCCGTGGTCCACGTGGCCCATGATGGTCACAATCGGAGCCCGGGAAATATGGTCTTTGCTGTTGTCCTCCTCCTCTTCTGAAAAATCCAGATCAGATTTCTCAATATGGAGTTCGACTTCAAAACCGAGTTTATCGGCCACCTTACTGGCGAGGGCAAAATTCAGAGCCTGATTGATATTGGCCAGGATTCCAAAACCCATCAACTCTTTTATGATGTCATTGGGGGTGCATTTCAGTTTTTCCGCCAGTTCCCGCACGGGTGTGTTCTCGCCAATTTGAGCCAGTTCGAAACCTTCTTCTGGTAAAGCAGGTTCCGGGGCTGGCTTGGGAGTGACGGGAGTTGCCACTACCTCCGGCGATTTCTCTTTTACCTCAGGCGGTTTTTCTTTTGTCTCGGGGGTCGGCTTTTTCTCGGCAGGTTTCGGTTTTTCTTCTTTTTTGACAATTTTGAGACCAAGTTTTTTGCCCGCTTTGCTTTCTGCCGTTTCTGTGGTTTTTTCTACAGCTTTACCCTTTTCCGTTGTTGCGGCCCTGGTTTTTGCCTTTGGGGTTTTCTCTGGTTTTTTTTCGGTTTTGTCCTCCGTTTTTTTCGCGGTCTTTTTTGCGGCGGTAGACTTGGCCTGGGTTTTGGCGGTGGTGACTTTTACTTTTTGGGGAGCCTTGATTTTAATTTTTGCCTTGGCTGTTTTCAGTACCTTTTTGGCAGTGGGAGCGGCGGTTTTTGGCATGAAGAGATCACGAATATATTGCGTGGCTTCTTCATCAATGGAACTCATATGATTTTTTACAGCAACGTCGTGCTTCTGCAAAGCCTCAATGATTTGATCATTCTGAATATTGAGTTCCAAGGCCAGTTTGTTGATGCGAATCTTAGCCAAATTTCCTCCTGTTATGGGACAACATCATAAATTTCTTAAGACCCGAATCGATAAGCGGTACGGGTTTGGGCAAAGTTTTCCTGCATTGGAAGAATGCGGCGGAAATGCACTTTAAACATTTTCAAAATCTCCCAGGCGGCGTTTGACCTGCTCCAGGATGGATTTGCCCATTTCTTCATCAATACCTTCCATAGCAACCAACTCTTCCAGTGGGGTGACAGAAATTTCTGCCAGGGTTTCAAATCCATTTTTGGCCAGAACTTCCAAGGTCTCAGAAGGTAGCCCTGTCAACTCCTCTATGGGGACTTCCTCCTCTTCTATCTCTTCTTCTTTTTCCTGGACTTGTGTCTCAGGCACGCTATCCGGGGTTTCTTCCTCCGCGGGTTCTTCTTCCGGGCTCTTTTCTTTAGCCAGTTCCTTTTCCAGCGTTAACTGTTTTTGTTGCTCTTCGGCCAACTGGATCAAGGCCTCGGCTTTTTTGGGACCAATGCCTGCCAACTCGGTCAGACCTTTTACTCCCCGGCTCAGGGCTTCTTCATAGGTGACAAGGTTATTGTTGAAAAGGATGGTCATCACCTTCTCACCCAAACCTTTGGCGTTTTTCACGTCATCAAGAAAATCCACCGTGGAGGTTTCGCCGGGAGTCAAGAAAGCGTGCTGTGGATGGCCCAGTTCCATAGCCTCAGACGGGCCTTTTATATCCACTTTCCAGCGCACCAGCTTGGCGGCCAAGCGCACATTCTGCCCTTTTTTACCTATAGCGAGTGACATCTGGTCTTCAGCCACGATGACAGTCATCTGTTTTTCATCGGGGTTCACAATGATCCTTGAAACTTTGGCCGGACTCAACGCGTTTTTGAGATAGGTCTCGGGGTCTTCAGAGTACTCAACAATATCTATTTTTTCGCCACGTAGTTCCTGGACGATTGACTGGACTCTCATTCCGCGCATGCCGACACAAGCGCCAACCGCATCGATTTCCCGGTCGTTGGTTCGTACCGAAATTTTAGTGCGGCCGTTAGGTTCGCGAACCACTCCCATGATTTCTACCATGCCTTCACTGATTTCGGGAACTTCCATTTCGAATAAATTCTTGATTAATCCGACATGGGTACGGGAAAGGATGACCAACGCATTTTTAGCTGTTTTCCGGACATCAAGAACATACGCTCGAATTCGTTCTCCACGATTGAAATTTTCCCGGAAAACCTGTTCTCGTCGCGGCAGAATACCTTCGGCTTTCCCCAGATCAACGATAAGGTCTCCATGCTCCATTCTCTGGACGATGCCGTTGATAAGCTCACCTTTTTTATTGATATATTCATTGTAGATCAGGTCAATTTCCGCTTCGCGGACTTTTTGCATGATTACTTGTTTGGCGAGTTGGGCGGCGATGCGTCCATAGCCTTCCAGAACCTGCTGAACAAGAACCTGTTCACCAATCTGAACATCGTCGGAAAATGCCGAAGCATCCTTCAGGCTGATTTGTTCATCTGGAGAATCGACCTCCTCTACTACGGTTTTTTCCAGGTAAATTTCGACCTCTCCCGTAGATTCATTGAATTCACTTTGTAACTCCCTGATCGTTGGATACCGTTTTCGCGCGGCAACCTCGACCGCCGCCCTCAAGGCATCAATCAGGACGCTCTTGTCGATTCCTTTATCTCGACTGAGTTGCTCTAGAATGCTGAGTGTTTCCATGTTCATGGTGCTTTACCTAAATTTCAATGACTAAGTTTGCTTTGCCAACTTTGCTCAACGGAATTTCAAAAACCTTCCCGTCTATTTCCATAATTACGGTTTGATCCCTGAAGTCTGTAAGAAGGCCGGAAAATTTTCTTCTATTGTCAATCGGGGAAAGGCTGTGCAGGCGGATTTTCCTTCCCTTAAACTTTAAAAAATCTTTATCTCGCTTAAGAACCCGATCCAGTCCGGGGGATGAGACTTCCAGGCTATAGGGGGTGGTGATGGTTTCTTCGACATCAATGAGATCGCCGGTCAGGTGGCTAACTTTCTGGCAGTCCTCAACAGTGACCCCCCCTGCCTTGTCGATATATATCCTTAATACCCAGTTCTTTCCCTCTTTTTTGTATTCGACATCCACCAGTTCCAGTCCTTCTGCCATTAGGACCGGCTCTATCAAACTTGTAACTAATTGCGAAACTGGGACTTTTGCCATTTTAAACTCTACTGTCGAGCGGACCCTGCGCCTTTTTCATCATTTGGAGACGGCAACCAATGTTTGCGTGCTCCTGAAAAATGTAAAAAAAAAGCGGGCTCAAAGCCCGCGATGCAGGACCTGTAGATGTCATTGAGATTGTAAAGAACTTCAGTTCGGATTTCAAGGGAAAACTGGGCACTCCCGGGGCGGACCGGTTTTTTATAAACCTTTTAAAATACCTGGGATATCTTCAATGACCTGGGGGTAGGGCCGAAGTTCAGACTCATTGGTTTTGCGGATTTTGATCTCAATCTGGCCAGCAGAGAGGTTTTTAGGGCCTATAATGATTTGCAGGGGAATCCCTATAAGGTCAGCATCCTTCAATTTGACGCCCAACCGGTCTGCTCTGTCATCAAGCAGAGAATCTATGCCAATTTCCTGAAGCCGGTCATAAATAGTATCGCAGGCATTTTTTACTTCATCGTCGGAATAATTAACCGGGATAATAATAACTTGAAAAGGCGCCAGGTTCAAGGGCCAGACAATGCCTCTGTCATCATGATTTTGCTCAATGGCGGCGGCGGCCGTACGCCCGACTCCAATTCCATAACAACCCATGACCATCGCACTTTCCTTGCCTTGCTGGTCAAGATAAACAGCTTTCATCAATGAGGAATATTTAGTGCCAAGAATGAATATATGACCGACTTCAATTCCGCGTTTGACCTGATATTTCCCCTCCTCGCAATGTGGGCAAGGGTCGCCGACCTTGACGGTTCTGAGGTCGCCGAATTGTTTGACCTTAAAGTCCCGTTCAACTTGTACCCCGGTAAAGTGGGCAGAGGGTTTGTTGGCGCCCGTGACAAAATCATGCAAGGCGAAAATTTCATGGTCCGCATAAACTGGAAGATCAAGCCCCACGGGTCCTACATATCCGCAATGCAATCCGGGGTGTCTGGAGATGGCTTCTTCACCCGCCGGTAACAACCATTCGCAACCGATCAGGTTTTTCAATTTGACGGGGTTAATCTCATGGTCACCGCGAACCAGCCCTGCTACCAAACCGTTCTCATTTTCAAGGATGATTGTTTTTACGATTTGCCGGGCAGGCAGGTTGAGAAACCCTGCCACTTCCTCCACGGATTTTTTTCCGGGTGTCTCAACTTCTTTCAAGTCCTGCGGCGCGGCAGGAGGGGTGGAGGCGGCAGGAGGTTTCGATCCTGCCAGTTCCAGATTCGAGGCATAACCGCACGATTCGCAAAAACCGATATCATCTTCCCCTGAATCTGCGAGCACTGCGAATTCATGCGAAAAGCTTCCCCCGATAGTTCCTGAGTCTGCCTGCACCTGCTTGAAGTCCAGCCCACATCTTTTGAAAATATTACTATAGGCCTTAGCCATCTGGCTGTAGGTATGCCGGGTGTCCTCTTCATCGGCGTGAAAACTGTAGGCATCCTTCATCATGAACTCGCGCCCGCGCATGATGCCAAACCGGGGGCGAACTTCGTCGCGGAACTTGGTTTGAATCTGATACAGGATAACGGGCAACTGGCGATAGGATTTGATTTCCCTTCTAACAATATCGGTGATGACCTCTTCATGCGTGGGGCCGTAGCAGAATTCCCGGTTATGCCGGTCTTTAATTCGTAACAGTTCCTTGCCATAAAAATCCCACCGCTTGCTTTCCATCCACAATTCGGCAGGTTGAATGCTCGGTAGAAAAACCTCTTGCCCACCAATTTGGTTCATCTCTTCGCGAATGATCTGCTCTACCTTCCTCAAGACCCGAAGCCCCAATGGCAGGATGGAGTAAATTCCAGACGCAAGTTGCCGGATCATTCCCGCGCGCACCATGAGCTTGTGGCTGATGACTTCCGCATCAGCAGGAGATTCTTTTAATGTTGGAATAAACAGCTTTGAAAAATGCATACGCGGTATCCGATGGTTAATCCAGACAAGAAAAAGGAAGGATGATTTTATGCGCTAAAGGATTTTTGAGCAAGGGCAATATGGTCTGCATTATGAATTTCCAGCCAACCTTTATGGATTTCCATATAGTGAATGGCAAAACCCCTGTCGATCATTTCCTGGATGAGGTCGGTGAACGTCAGCCTGGAGATATCATCCGACTCATGAAAGGGGCCGGTAAAATTTTCAAGTATATCTTTATAAGTTTCGAGAAATTGCTCAGCCCCGGTTTTGCTGAATCGGGCAAGACCTATGAACTCGTGGGTTGCGGTTTCAGGGTTTATTTTACTGCCGATCTTTGCCACCGTGTTTTCACTGATAAAACGGATTTCCCGGCGCCTGGGTTTGTAGTGGTTCTTGGTGATAATGTAGTCCTGGACGTTTCCTTCTTCCGGCATGTGATACTGGGTTGAATTGTCGGCGACAAGAACAATATCCTCCTTGCACTCTGTAAGCTTGCTAAGGATGTGGTTCTCCATGAGAATGTCTGAGTACAGCATGATGAATCCGTTGGCCATTTTTTCCTTCGCAACGACCAGCGAATGGAGCATGGAGCCTTTCTGATAGTCGGGATTCTCCAGAATATTAATGCCCTCGGCACGCAAGTTGTCCTTGCCATACCCGGCGATAATTGTGATGTCCGCGAGGTTCGCGTTGCTCAAGGTTTGAATCTGGTGGTCGAGAAGGGTCTTTCCGCATATCTCCAGCATGGCCTTGGGTTTTCCATTTAAAATTTTCTTTAAAACGGGGTCCTCTCCGGCGGCAGGAATGATCACCGGGATATTGGTGGTGAGTTCATCCTGTTGGTCTTTTTCCTTAACGTCTAAAAACCCTACAGTTTTAAAAATCTCACGGACGGGTGCGCATAAGGGGTCTGATTCCAGTGACCTCTGGTTGCGAAGAAGGGTTTTTGCTGTTTCCACCATCGCTTGATAGGCACTGCGTAAAAGGTGGTTTGCATAAATGATGATGTTGAATCCGGCGGCACTCAGTTCGTCCTCAGTGATCAGGTTGTAGGTGGTTGGTACGCACACCAGCGGCTTATTCAATTTAAGGTCTTGTAAAATAATCCTGTATTTTGCGGCAAACTCCAGAATTTCATCCGGGTTTTTGGACTTGGAGTGAATCATGATTCCATCGACTCCGGCTTTAAGGTAGAGCGTCGCCCTGTCCAGCGCGTCCTCCATGGGTTTTCCGGCTATGAGGCTTTCAATGCGGGCGATAATCATGAACTCACTGCTTTTTTGAACGCTCTTCCCCCTGCGGATTTTCTGGGCGAAGATCTCTGGTTCTTGCAGGTTTTGCTGTACTCCGGCCTCCAGGCTGTTACGCTTGGGAAAAACCTTGTCTTCAATAATTACTGCCGACACACCCGCCCGCTCAAGTTTAGAGACTGTGTACTCAAAGGAGTTGGCATCCCCTCCCGTATCGCCGTCAACGATCATGGGTTTGTTGGTCACTGCCAGTATTTCGTTGATGGTATGGAGCCGGGAGTCAAAGGTGATGACTTCGATATCGGGGTGGCCCTTCGAGGCCGAATCGGTGAGGCTACTTTCCCAAATGGCATCGAATTGTCGGACAACGGTTTGTCCATCAGAGTCTCCGGTCACTTCAACGGTGTTAGCGATAATGCCGCTCAGTCCATTATGAGCTTCAAGCACTCGCACGGTTTTGCCTTCTTCCAGAAGGGCCTTGAGTTTTCCCCGGCGCTGTTCGGGAAGAATTGTATTAAGCAGGGTCATGATTGGGCTCCGGGGGTTGTGTCGGTCTCAATTTTTTCTCGTATCCAGTCAGCAATATAGATGTTGTCGAGATCAAACTTTTTCAACGTATTTAAAATAACCACCAGGTGTTCTTCCTGGGGAAGGTTTTTGTCCAGAATAATAAGGTCCTCGCCATTGAGTTTGCAATGGCCGCTTTGTATAGCAAACTCCTGATCGTTGAGGTTTGCGACTTCAATTTTGATGGATAATTTTTCCGCGGCTTCCTTGAGGTCCCGAATCCGGCTCTCAATATTCTGCATAGTAGAAAATTTTTTCAGCTAATGATTCGCATAATGTCATTGTAAAATGCGAACACCATGAGGCTGAGCAACATGAAGAGCCCGACCTGCTGTGCCCGTTCCCGATTTTTTTCGCTCACGGGCTTTCCTTTGAGGATCTCTATCAGGAAGAAGAAAATATGGCCGCCGTCCAGAACCGGAATTGGCAACAGGTTGAGCAGGCCCAGGTTAATGCTTAACAGGGCCGTCAGCCGAATCAATTCATTAAAACCCTGTTCGGCCTGTTCTCCATAAATTTGAAAAATCAGGATGGGTCCACCGATGGAATCTGCCGGGATGGAGCCCAAAATCATTTTTTTGATGCTGACGGCTATCAGGTAAATCAGTCGGCCTGTCTCGTTGCAAGCTCTTTTCAGGGCTCCCCAAATCCCGTAACTTTCCTCAACCATTTCTCCCGCCATGCCGATGCCAAGCAAACCCACTTCCGTGCTTTTGCCTTCAATGTCCTTGACGATTTTGGCTTCCGGGGTCAGAGTTGTAACAATTTCTGTCCCGTTTCTGAGGATTCTGAATGCCAGTTCCTGGCCGGGCTTGTCGATAGCGGCTTTTTTCAGGTCTCCCCAACCAAAAATAACGGTGTTATCCACAGAAACCAGAATGTCTCCTTCCTGAATTCCGGCCTTATCAGCCGGAGTGCCTTCCTGAACGTAAATAATATTTCTTACGAGCGGGGTGATTCCGATCAGGCCAACGTTTTCCTTGTCTCCAAACAGATCGCTGATTTGCTCAGAAATGGGAGTTATGGGAATATGGACGATGTTTCCTGAGCCTCTTTCTACCTGGAAATCCAACGAGTGGCCGGGGGAATCATGGACGATTTTTTGGAGTTGTTCCCAATATAGTATTTTTTTGTCGCCGATGGCTAAAATGCGGTCACCCGTTTGGAGCCCTGCAACCAAGGCCGGGGACTCACTTTTAATTGTCCCGACAACGGGAGCCAGGGCCGGAACCCCTACCAGATAGACCCCGTAATAAATAGCGATGGCAAACAGGATATTGAATAACGGACCCGCGAACGCGATGGCCAGCCGGTGTAAAACCGGAGCGGCGGAAAAGGATCCCTTTTCGTCGGCGACATCTTCTCCGACTTCCTCCCCTTTCATTTTCACGTAACCTCCAAGGGGAATCCAGGAGAGAAGATACTCGGTGCCGCCGCGTGTGAAGCTCACGATGGTCGGCCCAAAACCGAGGGAAAACTTTTCCACCACGACACCCACTTTCCGGGCGACCAGAAAATGACCCAATTCATGGATAAAGATGAGAGCCGCCAGCCCTCCCATAAAAGCCAGCATTTTAGTTCCGAAACCGAAAACTGCATCCAGAGAAAATATTGAAAGTTCAAACATGAGATTTAAGGAGTTTGTGTGTAATCCAAAATCTCCACACCAGGTGGAGTTTTTAGTTGGAATTGTTCTTCCGGGATTTCCTGATTAACACGAATCCGGTTGAAGTGGATTTCTGTTTTATTTCCTAACTTATCATACACGGTCGATCCGATAATTTGGTAGTTTTTCTTGTCAGCCAGAAGAACCAGTCTCGCCAGGCTCTGATCTCCATTTTTTGGCACGAGGGTGACAACAATATTCTGGCTTTCCTGGCTCACACTTTCAACATTAAAGGCGTGAGTCAGCTTTCCTTTTCCTGCCAGAAAAAGCGCGGGGGTGTTGGACGAATAAATGCTCTCAACGGGGACCTTGGTGGCTTGCTCCTCTTCGGGGACATAAAGCCAAAGTGTTTTCTCATTGCTGATTAGAATTTGCGTGTCGGGAGCTCCATAGACCCATCTCATTTTTCCGGGTTTCTTGATTTGCACCTGGCCTTTGACACTCTGGGTCTGGTTCATCGCTTTAACGTAAGATTTCTGACTGAAATCGGCCTCAAAGGTTAAAACCTTTTCGTACTGATTTTGTATGGCATCCAGTGCCTGCTGGTCAGAAATCCCGGCAAAAACGGCCCCTGGTAGCAACAGGATAGTGAATAACGCTGAAAATTTTTGCAGAAAGTTCAAGGGGGATTCCTTTTCTATTTTTTATGCAGGACTCTGCGGCCCGAAAGGGTCAACTTGTCCGCAAGAATCAGTTGGATAGCCTGGGGGTAGATGATGTGCTCCTGCTCAAGAATCCTTTCAGAAAGCGAAGCCTCATCGTCTTCATCAAAAACGGGAACCACTGCTTGCATAATAATGGGGCCGCCATCTACCTCTTCATTGACAAAGTGTACTGTGCATCCTGAAAACCGGGCTCCGTGTTCCAGGGCCCGTTTTTGAACGTTCAGTCCTGGAAAGGCGGGAAGCAATGAAGGGTGAATATTAATGATTCTGCCTGAAAAAGCTTCGATAAAATATTTGCCCAGAACCCGCATGTAGCCCGCGAGACAAACCAGATTAACGGATTTGGATTGAATCCGCTCTACCAAGGCCTGTTCATAGCTGTTTCGGTCGGGATAAGATTTGGGGTCCAGAAAAAGCCCCTCAAGACCATGCTTGCGTGCCCGTTCCAGCGCGTAGGCAGATTTCACATTGCTGATCACCAGGGCAATTTCAGCCTGCAGGGCATTTTTTTCAATGCTGTCGATGATGGCCTGTAGATTAGAGCCTCGTCCTGAAACTAAAACGGCGAGTTTGAATTTATCCGGTGCCATTTAAAAGGGGTGTAAAGGTTTGTTGAGGACGGGTGTCAACGCTTGCATGAGCTTATCATTAAACAATGTTTTAAATCAATGATTTCAGTATTCAGTGTCCAGCCAAAATAGAAATGTCCGGTTTTTGGTCCAAAAAAACAAATTGAACATGCCGTTGGAACAACAACTCTGGCAATTCGGCCCCTGACCAGAATTCTATCTGCTCTTCGTATGGTGTCAAAAAATAAGTATGATGTCCCCGGAATTCTGGATTTTTCCCTGTTCCAGAACGTCATTCCCACGTCCCCTTCGTCATTCCCGCGAAGGCGGGAATCCAGAAATTCTTCCTCTCGCCCTCCTGGATTCCCGCCTTCGCGGGAATGACGAGATTGCCCGTTCCGGGCATGAAGGCTAAGGTTAATCATCACGTACCCTCGTCAGAGCACAATCCCCGGCTTCGAGGACGGAGAGTAAAATCTTGAGGAGCTTCTGGATTCCCGCCTTCGCGGGAATGACGTGGGTTGAAAGGTATTTAATTCCAGGGACATCATACTTATCTCCGACGCCTCCCTTCAAAAAAATAAGCCTGATGGTAAAATCTTCAAGAGGACATTTCTATTTTGGCTGGACATGTTGTACTTACAAGTTGCAATCCGCGTAGTGTTAATGTAAATTACGGGTTTTCACTATTAAATAGGGCTTCTATTATGGTTTCCAGTGAAACAGGGATGAAAATGATACCGGACAGCTTAAATATTCTGGTCATTGATGATGATGAAGAGGACCGGATGAATGTTCAGCGCCTGCTTGATGGTGAGGGGGTGAAGGCGGTTGTCCATTCAGCCTCGGATTGTTTCTCTGGAATAGCCAAATTAAAATCCGGGAAGTTTGATTGCGTCCTGATCGATCATAAGTTGCCCGATGCCACCGGTGTGGAGGTTTTGGAAAAAATAAGGGAAATCAACAAGGCCAACATTCCTTTGATTTTATTGACGGGCATGGGCGATGAGCAACTGGCTGTGGAGGTGATGAAGAAAGGGGCATCGGATTATTTATCCAAAAATAAGCTGAATGGGAAAGCCCTGGTCCGAAGCATAGGAAATGCCATCCAGTTCCGGTCTATTGGTGAAAAGGTGATGGCGGCAGAATTGGCCTTATTCGAGAGTGAGAAATCGTATCGCACGATTGTCGAAACGGTGTCGGATGTCATCTTTCGTTTGGGGCCGGACCAGAAAGTCGAATTCATCAACCCTGCCATTCGGTTTTTTGGTTATGACCCTCATGAATTGATTGGACATTCCCTTGAAGAGTTTCTTGATTTGCCTTCCAGCGACCAGGAATTAATTTCCAGGATAGCGACTCGGGAGGTTGGCCCGTTGGCGACCAGCAATCTGGTGGTGAATATAAAAGTCAGCAGGAACAGTGTTCTGGGGGAGAAAGCCAGGCCGATCCCGGTATTGCTGGATGCTTTTGGACTTTGGGATGTCTCCGATGAAGAGGTTTTTAAAAATGAGGTGGAGAAAAATTTCATGGGAACACTTTGTATCGCTCGCAATATTATGGAAATCAAGCAGGTGGAGGAAGAACTGCTGGAAACCCAGCATCGCTTGATGGAAGTGGTGAATGAGCTCAAGGAACTTGCCACATTGGATGGGCTGACAGGAATTGGCAACCGACGATATTTTGATGATCACGCGGAAAAGGAATGGAAACGCGCGCAGAGAGACAAACAACCCTTTACTATTGTCATGATTGATTTGGACTGTTTTAAATCTTATAACGATACTTATGGCCATCAAAAAGGGGATGCATGCCTTAAAGAAGTGGCGACTGCCGTACAAAGGGCTGTGAAAAGACCTGCTGATTTGGCGGCAAGGTATGGAGGGGAAGAGTTTGTCCTTATTTTTCCCGAAACAAGCGTTGAGGTGGGGTATCGACTTGCTGAGCAATTGCGTCTGCAGGTCATGGATTTAAAACTGAAGCACGAGCATAATATGGATGAAAGATGGGTTACCATCAGCTTGGGGGTTGCCAGCGGGATTGCTGAACCGGGAAAGCCGTTTTCGGACCTGCTTTCCCAGGCTGATAAGGCAATGTATAAGGCTAAAAGGTCCGGACGTAATCGGACTATCGTTTTTTGACGGGAGTTGAAATCAAGCCTGAAAATAGAAAAATTTTATTATTCCGGGAATAACTTGACGGGTAAATTGATCTAATACACGGAATTAAAATTCCACCCCTTTAAGCGATCCGTCCGCCGATTCTACCTCCTTTGGCGGGCGGATTTCTTTTTTTCTTCTCCTCATTTTGAACGTGAAAACTGAGCTTTTCCCTGGAAAAATTTTATACTTTCAACGAGTTAGCCCGCATATTGCATGAGTAAATCAGTAAGGTAGGGACTTCATCCATAATAATCCCCCTCATCCTAACCTTCTCCCTCCAGGGGAGAAGGAACTTTTTGCTTCCTCTCCCTTGAAGGGAGAGGAC
>Ga0210019_1002476_pt1 | contig 17899 bp, 9 predicted proteins | sample CryGeyCG2114_020_2_FD_183969 | JGI IMG/M metagenome (GOLD analysis project Ga0210019, IMG submission 183969) | Groundwater microbial communities from aquifer - Crystal Geyser CG11_big_fil_rev_8/21/14_0.20 (SPAdes) (version 2) | ecosystem: Environmental > Aquatic > Deep subsurface > Groundwater ...
GCCCATAATTTTGAGCTTTCGTGCGTTGTTCCGATATTTAACATTGCGCCTGTGTGCGGGTCGTATGTGTATCCGCGGTTGTATACAGGGTCATAAAAATGATGCAGCCAGCGCGGCGAATCATCTTCGCGCCTGCTTCCATCAACCAAATATGGAACAATGTATTGTGACAATGGATTGTTAGGAAAATGTTCTTGGTAAAATTGCGCAGTTTGTAAAGTTAAAAACGCGTGTGTATTAAAATCATACGCACGCGTTTTTGAAAACGGGACAGTTGCGAAAACAATGGTTATACAGAAAATAAGAAAGATTTTTACATACTTTCTATTTTCCATACATTTGAATACTTGTTAAATTGAAATGTCATGGAATATTCTGCCATTCTATCTTCGTTCAATAATACATAGTCGACGGAATATTGCGATCCAGTATCTCTTTTAGATGGAACCATTTTTTCTATTAAAGAAACAACTTCGGTTATCTTATTTTCTTTTTGTTTCTGCCGTAGTCCGTCTATCCATTCTTGCCGCGTGAGGTAATACGGGCTTTGTTCGTTGGTGTTGAGCGCGAAATATTGTCCTGCGAGCTCAATATCGTTGTTTTTCAAAGCATCCAAAAATAAAGCTAAAGTTTCCTCGGGTGTTTTGCCGCCAACTGTATCGTTTCGCAACGCAGTTTCTAGTTCTTGCACGCGCTGCAGGGTTTGTTGTTCCATCAATCGTTCTTGTTCATTTTGTTTTGCTTCAGGGCTGAAGTATTTTTCAAATACAGCAATGCCAATCATCGCGATAATGAAAATCACAAACAACGCAATGGTAAATCTATACCAGCTTTTTTTGCGTTCTGGCAATAACCCGCGCGGCGCTTGCCCCGTAGGTCCCGCCGCAGCGAGATTGTACGGCGTCTCTTGTTTTGTATATCCAGTTGTAACGGGATTATGCGGGGCTTGTTGGTTCAGCGATTTGATTTGCGGTTCCGCGTAATTGTTTTGCGAGAAAGTGTTGCTCATATGCATACTATATATAAACTCTAAATCCTAATTTCTAAATTCTAAACAAACTCCATTTTCTAAATTCTAAATCCTAATTTCTTCAGCCAGAGGCTGATCCGCCTATGGCGGAAAACTCTAAATCCTAAATAATGAGTTCAATTTCCATTTTGGCTGGGACTCGGTTAATTATTGCTTAACTTAGTATTTACCAGACTTCTCACGTGGTTAAGGCGCATTATTCAGAATATCAGCAACGAGCGAGCCCAATCCTTTACTAAGAAGGAGCACTAAAAATCCGATTGCCGCATACAAAATAATATACCACCCTTTTTTAAATTCTTCTGCATTCCCTTTTGAGTTTATCATGGTAAACGCGCCGTACAGCACAATGGCTGTTAAAAACGGAATGCTCAAAGTAAACAGGAAGTCAAGGACTTTATTCACCAAATCCATCAGGTTATCAACTTGAAGCGGATTGTTAAATAAAATGGTGTCAGCGCGCGCTGTTGGCGCAAGCGCTATAAGCGCAAGCATAATGCCAATGTATACAATGCGTTTGTTCATATGTTGTATAAGTATACCACGTAGTGAATTTTCGACTTAATAAAGGTTTATTCTCGTTACATTATTGGTTTTCAGTATGTGTGAATACTTCTTTATATAATACCATATTTTCTTTTTCCCGCTTTGCGGGATGTTGAAAATCTACTACAGGGTATACCCCGTAGTAGAAATGCGACAGAATTTGATGCTGTATTTCTGATTTTATTTTATTAACAATATAATCAACTCTCTGTGATTTATGCATGTTTATTTATGAATTCTCTTGCTAAGGCAGTCGCATTTTCACTACAGGGTATACCACGTAAAGAGGTTTTAACTTAATATCTGTCATTGGGCTACGGTCATAGAGTCTAAGGCGGGTCGCGCTTTTTAGATTAAGGCGACGCCACACATCGACAGTTGCCGTAAGTCCCGGGAGCCTTGGTCAACCCCGGACAACAATTTATAACAGAGCAGAGTTTGATAGTGCCCTCGGGGTCACAGACAGGAGGCGGCGGAGGCACGGGACCACATTTGATGCGAGGACCAGGACAACTGCTATCTGTGTGAGTTACAGCACTGCAACAACTCTTTAACGATGTTTTACACTGTCCATCTGCTATACAATTAGATGTTGGTGGACCGCACATGATTTGAGTAGCGCAGTTGCTATCTATGTGATTTGTAACATTGCAACAACTCTCTGACGATGTCTTGCATAGTCCATCTGCTATACAACCGGGCGGAGGTGGCGGCTGTGTGGATTTGCAACACACTTCCCCTGCTGGACAGGTACCGCTGCCATATCCGTAGTGACATCCCTGCGTAGTTGGACCGCACTGCTGTCCGGTGATATTGGTACATGTATATGTAGATGGCGGAGTCCCTTGTTCCATAGGAATGCATTGGATTTCGTTCCAAAATTGGATTGGCGAATCAGCGCGGGCAAAGAATCTGATAACAGTTGCAATAATGAGCCATGCGGAAAACATAATAACAATACCGACTATTCCTTTGAGTATGCCGTCCCACGCATCCTTAAACGCCTTGGGGTCGCCTTTTGACATTGCCATTTTGTATGCTGCAAAAGCAGTGAGCGCAGTAAGTCCCACAAACGCAAGGCCGAGCACGGTTTTAACCAATCCATCAATTGTTCGGAGTAATGCGCAAATGTCGCACGACCCTATAACGCTTGGGTCGCATTTCACCAATCCTGCTGCATGCGTTGCTATGGGGGCAAAGGCGACTGCGCATACAAGTATTAACGGAATGAATTTTGACATCATATACAAATTTAATTTCAAATTTCAAATTTATTATAAGGTCTAGGGAGCTTTATTAAATAATTGGTCAATTTGCGTTGCCATAGATGATATTGCTTGTTGGCTGGTTATGCGGTTGTTTGCCGCGGCGTCAATCGCGTCAACGAAAATTTTATTAACTAATTCGGGGTCTGGTTGCGGCCATGACAATGCGGTATACGCCTGTTTTGCAAATACGCCGAGCACCGGGTCATTTTGCATAGTTTGTAGTATAATGCGTTTTGCCGCAGGCATATTTGTTTTTTGCGCATACAGTTGGTTTGGTTCTATTTGCGTCATTTGAGAAATAAAATCCCATGCAGTTTGGTATTTGTTTGATTGTTTACTTACCGCAAGTCCCCAATACGACGCGTAATCTTTGCGCGCGGTTGCGCTTGCCGGTTGCGGCATAGGCGCGATTTTGAAATCAAAATATGGCGACACAGACCTGATGTATCCGATATCAGATGCGTACCCGAATGCGAGCGCAACTTGTCCTTTTGCAAATGCTTCAAGCGATGGGTCCATGGTTTGGTTCCAGGTATAGGTCGGCGAGTTCAATCTCGCGAATTGGGTCATAAAGGTCATTGCTGATTCTCCACCCATGGAAACAAATGTTGTTTGGTATGACTCATTTACAATTGATGACCCTGATTGCATCATCAAAAGCGACAGCAAATCGCTAGCATGATTAACATTGCTGCCGGTTCCCATACTTACTGCAGCTGCTTGAACCGCGCCGGTTGTATCAACCTTTTTAAGCTTGGGCACCATGGCAATCAGTTCTTCCCATGTTTTTGGGGGAAAGGCAATCGCGGCTTGGTCCAACAATGCTGGGTTGTAAAATAACGCAAGCGTATCAACAGACAGCGGTATCGCGTACACGTTATTATTTGACGTGAAGTCACGGGCTACGACGCGCGGGTAGTTTTGGTCAACTGATTGCGCGGTAAACAGCGCTGCGGGCGCGGGCGCGATTTTTTTGAAATGCTTAAACAGCCATGTGTTTTTGAAATAAAAAATATCAGGGCCGTTTCCGCTTGCAAGCGCGTCAATCAATTCTTGTTCATAAGTTTCTGGGTTTTTTTCAATGTAGGTAATCGTATTGCCTGTTTCTTGCTGGTATTGTTTTGTTATCGTCCCCCATACTGATTTGTCATCGTATACGCCCCATACCGTAAGCGTTGTTTTGTGACCTTTATTTTGCGAACCGACGGAAAACAAAAGCACGGCAATAATAATAGCTGCGATAACGATTCCCACGATGATAATCTGGCGTTTGGTAAAAGGCATACCCTATTTTCTTAAAGCTTAAATCTTAAAACTTAAAACTTAAAACACGAATCCTTATGAATTACGATTGGATTATTTTTGAAATATCATGCCGTAGTGCATTGCATCCGGTTCGAATTGTGAAACTAATTTGAGGTGCGCTTGTTCAAATAATTTTTTCGTTTGGTCTTGGGATAACGGCCGGTGCGCGTATCGCGCAATCATTTTCTCCGGATGCCATTCAATCACGGCAATTTTTGCTTTTGGTTTCAAAATCCGCATTGCTTCTGCAGCAATCGCTTGCTGATTTGATGCCTGAAACAAGATGTTTGAAATAACCACCCAATCGCACGAATCGTTTTCAAGCGTTGAGCCGTTTTGTTTTTCCAAGTCGCTTGTAATGATTTTGATGTTTGTGTAGTTTGCTTGACGCGCTTTTGATTCCAGCACTTCCAACGGCTCTTGCAAAATATCAATGGCATACACCGTGCCCGTATCTCCTACTCGTTTTGCCAATTCCAAACTGACAAATCCCGACCCTGTGCCGAAATCCGCAACAACCATTCCTTGCGCGATGTTCATTGCGTCCAGTGTTTTTACAATTGATTGCGGGACAATGTCTAACATATATATAAGTATACCCTGTAGTGAATTTTTGGCAATTCTTCGAATTCGTTGTTTTACTTGTGTTTTATTGAGGTGTCAAAAAGTACTGTTTGTTTAATATACCATCATTTGTAGGAATTATCAGCGTTGTTTACCCCGTCAGAAATTCATAAGTACAGAGAAGCTGAAGAGGATAATATGTTTTAGAAAATCTTTTATTTTTACTCGTGCATTATTTTGTTGAATTTCATACGGGGTTTACTTTTTCAAAAAATGAAAACACTCGGATTTCTTACATAAGCATGTATGAAGAAATTTGATTTGTCTGTATTCGGGACGATCGTTCAAAATAGGGACAAATCGAATATTGTTGATAATCATCCTGTTAAATTAAAAAATAAACACCAAAAATTTAGGGTTTTTGGTGATAATTCTCTCGATTTTTTAATCACCTGCTCAATTTGTTTTCTCTTTGCATGTTTAAAAAGCCAAGAAATGGCTTTAAGGTCGCCGTATTCTAATAAGCGATTAATAACAAAAAATGAGTTTCCTTTTAAATCCGGGCTATTAAAATCTACGTCCCAGAAATATTTTCTTAGAAAAGATGGTAATTTCATTAATCATATTTTACCATAAACTTCAGTGAGTAATATCAACTTGCGATGCCCCCACACCTAATTAGGTGTGGGGGCGATGTTGATATATTTGTTTTTCTGAATAATTTTTTTATCCACCTTCGTCCCGCTTGTCGGGACTTCGGAGGGATGTCGTTTTCAACAGAAGATAAGGTTCGTTTTGCCGACTCATCTATTAACATCGCAAGACGATATTTAGAGTAATATCAACTTGCGATGTTGATATATTGTCTAATGAGCGTTCCATATTCCCATAAACTTTGGCGGGGATGCGCAGTCATAGTGTTGTAATCCATTTCAATCAGTCCGAATCTTGGGGTTTTGCCAAGCGCCCATTCAAAATTATCCATAAGCGACCAATGCAAGTATCCAATAACCGGGATGTTTTTCTCAATTGCTTGCGCAATGTTCTTAACATGGTCACGGATAAATTGCGCGCGTTTTTCATCTTTTGCGTCAGCCAAGCCGTTTTCAGTAATCATAATTGGTTTGTGAAATGTTTTGTAGAGTTTTTTTGAAACTTCATATATGCCCTGCGGTGCAATTTCCCATCCTATGTCTGAATTACGGGATGGGTCTTTGTGGGAAGATGTTACAGATGCGAATGGATGCAAGACATTGGCGCGGATGGTGTTATGGAAATAGTAATTTAATCCAATAAAATCGCACTCGCGCTGTGTTGCGTGAAGCATTGCCCAATCGTTCCCGCGCGGAGGAAGCCATTCAAGTAAGCGATTGATGTTTTTATATTGCGAAGCGCCCGTGTCCCATGACAGATTTGCAGCAATGCTGACAAGGGTATTTTGATTTTTTAATATATGGTATGCGGCTTTATGTATGCGTATAAGCTTATTCCGGATTCTTACTGCCTGATGCAATGCAAGTTTTTTCCCGGGCGGCCATGAACCGGTAATAAATCCATTGAATAAATATACACTTGGTTCGTTCAGGGTGATCCAGTAGCGAACACCGTTTTTTAGAGTTTCATATACACGCTTTACGTATTGCAAAAAATATTCCTGTGCATTTTCATTCAACCATCCGTTTTGTTTTGCAAACCACAGAGGAAGTGTAAAGTGCCATAGAGTTACAATAGGCTCCAACCCTCGCTGTTTCATAGCGCCAATGATTTTTTTATAATGGTCAAGCGCCTGCTGAGACCATTGATTTTGTTCTGGCTGAATGCGCGCCCATTCAATGGAAATGCGCAACGCGTTCATACCTGCTTGTTTGGCATAATCCAAATATGTTTCATATTGATTCCAAAAATCGCACGCACTGCTGGACACAGAACCGTCTTTGATGTTGCCCGGTTGTTGTTCCCATTGCCACCAATCGCTTGCGAAGTTATTTCCCTCGGTTTGGTAGCTTGAGATTGCCGCGCCCCACAAAAAATTTTTGGGGAAAGGTTTCATAAGTCAAGAATTAATCAAGGTTATTGGGGTTACGCCGGGCAGTAATTTTAGCAGGATTTTGTCTTTGCGTATGCGCGCTGCCAAAATTCATTGCCGGGTTACAAATTTTGTTTGCGTTCGCGCATGAACGAAAACCATTCTTCTAAAATGTTGGTCAAGGATTTCAAAGGCGTTTCAATTAAGAAATCAAACACGAACACGGCGATGTTGATAGATGATATGGCGCGCGAAAGGAATTTTCCGATTTCCACTATGGGAAACAGAAAGAATTCAATAATAGTCGTCAGCACGTGTTCTTTGGTTTCAACAGCAGCAAGTTCGTTTGCGGTTTTCCTGAGCCGGACTGCAAAAAAGCTTACCAAACTCAAAAATAGGATAAACACGATTGCGTCAACGATGTTGTATGAAAAGAACGAAAACAGAGCATACAAAATCCATCCCGTGAATGCGATATTTGCTCCATATATCATTCCCAACGCGATTTTGACAGGTGTAATTCTTTGCTTTGGTTTTCTGATGCGGTCAAGCGCAGGCAGGGAATCGCTTGGCCTGATGAGTTTTTCAAAGTCGCTGACCATGCGCAAAAAATTTTGTTCTTCACCTGGCATTTTAATAGCAAGCGTTGAAGCAATAAGCACAAGCGGCGGCACAATGGCATTGAGTATCAACGCGATGTAGTTCGTGCTGTGCGAAACGAATTTTTGATATGGCCATTCCCCGACAAAAAGCAAAAACATTTTCGTCAGAATGATGAAAATGAGCGCGCGTATTGCGGATGTTTGGAGTTTTGCGCGTCCTGCTATATACCGCGCCTGGTACAAAATTTTCAGTTTTTCTTCAAGCTCTTCAGGGTTATCAAGCACTTGCTGCGTATGTTCTTGCTCTTGCGCGATTAAATCTTTTAATAAAAATACCAATAAGCTGCGGCGTTTCATCACGCGGTCAAGTTCTTTGCGAAGCGGATACGCAAGCGCGTGCTGGATGGATAGTTTGATTTGCGCAAGGTTTTGCCCGATAGTTTGCGCGGCATTTTGAGAATCGGAAAACCATTCGGGGTATTTGATGCGAAAAAGCTCATATTGCTCCATAATCGGGTCAGCTTGCAAAAAATTGCGGTATACTGCCAGATACAATTGTTCATTAAACACCTCACCTGCCACATCAGGCGCGACCTCTATTTTTTCCTTGATGCTTTGCCAAAAATAGTTGATATACGCGCGGTTCTGGGTGTTTTGCAAAAACGAGTCAGCAAGTTCTACTGCTCCGAACTCCAACAGCCACTCCTCAAGCTCACGTATTGTTTTTTCCGGCACGGTTGTTTTGGTTTCCAAAACCTCAAACGCTTCGCGGTATTTTTCAAGCATCCCGTCGATTTCCCACGCCTTGTTTTCCGGATAATAATTGTTTTCTATATACCTGCCGCGGGTCAGTTCTTCAATAAGGTCCAATCCTATTTTTTCATGTGCAAGGAGGTTGAGCAGATTACGCTTCAAAATCCGAAAAATGGCGTTTTTCAGCCACAAATGCTCTTCATGGTAATCAAGCGCGTTTCTGATTTTTTCGTATAAAAACTCAATGCCGCTCGTCAGATTGCTCACGCTGATAAGATTTGGGGAAAGCAGGCTCTCGTTCGTTTTTCGTTCTTCATGCGTGATTGCGTCCAACAGCGTTTTAGTTTGGGAAGAGAGCGGAAGCGTATATTTGTTTTCTTGAGTCATAAAGATGATGTGTAATTGCTGGTCAATTTGGCAATATTTTCAACCGAATTGGTGATAAGTACATATGATGTATTGTACTTCTTGTATTGCTAAAAAACAACGCGCGCGGTACACTTAACAACATATACGCAACGTGTTTTTCGTTTCAGCAAAGACCTCGCGCGGTTCGACTCCGCTCACCACAGGTGGTTCGACTTCGCTCACCACAGGCGGAATAGTATATGTTGACGTGGATGAATCGCAAGACCTTTTGGCTGCGCTTGACAATTTCTTTAAAATGCGTACAATAGCACCTACGACTCTTGAAACGCTTTCCATTCATACTGCCGACGCGACACGTGTTTTGCATAATGAAATTGCGCGGGCAATAGAAAAAGGATATGCCGCGGGGCGCATATGGAATCAATGACGCGTTTGTCTTTTTCAAGTAATTTTTTTCATTCTTATTTTTTCGCGCACAAAATAATATAAAGAAATATAAACACAGCATCCTGCGGACCGGGTGGCTGTGTCTCGCTTTGTTTATATGTTTGCCAAGACAAAAGTCTTTACGCGACGAAAACAAAAACTTGCGGACCTTCCGCCGTTGAACAAGGTTATATTCGATTCGTTCGAATGGTTTTTGAAAACCGGAATTCGGGAGGTGCTTGATGAATATGCTCCGATTAAGGATTATACCGGCAAAGATTTTGAACTGTGTTTTTTGGATTATTGGTTTGACGAACCGAAAATCAGCGAGTTGAAAGCGCGCCGCGACGGATTGACTTATGAGGCATCGTTTCGTGTTCGCGTGCGCCTGACCAACAAACGTACAGGAGAAGTAAAAGAGCAGGAGGTATATTTGGGCGAACTTCCCATGCTGACGCCAAAAGGAACGTTTATTATGAACGGGGTTGAGCGCGTGGTTATTTCGCAGCTTATCAGGTCATCTGGTGTGTATTTTACGCAAAGCAAGCTCCGAACCAAAAAATTATTTGGCGCGAAAGTGCTTCCTACGCGCGGGTCCTGGCTTGAATTTGATACGGATACGCAAGGAATCATCAGCGTGCGTATTGATAAAAAACGCCGCGTACCAGTCACATCGTTGTTGCGCGTATTTGATTTAGAGGAAAACGGGAGAATCTTGAAGGAGTTTGAGGATATTGATAAAACCTCAAAATTCATTGAAAAGACACTCAAGCATGACCCTGCGCAAGATGTAGCCCGCGCATATGTGGAAATGTACAAGCGTATGCGGCCGGGAGAGCTTGCCGCATACGACAATGCGCGCGCATATATTGACAGCATTTTCAAAAAAAGTGAACGCTATGATTTGGGCGAAGTTGGGCGCCATAAAATGAACCAGCGGTTGTACGGCACAAAAGATGTCGGCGCGTATACGCAAGCTGACCGGTTGCTTTCGCAAAAAGATATTGTCTCGGTTATACGAGAGATTATCAGATTAAACAATGACCCCGATGCAATTCCAGACGATGTGGACCATTTAGGAAACCGTCGCGTCAAATCAGTAGGCGAGATTTTGAAAGAGCGCATGCTGGTCGGTATGGGACGCATGCGCCGCATTATTCAAGACAAAATGTCTATGGTTGATGTCGCAACCGCAAGTCCAGCTGCGTTGATTGTTCCCCGACCCTTGCTGAGTTCAATCAGGGATTTTCTCATGACATCGCAACTGTCGCAATATACAGACCAAGTGAATCCGTTGGCGCAGCTTGAACATAAACGTTCCATTTCAAGCATGGGCCCCGGAGGGCTCAAGCGCGAGCGCGCGGGGTTTGAAGTGCGTGATGTCCACACGAGCCACTATGGCAGAATATGTCCGATTGAAACGCCGGAAGGGCAAAATATCGGATTAGTAGTCAGGTTCGCGTGCCAAAGCAAGGTGAATCGTTTGGGGTTTATTGAAACTCCGTATATGAAAGTGAAAAATGGGAAGATTTCTTCGGAAGTCGTATTGCTGGATGCATATACTGAAGAAAAAGCGAAAATCGCGCATGGCGCAACGCCGTGCGACGATGCAGGCAATATTTTGAAAAAGGATGTAACCGTGCGTTTTCAAGGCGGCGTGATGGTTGTTTCAGTTGATGAAGTAGAATACATTGATGTGTCTCCCCAGCAACTTGTGTCTGTTGCGGCTGGCCTTATCCCATTTTTGGAAAATACTGACGTGAATCGTGCGTTGATGGGGTCAAACATGCAGCGTCAAGGAGTTCCGTGCGTGCGTCCCGAGGCGCCGCTCGTGGGAACCGGATTTGAGGAGCGCGCGGCAAGCGACTCCAACCAGATGGTAAGCTCTGAAGGCGATGGGGTGGTAATTGATGTTGATGCGTCTCATGTTACAGTGAAATATTCGGGAAATGGTGCAACCGGAGCCAAAACGTACTATGTGAATAAATTTTATCGCACGAATCAATATACCTGCATAAACCAGCGCCCGGTTGTTTTGAAAAATCAGCATGTGAACAAAGGCGATGTGCTCATTGACGGAGAGTCAATGGACCATGGTGTGTTGTCGTTGGGGCAAAATTTGCTTGTCGCGTTTTTGCCGTGGAGCGGATATAATTTTGAAGACGCGGTAATTTTATCAGAGCGTTTGATGAAGCAAGATCGGTTTACATCGACTCATATCCATGAACACTCGTTTGATGTGAGGGAAACGAAACTCGGAGCAGAGATGACAACTCCCGATATTCCAAACGTCGCTGAAGAAAAACTCAAGGATTTGGATGAAGACGGAATCGTGCACGTGGGAGCTGAAGTTGAGGCAAATGATATTTTGGTTGGGAAAATCACGCCGCGCGGCGAAGCAGAACTTACGGCAGAAGAAAAATTACTCCGCGCTATTTTCGGAGAAAAAGCAAAAGAAGTTAAAGATACATCTCTGCGGCTGGAACATGGCCGCCATGGCCGCGTGATTGGCACAAAAGTGTTTTCGCGCGAGCGCGGTGACAAGCTTCCTGCCGGAGTGTTGAAACGCATTCAAGTTGAAGTTGCCGAACTTCGGAAAGTGACTGTTGGAGACAAGTTTGCTGGCAGACACGGGAACAAAGGCGTGGTGTCCCTCATTGCTCCTGAAGAGGACATGCCGTATTTGTCAGATGGCAGGTCGGTTGATGTGGTGCTGAATCCCTTGGGTGTGGTCAAGCGTATGAATATCGGGCAGATTTTGGAAACGCATTTAGGATGGGCCGCGCATGAACTTGGATACCGCGCGATTACACCTGTGTTTAACGGCGCGACCCCGGAAGATATTAAACAGGAATTGAAAAAAGCAGGGCTTCCGGAATCAGGACAAACCAAAGTGTATGATGGCAAGAGCGGAGACGTGTTGGGCGAGCATATTACCGTTGGATACATTTACATGATGAAATTAGACCATATGGTTGAAGACAAAATTCACATGCGGTCAGTCGGGCCGTATTCGCTTATCACCCAGCAGCCGCTTGGCGGCAAGGCGCGGTTCGGCGGGCAGCGGTTTGGGGAAATGGAGGTGTGGGCTTTGGAAGGGTATGGCGCTGCGCATACCTTGCAGGAAATTTTGACTATCAAATCTGATGACATGTTCGGGCGCGCCGCAACATACGAATCATTGATTAAGGGAGAAAAGATTCAGAAACCGAATATCCCCGCATCGTTTGCGGTATTGGTGAGCGAGCTGAAGGCCATGGGATTTGCCGTGGATTTGAGAAATGCAAAGTATGTGTTTGAAAAACAACGCCTGTATGAGCAGCAAAACAATGAACAAGCCGCGCCGCAAAAAGAAGGTGCGCACGAATAATAACAATATACAGCATATGCGAGGAGAACCAACAATAAAAACAGTTTCCCATCCGCGCAAGCATGTCAGCGTGCTTGATATTTATGATTTTGACGCGATGAAAATCCATTTGTCATCGCGCGACGAAATTATGGAATGGTCATTTGGCGAAGTGACCAAACCGGAAACTATCAACTATCGTACGCAGCGTCCGGAAAAAGACGGGCTGTTTTCCGAGCGCATTTTCGGGCCCACGAAGGATTATGAATGCTACTGCGGCAAATACAAGAAAATCCGCTACAAGGGCGTGATATGCGATAGGTGCGGGGTCGAGGTAACTAAATCAATTGTACGCAGGGAGCGCATGGCGCATATTACGCTTGCCGCGCCATGCGCGCATATTTGGTTTTTGCGCGGCGTGCCGTCTCGCATTGGATTGTTATTGGATATTCCTCTTGCACAATTGGAAAGGGTGGTGTACTACACGGGCTACATCGTGACGCGCGTTGATGAAGACGCAAAAAAACAGGTTATGAAGGAACTTGAGCAAGAAGTCGCGTCAAAACGCAAGGCGATTAAAAAACAAGATAAGCAGAAAATGAAACAGGAATCGGAATCATTGGAACAATCGTTTGACAAGGCAAAAATGGAAATTACTTCGATTATTCCGAAGAAAGTCATTACCGAACTTGAGTATCAGCATTTGGCAATGCGGTACGGTCATGTGTTTGAAGCTCATGCCGGCTCCGAACCGTTGGTTGCCATGCTTGAAGGATTGGATTTGAAAAAAATGTTCCGCGCGTTAGTTAAGGAATTACAAGATGGCAAGGTGCAAACGCGCAAGAAAGTTTTGCAGCGCATGAAGTTGGTCAAGTCATTTATCAACTCCGGAGTGAGCCCCTGCTCAATGTTTTTTACCGCTCTTCCGGTGCTTCCGCCTGACCTGCGTCCCATGGTGCAGTTGGACGGCGGACGGTACGCGTCGTCGGATTTGAATGATTTATATCGCAGGATTATCAACCGTAACAACAGATTAAAGCGTTTGATTGAGCTGAATTCTCCGGAGGTGATTATCAGAAACGAAAAGCGCATGCTTCAAGAAGCGGTTGACGCGTTGGTTGATAATTCCAGTCGCAGGTCCCAAGGCGTGCAGCAAGTCGCGATGTCGCTTTCGCGCAGGCCTTTGCGGTCGCTTGCCGATATTTTGAAAGGCAAGCAAGGCAGATTTCGCCAAAACCTGTTAGGAAAGCGCGTGGACTATTCCGGCAGGTCTGTGATTGTTATTGGTCCTGAACTTAAGTTGTATCAGTGCGGCATTCCGAAGAAAATGGCTTTGGAACTTTTCAAACCATTCGTGATTCACGAACTTATTAACCGTGAACTCGCGTATAATATCAAGTTGGCGTCGCATATGGTTGATGACCAACATCCGGTTGTATGGGATATTTTGGACCAAGTGGTTTCGGGTAAATTCGTGTTATTGAACCGCGCACCAACGCTTCATCGGTTGTCTGTGCAAGCGTTCCAGCCTGTTTTGATTGAAGGGCTTTCCATTCGCATTCACCCCATGGTGTGTGTGGCGTTTAATGCTGATTTTGACGGCGACCAAATGGCAGTGCACTTGCCGCTTTCCGAAGAAGCGCAAGATGAGGCGCGGACTATTATGCTGTCGTCGCTTAATTTACTTAAGCCCGCGAGCGGCGAACCGGTGATTGAACCGACCAAAGACATAGTCTTGGGATTGTATTGGCTGACGCGGTTGTCCATAGAGCCCGCGAAGCTTCGTGTGTTTGCAAGCCCAGAGGATGCGATATCCGCGTATGAACATTTCATATTGGCATTGCAAGAGCCGATTTTGGTTGCGTATGATAAAAAAGATTTGAAATATCAAAAGGTTATTGATAAGTATTTGAAAACAAGCGCTGGCAGGCTTTTATTCAATGCCATATTGCCTTCTGCCATGGCATTTGTGAACGCGGACATGCATAAAAAAAACGTGCGCAAAGTTGTTTCAGAACTTATTCGATTTGTCGGAATTGAACATGCTCAACCGTATTTGGACAGCATTAAGGATTTGGGGTATCAGTACGCCACCAAATCAGGATTGTCGTGGGGCATGGATGATTTGATTATTCCGCATGACAAGAAAGCCATTATGAACAAAGCAAAAGAACAAGTTGCGGCCATTTACGAAGAATACCTTAACGGATATTTGTCCGATACTGAACGCAGGTCGCGCGTGATTGAAATATGGGTTGGCGTGGAAGAAAAATTACGCGCTGATTTATTTGCGTCGCTTCCGCAATTCGGACCTGTATACACATTTATTAAATGCGGCGCAGCGGGAAACGAAGATAATGCGCGCCAAATTATGGCTATCAAGGGATTAGTGGTCGATTCTACGGGCAGCACGATTGAAGTGCCGGTTGAATCATGTTATGAGGAGGGATTAACGCCGCTTGAATATTTCAATTCCATTCACGGTTCGCGCAAAGGTTTGGTTGATACAGCTCTTCGCACGGCTCATGCGGGATATTTGACCCGTCGTTTGGTTGATGTTGCGCAGGATGTTGTGGTTCAGGAGGATGATTGCGGCGATGTGATTGGGCGTTTGATTACTCGCGAGCAATCCAAGCGTGCCGGAGAATCGTTTACAAGCCATTTGTTAGGACGCGTTGCTGCGCAGGATATTAAACATAAACGAAAAATAATCGTGAAAGCCGGTTTAATTATTGGGCATGAAGCGTGCGAGCATATTGAAACATCGGGCATTGACCGTGTTCGCATTCGCGCAATCACATCGTGTAAAACAAGATTTGGCGTATGCAGAAAATGTTATGGATATGATATGGGCCGTGAAAAACTTGTTGAAACAGGCCAGGCAATTGGCGTCATTGCGGCGCAGTCGATCGGAGAACCCGGAACGCAGCTGACGCTCCGGACGTTCCATAGCGGCGGGTCTGCTACTGCTGTTGATATCACGCAAGGATTGCCGCGCGTGGAAGAAGTTTTTGAATTGCATAATCCAAAAGGCAAGGGGGCGCTTGCGCACCGTGAAGGCGTTGTTGAAGATATTGTGGATTACGGAACTGAAAAAGTGATTACTATCAAAGTTTTGGAAGGTCTTGCAACAAAGAAATCGCGAACCAAAAAGAAAGGCGTTGATGAGTATGTCATTTCAGGAATGTTGGGCGTGTTGGTTAAAAAAGGCGATGAAATCAAAAAAGGCCAGCGGCTTTCGGAAGGAAACTTGGATATCCACGAGATTTTGTCAGTGTTAGGCAAGCGCGCTGCGGAGGAATATATTATTCGCGAGGTTAAGCGCATTTATATTTTAGCAGGGTCCGACATAAACGATAAGCATATTGAAGTGTTTGCGCGTAAAATGTTTTCCCGTGTGCGTGTCACTGACCCGGGCGGGTCAAAGTTTTTGCCCGGAGAAATTATTGACCGGTCGAGATTTTTTGAAACAAATGACGCATTGCGCGTCGCAAAGAAAAAACCCATGCATGGCGTGCAAACAGTCACAGGTATTAGCAAGGTCGCTTTATCAGCAGAAGGATTTTTGTCTGCAGCGTCTTTCCAGCATACATCGCATGTGTTAATTGATTCGGTTATTGAAGGCCGTGAAGATACGCTGCGCGGACTTAAAGAGAACGTCATTATCGGAAAAATGATTCCCGCAGGAACGGGGTTTCGCCCTGTAGTAGATTTTTAACAGCGCGTTCATAGCGCGCCCATACAGGGCTTGTTGTTAGAACTTGCTGCGTTTTGCTTTAGTGATAATTTCTCACAGGTTTTTTCGCATGCATGCGTGGAAAGCGCATTGAAAATCGTGCTTCAAGACGGTACAATAGCATTGGTATGGCACGGAAAAAGCGTTCACAATTTCCCAAATTTTCACTGCCCTCAGTTTCAGTATCACTTGCTCCGGAAACGCGGCGGATGATTATCAGCATCTTATGCGTAGCTGTCGGGCTTATTTTAGTTTTGGCTTTTTGGGGTATTGCGGGCCCGGTTGGAAATGCGTTGAGAATAGGGTTCGCCTATTTGGTAGGTGATTTCAAAGCGCTCATTCCGTTAACCTTGTTTGTATTGGCTATTTTATTCGCGAGACGCGACGGCAAAGACATCCGCGAGATGTTTTATTTCACCATGGTGGTTGGCATTTGTTTGATGCTTGTGTCATTTTTAGGGCTCATTGATTTATTTTTTCCAGACCGCGCAGGCATCGTAGGTCGCGCTATGGCGTCGCTTGAATACTTGTTTGGATTTTGGGCAAGTGTCGTGGCTTTGAGCGCGGTGTTTTGCACCGGATTTTTAATGGATTTTTGGGAATTGGTTACAGGGTTTTTAGAGAAACGAAAATTGGTTTTGTATGAGGCACATAAGCAGCGCGAGCTCATTGAACTTCCTCGTGAAGAAAAAATAAAACAAGAATCGCGTATGGAACCCAAAGAGCGAAACGCGCAAATCCCAGTTGTGCAACTAAAAAAGCAAGAGCAAGCAGTTCGCATGCAAAAAATATTCGGGCCATGGGAATTTCCACCCTTGGATCTTTTGAGCGCAGACGGCGCGAAGCCGTCAGCGGGAGATATTCGCGTGTATGCGCAGATTATTCAACGTACGCTTGAGGATTTCAGCATCCCGGTTGAAATGGGCTCGGTGCATGTGGGACCGACCGTGACGCAATATACTTTGAAACCTGCGCAGGGCGTGAAGCTCGCACACATCGTGGTGCTTCAAAACGATTTAGCATTGGCCTTGGCCGCGCACCCCATACGCATTGAGGCGCCGATTCCGGGTCAGTCGCTTGTGGGCATTGAAGTGCCGAATAAAACATTCAGCATAGTGCGGCTGCGTTCGCTTTTGGAAGATCTTGCATGGAAACAATCCTCTGCTTCTTTGCTGGTTCCTTTGGGACGAAATGTCAAAGGCGAACCCGTATTTACCGATATTGCAAAACTTCCTCATTTGTTGGTTGCGGGCGCGACCGGAACAGGCAAATCCATTTTTATCCATTCGGCATTGACATCGTTAATGTACCGCAATCCTCCGCAATTGCTGAAATTCATTTTAGTTGACCCTAAGCGCGTGGAACTTACTGCGTATGATGGTATTCCGTATTTGCTTTCTCCGGTCATCACCGATGGAAGAAAAGCTATTGTAGCGATGAAATGGGCTATTACGGAAATGGACCGCAGATATGATTTGTTGCTTGAGGAAAAGTGCCGGGATATCAATTCGTTTAATGCAAAACCGGGACGCAAATCCGAAGACATGCTGCCGTCCATCGCGATTGTTATTGATGAGCTTGCCGATTTGATGGTTGCGCACGGTAAAGAACTTGAAGGCATTATTGTCCGTCTTGCGCAGATGGCGCGTGCGACTGGCATTCATTTAATTGTATCCACGCAGCGCCCATCAGTCGAAGTCATCACCGGTTTGATTAAGGCGAATATCACTTCGCGTGTGGCGTTTCAAGTTGCGTCGCAAGTGGATTCGCGTACGATTCTTGACGGCGCGGGCGCTGAAAAACTTTTGGGTCGTGGCGATGCGTTGTTTATTTCAGCAGAAACTTCAAAACCCAAACGCATTCAGGCGCCGTTTATCAGCGAGGAAGAAGTGGAGCGCGTGGTTTCGTATATCAAACACACTGCT
>Ga0210019_1002477_pt1 | contig 17899 bp, 16 predicted proteins | sample CryGeyCG2114_020_2_FD_183969 | JGI IMG/M metagenome (GOLD analysis project Ga0210019, IMG submission 183969) | Groundwater microbial communities from aquifer - Crystal Geyser CG11_big_fil_rev_8/21/14_0.20 (SPAdes) (version 2) | ecosystem: Environmental > Aquatic > Deep subsurface > Groundwater ...
TGTGCCGTGGCGTTTCGCCATCAGGTAGTCAAGGCAAGCGTCGTCGTCCGGGAACTGCTTGAAGAAATCCTGAATGGTTGGGCCTGTAGACATTTCGATCTCCTTTCGATGATGAAAGGATACCAAAATGCTTTACGGGTGTCTACTTTATACTCCCGAACACCAATTCCCGTCCATTGCTCTCGATCAACCGATGCTCATGATCTTCGAACAGGCGAACGACCGACGCATCGGTTGGTTGCTGATCCTGCATTAACTTGGCGAGACCAAGCTGAGCGGCCTTGTAATTCCGATCGGCCTTGCGCCTGTAGATGACGCCAAATGCGATGCCGAGGACAGAAGACACGACAATCGGCCCAAATAAGTAAATGTAGAAACCCATCCGGGCCCCCTCTTCGCCTTCGTGCATCGTATCGCATGTGGAGTAATTAGGACCAGACGGCCTGTAAGCCGGGTTCTGTCCCCGGGCGCCTTGCGGCGCACCGATGGACGGCCATTCATCTGGGACAGACGTCGCCGCCTGCCTCGCGCAACCTACCCGAAGAACGATGCGGAAACGCATCCGCGGTCCGAAACCGCCGGCCCTTCCTATTCGGTTTTGCTCCCGGTGGGGTTTACCGTGCCGTCCTTGTTGCCAAGGACGCGGTGCGCTCTTACCGCACCCTTTCACCCTTACCCTGCTTCGCCGAGGCTTCGCAGGGCGGTTTGCTTTCTGTGGCACTTTCCCTGGGCTCGCGCCCGCCGGGCATTACCCGGCACCGTGTCTCCGTGGAGCCCGGACTTTCCTCCCCTTGCAGCTTTCGCCGTAGCAAGAGGCGGCCGTCCAGCCGTCTGGTCCGAGCGGTAATATAGTCTATTCAAAGTTAAAATCACCACAGAGACACAGAGGCAGTGAGAAGGATTTCTGGACCCCCGCTTTCGTGCGCGGGGGTGACGACTTCATTCTTCTCATTCCCGCGAAAGCGGGAATCCTAAATCTTTCTCTTCTCACTGCCTCTGTGTCTCTGTGGTTTTCTTATACGAAACCGGCTTCGTTGCGGCGGATGGCCTCGACCAGTCCCAACAACCGCCTGGCCGTCTCGGGGTCGATGCGCCCGGTCACGCGCTCGGGCCGCCAGTGGCGCTGGAAGGCCTTCAAGGCCGCGCTGAAGTCCGACGTGTCGTAGCCGATTTCCCTCAGCGCGTCGGCCAGCACGTCCGGCTCCATCATCAGGGTGTCCGACTCGCCCGGCCACAGGCCGATGCCCTTGCCGGCCAGGCGCGGCCAGGGGAACAGTTCGCCCGGATCGGTCTTGCGGGTTGGCGCCACGTCGGAATGGCCGACCACGTTGCGGGCCGGGATGGGATGGCGGGCGAGCACGCCGTGGCACACGGCCTCCAGCTCGCGGATCTGGACCTCGGGAAAGTCGCGGTAGCCCCATTCGTGGCCGGGATTGACCAGCTCGATCCCGATGGAGCGCGCGTTGACGTCCGTGCGCCCGCGCCATGACGCCACGCCCGCGTGCCAGGCCCGCATCTTTTCCTCGACCAGGCGGTGGACGTTGCCGTCCTCGTCGATCAGGTAATGGGCCGAAACCGCGGCCTTGGGGTCCTTGAGACGGTCCAGCGCCGCGTCCTTGGTTTCCATGCCCGTATAGTGCAGCACCAGCATGTCCACGGTGAAGCCGGGGCCGCGTTCGTCGCAGTTGGGGCTGGGGTCGATGACGATCTCGGGCATCGGGAAAGTCTACGCCAGCCCCCAGCGTGCAGCCAGAGGCTTGGCGCGAACAGCCCGATGCCGGCGGTCAGCCGCCGACGTGATTTTCCGGACTGTTGAGATGGCCGGTCTTCACAAGAATGGTGCAGCCTTTGTTGGAGAAGGGCGTATGGGGGCTGCCGTGGGGACTGCGGATCCACGTTCCCTTCGGATAGCGGCCGTGCTCGTCCTCGAACACGCCGTCAAGAACCAGAATCTCCTCGCCGCCCCAGTGGCCATGGCGGTTGAAGACCGTGCCGGGCTCCCACTTGACCAGCGCCACGTTCTCGTGGCCGAACTGGTGCAGCGGCATCACCGAAAGGCCGCCGACGAGGCCCGGCAGCCAGGGCGTATTGTTGGCGTCGATGCGCACGTATTCCTGATCCTGCTCATCGAACTGTCCCAGCTTCACGAAAATGGTACAGCCGTCAGTGCTGAACGGCTTGTGCTTGGAGCCCACGGGATTGCGCACGTAGGAGCCGGGGCCGAAGTCGCCGGATTCGTCGGAAAACACGCCGTCGAGGACGAAGAACTCCTCGCCGCCGCCGTGAACATGCGGGGTGAAGGAACTGCCCGCCGCATAGCGGACGACGGTGGTGGCGCGGCCGGTTTCGGCACCTTCGCGCTCAAGCATGCGGCGTTCAACCCCGGGAAGACGGCTCGGCACCCAGTCGACGTCATTGGTATCGATCACGACCCGCCGGCCGAAATCCATATTGATGTTCTCAGCCATCAAAAAACTCCTTTCAGGGCCGGCCGCGGCCTCTCCTGAGGGCGGCCGGACAGGGATATGTTATTTTACCTATTACTAGGTAGAATTTCTGTCTAGTAGTAGGTAGACAAATCTGGTAAACCCGTCAAACGGTTTTTCTCCGGGGCGGCCCGAGCCGTCAGCAGGCACAGGCCAACAGGCACAGGAATCGACGACCATGGACGGCATAAAGGAACGCCTTCTGGAGACGGCCCAAGCCTTGATCCAAACCCGTGGCTACAACGGGTTCAGTTACCGAGACATCGCCGACAAGGTCGGCATCCGGGCGGCCAGCATCCACTATCACTTCCCGACCAAGGAATGCCTCGGGGCCGCCGTGGCCGCGCACTACACCGACGCATTCATGGCGGAACTGGACCGCGCCCGTGACCGGACGAAGGATCCCGTCGAGTTACTGCGCGCTTATGCCGGCCTGTTCCGGCGGACCCTGGCGACGAAGGACCGCATGTGCCTGTGCGGCATGCTGGCGGCCGAAGTCGCGGCGCTTCCCATTTCCGTGGCGGCGGAAACCAAGCGCTTCTTCCAGGAAAACCTTCGCTGGCTGACGGCTGTGTTCGCCGATGCCGCCGGCGATCATGGCAAGGCATCGCCATCGCCCATCCCCGAGGAACAGGCATCGCATTTCCTGGCACTGCTCGAAGGCGCGATGCTGGTCGCCAAGGCCTCGGGAGACATCGGCGCGTTCGACCGGACCGTCAGGACGGAGTTGGGTCGCCTGCAATAACGGCGTCCTAGAGCTTGCGCTCCTTCTTGACCTGATCGTAGGCGGCGTTGATGGCCGCCATCTTGTCGTTGGCGAGGTCGATGAACTCCTGGGGCATGCCGTCGGCCATCAGCTTGTCCGGATGGTTCTCGCGGATCAGCCGGCGATAGGCCTTCTTGATGTCGGCGTCCGTATCCGTGCGCTTCACGCCCAGGATATCATAGGGGTCGGCCTTCTTGGGTTCGTCCAGATGCATGGCCTTGAGGCGTTCGAACCCCTGGGAGGTGAAGCCGAAGATGAGCGCCGTGCGGCGCAGGAACTCAAGCTCCGCCGGATGCACGCTGCCGTCGGCCTTGGCGATGTGGAACAGCGCCGCGAGAAGCTCCTCCAGCACCGCCGGTTCGCGGGCGAACATCATGGCGATCTGTTCGGCATAGGGCTCGTAGCCGGTGGCGTCGCGGCGCGCCTCGTCGAACAGCTTGCCGACGGCCGCCTCGTCCTCGGGCGGCACGTGGAACATGCGGCGGAAGGCGCGGATCTCGTCCTTGGACACGGCGCCGTCCGACTTCGCCATCTTGGCGGCCAGCACGATCACGGCCTGGGTGAAGGCGACCTGGCGGGCCTCGTTCTGGGCGTCCGCCCCGGCATGGCCGCCGGCCAGCAGGGCCTCTTCCTCGTCCTTCTTCTGGTCGTACATGTGGCCGGCGACGCCGCCGATCAGCGCCCCCAGCGGGCCGCCCATGGCGAACCCGGCGACCCCGCCGATAACCTTTCCCCAGATGCTCATGTGTTCGTGGACTTCCTCGGAAACCCGCAGCCCCAACGGGGCGCGCTTGACAGGTGAGCGCCCTTATTACGACGGCCCCAGCCGTCCCGCCAGGGGCAGTTTTATGGCCAGGTCCTTGGGGTCTATGCCGAAGGTGAGGCCCAGGATATTGACCTCGACCCCTTCCTCGACCCCGGCCAGCACGCCGAGCAGCCCGAACAGGGAGACCTGATAGCCGGTGCCGCTGGGCGTGCGCGCGGCGATGCCGCCCGGGATGTAGTCCTTGCCGATGGCCGTGGGCGGCAGGTCGAGCCCCAGGTCCGGCACGGCGCGGGCGACGAAGGCGGTGAAGGTGTTGGAATTGGGCCCGGGCCAGACCGTATAGCTGCGGTCATAGGGATAGGCGCGGGCGGCGGCGTCGATGCGTTGGATCATGCCGTCCACGCCCGCCCCCCGCTTGTCGGCGATGATTTCCGGCTCGGCCCCGAACCAGCGGCGATCCGGCTCCTTTTCCGTGATGACCAGGGCCGAGCCGCCATGGCGCGCGCGCCAGCCGATGATCTCGTAGACGGTGAAGCTATCGGCGTTCGTCGTCTTGGTGGCGATCCAGGTGTGAACCCCGAAGATGCCGCGCCAGGAAAAGGCGCGCGCCGCATAGACCTGGACGATTGCTTCCTTGTGCTGTGCCGGGTCGGGCGCGATGCCCAGGGGCTCCCGGCTGGCCGTGCGCCAATCCGCCATGACGGTGTGTTTCCCGATGCCCACGGCCGCGCCGACGATCAGAAGCGCAAACAGCCCCTTCGCCACGGCCCGGAATGTCCTGGTCCTGAATTTCATGCGCGCAACCCCACCGCCCTCTTTTGGCAGACCGCTTAATCTAGGCAGGCAGCAGGCGTTTCGCCAGTTGCCGCCACACCGCCGGCATCAGATAGATGGGAAACTGACCGACCACGAAGTAAAGCATGGTATCCGGATCGATGGCAGGCAGCAAAACCGCGATGAGGATCGCCAGGTTGCGGTTGCCCGAGGCAAAGGCCACCGACAGCACCTTGACCCGGTCCCAGTCGCGGCCGGGCATCCGCCCGACCATCACTAAGGCCCCCACCCCGGCCAATTGCAGGCCAGCATAGACGGCGAAGCTGAGGGCGGTGACGAAGACCACGTGGTCCGGGTCCTTTTGGAAGGCGTCGGGCACCCCGGCCATGAGCCCCGCCGCGAAGCCGACCAGCAGCAGCACCGACACGCCGTGCAGGGGTTGGCGCCAGCCGTCGATCGTGACCCGGCTCAGAATCTTCTGGGCGATCACGGCGGCGGCGAAGGTCGAGGCGACGAGCGCCGCCAGCCGCCCCATGAGGTCCAGCGTCGACAGGGGAATATCGACCAGGGTCGCAGAAACCACCGGCAGGGTCAGCGGCACCAGGAAGGTTTCGGCTATCAGCACCAGCAAGAGGAACGCCCCGTCGAGCCCGATCACCATGCCGACGGCGGGTGTGGACATGAGGGGGCAGCTTGCCGCCGTCAGCACCACGGCGACGATCAGGCCCGGCGACAACCCGGAATCCTTGACCAGCAGCCAGACCAGCACCGGCGTGACGGCCAGCATCCACACCAGCGTCGCCGTCAGCAGCACGGGACGGCGGATATGCCCCATGACGTCGGCCCAGTCGATATGGACCATGGAGACGAACATCAGGACCCAGACCATGTGGGTCAGCCAGGGCTGCAGATGAACCGTCACGCCGGGAAAGGCGAGGCCGGAAAACACGCCCACGGCCATCATCGTCGTCGCGTGACGGCCTAGGAAATCCAGGGCGGAGACGACGAAACGAAGGGGGCTCATGGGCGGATTCCTGCGGTGGGTCGGGCGACATGCGGGCACTTGCGCGCCGTCCGATTATGGGGCAAACGAAACCGTATACAATCCGGACGACGAACCCCGACCCTCAGGAGCATCCATGGCCGAACAGGTTGATACGGTGGTGATCGGCGCGGGCGTCGTGGGCCTAGCCTGCGCGCGCACGCTGGCTCAGGCGGGGCGCGACGTGATCGTGCTGGAAAAGGCCGAGGACATCGGCACGGGCACCAGTTCGCGCAATTCCGAGGTCATCCACGGCGGCATCTACTATGCCAAGGATTCGCTCAAGGCGTTGTGCTGCGTCGAGGGCAAGCACATGCTCTACGACTACTGCAACAGCCACGGGATCGAGCACAACCGCATCGGTAAGGTCATCGTCGCCATCACCGAGGACGAGGTTCCCAAGCTCGAAGAGTTGAAGGCCAAGGGCGCGGCCAACGGGGTCAACGACCTGACCTGGCTGGGCGCGGCCCAGATGAAGGAGATGGAGCCCAACGTCACGGCGGCGGCGGGCCTGCTGTCGCCCTCGACCGGCATCATCGAAAGCCATGCCTACATGCTGTCCCTGCAGGGCGAGTTGGAGGAGCGGGGCGGCATGATCGCCTTCAACACGCCCGTCCTGGGCGGCGAGGTCCTGCCCGACGGGCGCATCCGCATCCGCGCCGGCGGCGCGGCGCCCATGGAACTCGACTGTTCGCTGGTGGTCAATTCCGGCGGGCTCTACGCCCAGCATATCGCGCGCGCCATCGAGGGCATCCCGGCCGACAGCATCCCACCCGCCTATTACGCCAAGGGCCACTACTTCACCATCGCCGGCAAGAGCCCCTTCAACCACCTGATCTATCCGGCCCCGGTCGTGGGCGGCCTCGGCACCCATTCGACGCTCGACCTGGGCGGCGGCACCAAGTTCGGCCCCGACGTGGAATGGCTCGACATCACCCATCCGGACCAGATCGACTACCGCGTGGATGAACGCCGGGCGGCGAGCTTCTACGGCGCCATCCGCCGCTACTGGCCGGGCCTGGCGGACGGCGCGCTCCAGCCCGGCTACACGGGGGTGCGGCCCAAGCTGACCAACAGCCAGGACAAGTACGCCGCCGACTTCGTCATCCAGGGTGCGGACCGGCACGGCCTGGCAAGCTACGTGGGGCTGTACGGCATCGAAAGCCCGGGCCTGACCTCGTCCCTGGCGATCGCCGAACGGGTCGTCCGCCTGACGCAATAAACGCTTCTGTTGCTTGCTTCCGGGGATAATTCCCGTCAAGATGGTATCGCTCATCAGATTGGGGGGTACCATGAACGATGCGACGATACCCGGCCCGCCGGCCAGCGGAACGCCGACGCCCCCGGCGCCCGCCGTCCCGCCCCATGCCGACGAACCGCGCCCGGCCGCAGAGCAGCACTTCGCCTTTACCGGGCGGCTCGGTCCGCTGTTCCGCATCGTTCTGAAGAACGCCCTGCTGACGCTGGTGACGCTCGGGATCTACCGCTTCTGGGCAAAGACAGAACTGCGCCGGTATTTCTGGGGCCACACGGTAATCGACGGCGAGCCGCTGGAATACACCGGCCGGGGGCTCGAACTCTTCCTCGGCTTCCTGGTCGTCGTCGCTATCCTGGGCCCGGCGACCCTTGCCTACGACTGGGCCCTCACCGCCGTCGGCATGGAGACGGCGACCGGCGTTGCCCTGCAGCTTGCCTATATCTTCGGCATCCTCTGCCTGATCCACGTCGCCGTTTACCGCATGTGGCGCTACCGCCTGACGCGCACGACCTGGCGCGGTATCCGCTTCGGGCTCGACGGCGCCGCCTGGCGCTACATGCTGCGCGCACTCGGCTGGACCTTCCTCTCCGTCCTCACACTCGGCATCGCCGTACCCTGGATGGACCGGGCGCTGTGGGCCTACCGGATCGACAACACCCGGTTCGGCACGGCGCCGTTCCGCCTCGATCGCTCGGCCAACGCGCTGCGCCTGCTGCCCGCCTGGCTGTTGACCCTGGCGGCACCCGCCGCCATCATCGTCTTCGCCACCGCCGCCAGCGTCCAGGCCGCCGCCAACGCCGCCTCGCCGGAACAGGTCAAGACGCTCCTCATCACCACCCTCGCCACCTATGGGGGTTGGCTGGTGGTCGGATTTTTGGTCTGGCTGGGCTGCGTGACCTGGTATCAGGTGGTGCGGTTCCGCCTGTTCGCCGGCGGCGTGCGGTTCGGCGACGCCGCCGGCCTGCATTCGCGGGCGCACACCTTGGTCGTTCTCGGCCTCGTGACGCTATATTGGTTCCTGCTCGCCATGGCGTTCGCCTTGTTCGGCTACCTCACGGTGACGCTGCTGGAACCGTTTTTTGGCGCGGGCGGTCAACAGGTGGAATTTGCGGATGCTGCCGGGATCGTGTTCTTCTTGCTCGTCATGTTCATGGTTGTGATCGTTTTGCCCATCATCAACGTAATGGCCCTGCAATACGGTTTGATCTCCCATTTCGTGCGCACGCTTTCGGTAACCAATCCAGAAGCCCTGCGCGCCGCCGTACAGGCCACCGACCCCGGCCCGGCCCGCGGTGAGGGGCTGGCGGACGCCCTGGATGTCGGCGCCTTCTGATCCGCCGCCGATCCCCGCGACCTATTTCGACGGCCGCTCCGCCGCCGGGCAGATGGTGATGCTGACAGTTGCACTCCACGACCTTGTGCTGCACGACGCGGACGGCGGGGAGGTTGCCCGCTGGCCGCACGGCGAGATCCACTTTGCGAGCCCTGCGGGCAGCGAGCATCCGCGCCTGCGCCGCGGCCATGACGGCGACGCACGCCTGACCCTGGCCGACGGCGACCTGGACCGGCTGAAGCCGTTCCTGCGCAACCTGGGCAAGCGGGAAAGTGCCTGGCGCGAGACCTGGCGGCCGATCCTCGTCTTCGCCGCCGCCGCCAGCCTGTCAATCTGGCTACTGGTCGTCACCGTCATCCCACGCGCCGCCGGATTCGCCGCCCGCCACGTGCCGGCCGAATGGGAGAACCGCCTGGGCGACGCCGCGCGCGACCAGATCCTCGACCTCTTGGCCCTGATGGAGAATCGCAAGTCGAAGCGGCCGATCCTCTGCACCGGGAACGGGCGCGGCGACCTGACCCGCTTCCTCGGCCGCCTGCTGGCCGACGGCGGCATGGCACGCCCGATCCGTTTGTGGGTCGCCGACCTGGACCTGATCAACGCCTTCGCCCTGCCGGGCGGCCACGTGGTGCTGACCCGCGGCCTGATCGAGAACGCCCGGAACGGCAACGAGGTCGCCGCCGTGCTGGCCCACGAAATCGGCCACCTGAAGCACCGACACCCGACCAAGGTGGCTTTGGAGCATGCCGCCGTCGGCTCCATCGTCGGCCTGATGGTAGGCGACCTGTTCGGCGGCGCGGTGATCGCTGGCCTGGGCAACGCGCTGATCGCATCCGCCTATTCGCGCGACGCCGAGCGCGAGGCCGATGCCTTCGCCGTCGGGGCCATGAACAAGGCCGGCTGGGACGTGCGCCCGATGGCCGACTTCTTCGACCGCCTGGCCGCGGAACAGGGCGGCGCCGAGAAGACGATGGCCCTGATCGCCAGCCATCCCCTGTCGGTGGAACGGGCGAAAACGGTGCGCGCCCAGGCGACGGGAACCGGCGCGGTCTTCGCCGATGCCCAGTGGAAGCGCATCCGGGCGATCTGCGGCTGACCCGCCGCCCTGTGGAAAAACTGATCCTATTCCGCCGCCACGGCGCGTCCGACGATCCGTTCATACCGCTCGGTATAATGCTCCCAGACCTCGGGGTTCTTCAGGCGCGGCGGCTTTTCGCCGCGGAAGATGGCGACCCACTGCTCGGCCGCCGATTTGGCCATGTTGTAGTTGCACTGCTTGGTCACGCCCGCGTTGTGGGGCGACATCAGCACATTGTCGAACCCGCCGAACAGATTGTCCTTGCCCGTGGGCTCGGTCGCGAACACGTCGAGCCCCGCGCCCCGGATGCGGTTCTCTTTGAGGGCCGTGGCCAGGGCCTCCTCGTCATGGATGCCGCCGCGCGCCGTGGTGATGAAATAGGCCGTGGGCTTCATTTGGGAGAACGCCCGGGCGTCGACCATGCCGCGGGTCTCGGCGGTCAGCGGGCAGTTGATCGAGACGATGTCGGCCTCGCGGAACAGGGTCTCGAAATCCACCTTCTCGGCCCCGCGCTCGGCGAAGTCGGCGTCGGAGATATAGGGGTCGCAGGCGATGACGCGCGCCCCGAAGGGCTTCATGTAGGCCGAGACCAGGCGGCCGATGTTGCCGAGGCCGACGATGCCGACGACCTTGCCGGTCAGTTCCTCGCCGATGTATTCGAAGCGGTCGACCGCCGCGTCACGGCGGATCGCCTTGTCCGTCTGGGCGATCTGCTTGGAGAGCGCCAACGCCATGCCCATGACGTGCTGGGCCACGGAAACGGAATTGGCGCCCGAGTTATTGACGACCATGACGCCGTGCTCCGTGCAGGCCGCGACATCCACCATGTCGTAGCCCGCGCCGGTGGAGGAAATCGCCAGCAGGTTTGGGCAGCGCACGATCAGGTCTCGCGTCGGGAACCAGCGGCGGGGGGTTTCCGTCGACGGCATGAGCTGATAGCCGTGGGCCCGCTCCAGGGCGGTCCAGGCGGCCGTGTCGTCGCCCTCGAACCTCAGGCGCTCGACCGCGATGTCGGCCTCGGGCGCCAGCACGTCCAGCGCCACCGGATCCATCCATTTTTCGAAATAAACCAGCGTCTTCGCCATTACCGGAGAGTCCTCTAAGTCTTGTGTTTTTGTTTGTGAGGCTGTTCTATCCGGTCTTTCCGGAAGGCGACAACAAAAACCGGGGCGGGATGGCGGAGAGGACGGAAATGACCCGGGGCTGGCACGTGTGGATCGACCGGGGCGGCACCTTCACCGACCTGGTGGCGCGCGCGCCCGACGGGCGGCTGGTTACCCACAAGCTGTTGTCGGAAAACCCGGACCGGTACGAGGACGCGGCCCTGCAGGGCATCCGCGATATTCTCGGCATCGCGCCCGGCGAGGCGATCCCCGAGGGAGCCGTCAGCGTCGTCAAGATGGGCACCACGGTCGCCACCAACGCGCTTCTGGAACGCAAGGGCGACCGCACGGTGCTGGTCGTCACGGAAGGCTTCGGCGACGCGCTGCGCATCGGCTATCAGGCGCGGCCCGACATCTTCGCCCGCCATATCGTGCTGCCGGAAATGCTCCATGAGCGCGTGATCGAGGCGGGTGAGCGGCTCAATGCCCAGGGCGAAGCGCTGACGCCGCTTGACGAAGACCGCCTGCGCGCCGGCCTGCGGGACGCCTTCGACGCCGGCATCCGCGCCGCCGCCATCGTCTTCATGCACGGCTACCGCTATCCGGCGCACGAGCGCCGCGCCGCCGAGATCGCCCGCGAGGTCGGCTTCACCCAGGTTTCGGCCAGCCATGAGGTCAGCCCCCTGATGAAGCTGGTCAGCCGCGGCGATACGACGGTCGTCGACGCCTATCTGTCGCCCATCCTGCGCCGCTACGTGGACCGGGTGGCGGCGGATCTGGGCGATACCCGCCTGCAGTTCATGCAGTCCAACGGCGGGCTGACCGACGCGCGCCTCTTCCAGGGCAAGGACTCCATCCTGTCCGGGCCGGCGGGCGGCGTGGTCGGCATGGTCGAGACGGCGCGCATGGCCGGTTTCGGCAAAGTCATCGGCTTCGACATGGGCGGTACCTCGACGGACGTCTCGCATTTCGACGGCGAGTACGAGCGCACCTTCGAGACCCAGGTCGCGGGCGTGCGCATGCGCGCCCCCATGATGAACATCCACACGGTCGCGGCCGGCGGCGGCTCGATCCTGCACTTCGACGGCGCGCGCTACCGGGTCGGCCCCGACAGCGCCGGCGCCGACCCGGGTCCCGCCTGCTACCGCCGGGGCGGGCCGCTGACGGTGACCGACTGCAACGTCATGCTGGGCAAGGTGCAGCCCAGGTACTTTCCCGCCGTGTTCGGGCCGAACGCGGACCAGCCGCTCGACGACCGCGTGGTGCGCCGCAAGTTCGAGGAAATGACCCGCATAATCCACGAACAGACCGGCGACGACCGCACGCCCGAGGAAGTCGCCGAGGGCTTCCTCAAGATCGCCGTCGAGAACATGGCCAACGCCATCAAGAAGATCTCGGTCCAGCGCGGCCACGACGTCACCGAATACATCCTCAACTGCTTCGGCGGGGCCGCCGGGCAGCATGCCTGTCTGGTGGCCGACGCGCTGGGCATGAACACGGTGTTCCTGCATCCCTTCGCGGGCGTCCTGTCGGCCTACGGCATGGGCCTGGCCGACGTACGGGCGATCCGCGAGAAGGCGGTGGAGGCCCCCCTGGCGGCGGGCCTGACCGGCCCCTTGTTGGAGCTCATCGAAGGGCTGGAAAAGGAGGCCCGCGCCGAGATCGAAGACCAGGACATCGCCAAGGAGAACATCGCGACCTTCCGCCGCGCCCACCTGCGCTACAAGGGGACCGACACGGCGTTGATCGTGCTCTTCGGCGACCGCCACAAGATGATCGAGGAGTTCGAGAGCCAGCACCGCCAGCGTTACGGCTTCACCGCGCCCGACCGCGGCCACATCATCGAGGCCGTGTCGGTGGAGGTTGTCGGCCGCGCCGGTCTGGCCGAGGATCCTGACATCGAGGACATCCCCGGCGTCGCGGCCCTGCGCCCCAAGGCGCTGGTGCCGATGATGTCCGGCGGCGAGCGCTACGAGACGCCGGTGTATCGGACCGAGGCGCTCCTGCCCGGCGACCGCCTGGAAGGACCGGCGATCCTGGTCGAGAACACCTCGACCATCGTCGTCGAACCGGGCTGGGCCGCCGAGATGACCCGCAAGGGCCACCTGATCCTGACCCGCGCCGAGCCGCGCCCGCAGGTCCACGCCATCGGCACCCAGGCCGACCCTGTGATGCTGGAAATCTTCAACAACCTGTTCATGTCCATCGCCGAACAGATGGGCACGACGCTCGCCAACACCAGCTATTCCGTCAACATCAAGGAACGGCTGGATTTCTCCTGCGCCGTGTTCGACCGCAAGGGCGAGCTGATCGCCAACGCGCCGCATATTCCCGTGCATCTGGGCTCCATGGGCGAAAGCATCCGCGCCGTGATGCGGGACAACGCGGGCCAAATGAAACCCGGCAACGTCTACGCCCTGAACGCACCCTACAACGGCGGCACGCACCTGCCGGACGTCACGGTGATCACGCCCGTTTTCGACGACAAGGGCGAAGACATTCTGTTCTACGTGGGATCGCGCGGCCATCACGCCGACATCGGCGGCATCACCCCGGGCTCCATGCCGCCCGACTCGAGGACGGTCGAGGAGGAAGGCGTGCTGATCGACAACTTCCTTTTGGTCGACCAGGGCAACCTGCGCGAGAACGCCCTGCGCGAACTTCTGTGCGGCGCCCCCTACCCCGTGCGCAACTTCGACCAGAACCTGGCCGACTTGGCGGCGCAGATCGCGGCCAATGAAAAGGGCGCCCAGGAACTGCGCAAGATGGTCGCCCACTTCGGGCTCGAGACCGTCTGGGCCTACATGAGCCACGTGCAGGACAATGCCGAGGAGAGCGTACGCCGGGTGCTGGACGTCCTGACGGACGGGCGGTTCGCCTGCGAGACGGACAACGGCGCCGTCATCGACGTGAAAATCACGGTGAACCGGAAGAAGCGCGAGGCGACGCTGGACTTCTCCGGCTCGTCCCCGCAACTGGATAACAACTTCAACGCACCGTCGGCCGTGTGCCACGCGGCGGTGCTCTACGTGTTCCGCACCCTCATCGACGACGACATCCCCTTGAACGCGGGCTGCCTGAAACCCCTGAAGCTGGTGATCCCCAAGGGCTCCATGCTGTCGCCCGTCTACCCGGCCGCCGTGGTCGCCGGCAACGTGGAGACCAGCATGATCATCACCGACGCTCTATACGGGGCGCTCGGCGTGCTCGCCTCCAGCCAGGGGACCTGCAACAACTTCACTTTCGGCAACGCGCGACACCAGTACTACGAGACGATCTGCGGCGGCTCCGGCGCGGGGCCCGATTTCGACGGCACGGACGCTGTCCATACCCACATGACCAACACCCGCCTGACCGACCCGGAGGTCCTGGAATGGCGCTTCCCGGTCATGCTGGAACGCTTCGAAATCCGTCGCGGCTCGGGCGGCGAAGGCGCCCATTGCGGCGGCGACGGCGTGATCCGCCGCATCCGGTTCCTCGAGGACATGACGGCGGCGATCCTGTCGAGCCACCGCCGCGTGCCGCCCCATGGCCTCGACGGCGGCGGCGGCGGCGCGCTGGGCCGCAATGCGGTCGAGCGCGGGAACGGGACAGTCGAGGAATTGACCGGCACGGACCGACGCGACCTCGCGGCCGGCGACGTCTTCATCATCGAAACGCCCGGAGGCGGCGGGTTCGGTGCGGCGTGACACGGCCTTAACCGGCGCTTAATCAAGATTTTCTATAAGATTCCGTGGTTTTCGCGGACGATTCGGCGGGCGTTTGACCGCCGGGAAAGCAGGGCATAGACTCGGGCGCAAGGGTTCCGCACCGCCCGTGGGGCAATAGGATTTGAGGGAGTTCGATCCGGTGCTGAAGCGCGTATTCTCCGGCTTGGTCGCGTTGGCGGCGGCGCTTTCCGCGCCGGGGGCCGTCTACGCGGCGCCGCTGGAGGTCGAACTTTCCCGCCTGATCACCAACCATCCCAACATCCTGGCCGCTGAGAACACGCTGCAGAGCAACCGGCAGAGCATCGACGTCGCCAAGGCCGCCCGCTTGCCGACCCTGAGCATGACCGGCGATGCCGGCCGCGAATTCATCGACAGTCCCTCGACCCGCGCTGCGGGCGCCAAGAGTATCGAGAACAAGAACGTCACCACCTTCACCCTGACCCAGAACCTGTTCGACGGCTATGCCACGCGGTCCGCCATCCGGATCGCGGAGCTGAACGAACATCTCGCCCGCATCTCCCTGGAAGGCACCCGGCAGAACACCCTGTTCCAGGGTGTGCGCGCCTATATCACCGTGCTTCGGCAGATGCGCCTGCTGGGCATCACCATCGAAAGCGAGGGCCGCATCCAACGCCAGCTCAACCTGGAAGACGAACGGGTGCGGCGCGGCTCGGGCATCGCCGTCGACGTGCTGCAGGCGAAATCGCGCCTGCAAGTCGCCAAGGAACGGCGCGTCGGCTTCGAAGGCCAGCTGCGCGACGCCATGTCGCGCTATCAACAGGTGTTCGGCTTCCCCCCGAACGTGGAGGACATGTACGATCCGCGCCCGCCGGTGAACGCGGTGCCCAGCGAGCTTGACCGTGCGCTCGCCATTGCCCTGGTCGAGAACCCCGCGGTCCGCGAGGCCGGCACCAGCATCGACATCACCCGCGCGCGGGAGATCGAGGCCAAGTCCGGCCTCTATCCCAAGATCGACCTGGAAGGCGAATTCAACCTCGAACAGAATAACGGCGGAGTCGTCGGCACGCGGCGCGACTACACCGTCGGGTTCCAGGCCGATTGGGAGCTGTTCTCCGGGTTCTCGACCCGCGCGTCGACCCTGCGCGCCGCCTACGACACGGCCGCCAACCGCAACAAGCTGCAGGCCGCGGCCCGCACGGTCGAGGAACAGGTACGCCTTGCTTGGCAGGCCCTGGAAACGGCCCGCGAGCGGGTGATCCTGTTGGAGAACGCGGTCAACATCGCCTCGGAAGTGGCACAGAGCCGGCGTAAGCTGCGCGCCGCCGGCAAGGAGACTGTGATCAACGTGCTGGACGCCGAGAATGAGGTCAACAACGCGCAGATCAACTTCACCACCGCGTCCTACGACGAGAAGACCGCCGCCTACCAACTTCTTCTCGCCCTCGGCCGGCTTGATCCCTTGAGCCTGAACCTCGTGGTGCAGTAAACCTGGGTGTGGGCCGATCCGGCCCGGCACAACGGAGTTGCCCCGCCATGGAAGGTTCCCTGTTTTCCCGTGACCGGCTGGTCACGCTCGACGCCGTCCGCGCGGCCCGGGCCAACATGCCCCATGTCATCCGGCGCACGCCCGTCGTGCCCGTGGCCAGGGAGTCGGCGGAAGTGGGCCGGGAAACCCTGTTCCTGAAGTGCGAGAATTTGCAGGTCACGGGGGCGTTCAAGGTGCGCGCCGTGTTCAACGTGATGCACTACCTTACGGCGGAACAGAAATCCGAGGGCGTGGTCCTGGCATCGTCCGGCAACTTCGCCCAGGGCTTCGCCTTCGCCGGCAAGACGCTGGGCGTTCCCATCACCGTGGTCATGCTGGACGCGACCAGCGCCTACAAGATTCAGGGCACGGAGGGCTACGGGGCCGAGGTCTACCTGTGCGGCACGGACGCCCTCGCCCGCCAACCCACTGTCGAGCGCCTGGCGGTCGAGCGCGGGATGACCGCCATCGACACCTGGGAAGACCCGCCCATCATCGCCGGCCACGGCACCATCGGCTTCGAGATCATGGAACAGTGCCCTGACGCCCGGCAGGTGCTGGTCCCCGTGTCGTCCGGCGGGGTCGCCGGCGGCATCGCGGCGGCGGTCAAACTGATCAACCCGAACGTGAAGGTCGTGGGAATCCAGCCGGAACGCGCCAATGCGGCCTATGTGTCGCGTCAGGCGGGCGCACCCACGGCCATCGATTATTGGGACAGTATCGCCGACGGGTTGAGCGCGCGGCGCCCAGGTGAATACCCCTTTATGCATCTGGAAGCGTTCCTCGACGACATCGTGCTGGTCTCGGAACAGGACATCGCCCGCGCCTTCAAGACCATCCTGACGCGCACCAAGATGCTGGGCGAGCCCGCCGGGATCACGGCGGCGGCCGGGTTCCTGTCGAGAAAGGTCGATACGTCGCTCAAGACCGTGGCCGCGCTGACGGGCGGGAACCTGACCCAGGAAACCATGCAGACGCTGCTGACGATGGCGGCAGCGGCGGAATAGTCCCCCTTCCGTCGGCCCCGCGGCGCAGGAATTCCCGGGCTACGTCTTCGTCCCGTCACCGGGCGGGGCAGGCGGCGCCTCGTCCTCCTTGCCGGGGGGCGGATGCTTGCGCCGGATGATGATGTCGCCGTTGGGCAGGACCTCGGGCATCTCGTACTGAGGGATCGTCTTTATGAACAATTCGAAGGCACGGAGGATCTTCTTCGTGCCTTCCTCCAGCAGCATCTCCGGATCGGACGGGTTGGCTTGCGCCCGGACCGGCGATAGAGGAGCCGAGACCAGCAGCAGCGCAAGGGCGGCGGCGAAAATCGGACGGACAGGGCGTGAAACAAAGAACGGCATGAACGCTCTCCTTTGGCGTGTTTCCCCCGGACCGGCCCCCAAGGCGTGCCGCGGCTCAGCCGCCCTTGAGCAGAAAAGCGGACGACGCCTCGAAGGCGTCCAGTTCCCGGCGCGAGGCGGTGCACAGGGCATCCAGCCGGTCGAGTTCCCGGCAGATGGCGTCACGTTGCTCGGCCAATGCCTTGAAGTGCAGATCGCACCCGGCAACCTGCGGCGGGTAATCGCGAATTTCCTGAAAGATAGGTCGCTTGGCGGAGAGCAGACGCTCACGCAGGTGGTACCAGCGCGGATCCGGGCCCGAGTTCTCGGCGGTCGCGGGATTGCTCATGCACGGTCACTCCGAAGGCACTGGTCCGTCACATATGGCCGGATTTCCACCAGGCCGCAAGGCTGCGGCCGTGGGGATGCTCATGCCGGCCCCGTGGCGATGTCCGCAAGGCGGTCGCGCGACAGGATCTCCACCGCCCCGCCCCGATCGGCACCGATGACCCCGGCGTTGCGCAGCTTGGTGAACGAGCGGCTGACCGTTTCGACGGTCAGGCCCAGGTAGTCGGCGATGTCGGCCCGGCGCATCTGCAGGCTCAGCGAACCATCGACGTTGACACATTCGGGCGCGCGGTCCAGCAGGCTCAGAAGGAATCCGGCGATACGCTCCTCGGCGCTCAGCCGTCCGAGCGACAGCATCTGTCCCTGGGCGGAGGTGACCTCGCGCTGAAGTTTGAGGATCACCGCCTCGGCCAACGCCGGG
>Ga0210019_1002486_pt1 | contig 17857 bp, 7 predicted proteins | sample CryGeyCG2114_020_2_FD_183969 | JGI IMG/M metagenome (GOLD analysis project Ga0210019, IMG submission 183969) | Groundwater microbial communities from aquifer - Crystal Geyser CG11_big_fil_rev_8/21/14_0.20 (SPAdes) (version 2) | ecosystem: Environmental > Aquatic > Deep subsurface > Groundwater ...
ATTAAAACATATTTTTATGGATTTTGAAACATTAAAAACTCAAGAAATTGTCAAAAAAGTTGAAAACAAGATGGGGGAAGGCAATTTTAGAAGCTTTTTGCTTGGTAGTAAAGTAGAAGTTCTTGCCAAAATAAAGGAACTAATTCCTGAAGGTGCCTCTGTGATGAATGGCTCTTCTACCACTTTAAACGAAATTGGGTATATTGACTACCTCAAATCTGGAGAACATCCTTGGAATAACTTGCATGAAAAAATTTTGGCAGAAAAAGATCAAAAAATCCAAGCCAAACTGAGAAAAGAAACCACTATTTCTGATTATTATTTGGGGAGTGCGGTGGCTGTGACAGAAGAAGGTGAGATTTTGGTGGCATCCAATTCCGGAAGTCAATTGCCTGGATTGACTTTCAATGCAAGCCACGTGATTTTGGTTTTGAGTACCAACAAAATTGTCAAAAATATTGAGGAGGCTTTTAAACGTCTTTATAATTATACTTTTCCACTCGAAGACGCTCGCATGAAATCGGTCGGTATGGGTGGTAGTGGTATTTCCAAAATTTTAATTTATAAAAAAGAACCAGAATTTTTAGGGCGTACTTTCACAGTTATTTTTGTGGATGAGAAACTTGGTTACTAAGAAAAAACTTTTTACCATATTCGTAGGTACAGGTCTAGACCTGTACCTACTTTTTTAAATTATTTTTTCTTTAGATAATATTTTCTCGTTTCTTCTCCAAATTTCTCAATCGCATATCGGAGCATTGTGCGTGGCATTGTGGCTGCGTATTTATCTAAGAATTTTATCAGTAGTTTGATATCACGTTTGCCCATTTCACGAAGCATCCAGCCGACGGCCTTGTGAATAAGATCATGTTTGTCGTTTAGTAGTATTTTAGAAATAGTGAGAGTATCTTCAAATTGTTTCTCTTTGATAAATCTAAATGTTGCTAGAATTGCGACGCGTCTTTCCCAAAGATTTTTTGATTTTACTAATTTATAGAGAATCTTTTTTTCTTTGGGATTATTTAGTAAATAATCGCCGACAATATTTGGAGTTGTTACATCGACTAGATCCCAATTGTTTATATATTGTAGATTTTTGATATAAAAATTGTAGATTTCTTTTTTTAGTTTTTTGTCTTTGGTTTTGTCATATTTATAAACCAAAATTAGAAGAGCTGTGAGTCTATATTCATGAATTTTACTTTCAAGCATTTTTTGCAAATCTTCAAAACTAACTTCTTTGTAGTATTTTTTGGCAATTTTTCTTTGTTCTGGCACGGTAATACCTAAGAATTTGTCGCCCTCACCGTATTGTCCTTTGCCGGTTTTGAAAAAGCCTGAAAGGATAGTGGCTTTGGTGGGGTTGGCTAATTTATTTAGATCTAAAGTTATTTTTTGGTAAGTCATAATTATTTATTAGTTACTTAATTATATAATTATTATCTTTATTAAGCAACATTGTTATAAAATAACACTCATTTGAAAGGAGCTTTAACCCTTGACTTTTGGGGGTAAAAGTGGTAGCTTATTAAAGTAATATTAATTATTATTTTTTTAAAATATGTATAAAAAGTTTTTATTTGGAGCTGTTGCTTTATTGACAATTTTTGGGATAGTTGGCTTTTCTAAGATAGTATTAGCTGATACAATTTCAGAACAAAAGATCTATGCTGATGATTCGCACGCTAGTTATTCTTTTGGTACGTCGGTAGACGTGGATGGAAATTATATGGTTGTCGGTGCTGAAAATGCTAATAATTTAGCTGGTAGAGGAGCTGCTTATATTTATTTTTGGGATGGTACATCTTGGGTACAACAACAAAAAATTGTACCTAACGATGCTTGGACCTCTGATAGTTTTGGTCACTCAGTCGCTATTTCTGGGGAGTATATCGTTGTAGGTGCTTATGGTAAGTCTACCAAAGATGATGCTGATGGAGCTGTCTATGTTTTTCATAAAATAGGCACTACTTGGACACAACAAGCTAAGTTGGTAGCTAGCGATGGTCAGTTTAATGATTTTATGGGACGTGCTGTAGATATTTCAGGTGATTTTATTGTGGCTGGAGCTGACAATGATGACGATCTTGGTGAAAACTCTGGTTCAGCTTATGTTTTTCATAGAGTAGGCACTACTTGGACACAACAAGCTAAATTGAAAGCCATTGATGGTGGTTATAATAATTTATTTGGTTCTGCTGTGGCAATCTATGGTAATGATATCTTGATTGGTGCTTATTGGAATAATGATGGACGTGGAGCTGCCTATTTATTTAATTATAATGGCAGTACCTGGACACAACAACAAAAAATTGTAGCATTTGATGGTCAATTATCTGATAGATATGCTAAATATGTAGATATTAATAGTAATTATATTGTGATTGCTTCTCCTAGCGACGACTATATGGGTAGTGACTCTGGTTCGGTATATGTTTATCAGAGAAATGGCACAAATGTAGTGTTTCAAAACAAACTTTATGCAAGTACCCCTATATCAGCAGATAATTTTGGAACATCTCTGGCTTTAGATGGAGATAACATTTTAGTTGGTGCTTATGCCCATGGGTGTTGTAATAATCCTGGAGCTTTATATTTTTTTCAAAATCAAAATGGTGCTTGGAATGACATATCAGAAATACTTTCTGATATAACTACTGGTACAGATCTTTTTGCTTATGATGTTGCTCTAAATGGTAATAATCTTGTGGCAGGTAGGCCAGGGGATGATACTAAAGGTATTGAGGCTGGTGCTGTTTCTGTGTTTCATCTTATACTAGATGTGCCACAAGTCGGAGATTTGAAAGGTAAAGTTTGGTATGATGAAAATGGAAATGGGAATAGAGATACTTCAGAAACTTATGAATTAAAAAATATTTATATTTCTCTTTATAAAGATGTTGATAATTCTCATAGTCTGACTTCTGGTGACACTTTGTTGGCTACCCAAAATTCTGGCAATGGTCTAAATAATGGTAGTTATATGTTTGGTAATTTGCCTGTTGGAGATTATCTTATCCAAATAGACAGGGCTGATAGTGATTTGAATAATAGTGCTATAAACGCTAATCGTGTTTATGGTTTGACTACTAGAGAAGTAATTGCTACCCCAGTTGTAGCTGGACAGGTCGCCGATAATTTGGATTTTGGTTTTGACGAAGTGGAAGTAAGAGCTTTTGTTTCTACCAATTCTATTTACGAAAGTGGCGTACCAACTGCTGAAGCAACTTTATCTTTTGGTATACTTCCAATATCTGCTTTTGGTATCACAGTAAATTTGTCTTATAGCGGAGATGCTACTTCAAATATTGATTATACAAAAGTAGAATCTATTTATTTACCTCCTTTTTCGAGCTTAACTTCTACAAGTTCAACAAGTTTTGTTATCAAAGCTATTGATGATACTATTCCAGAAAGTTCAGAATTGATTAATGTAAATGTGGTTAGTGTTTCTGGTGCTAAAAATTCTATTGCAAGCCCTATTGTTATTACTATTTATGACAACGATCCAATAATTTCTCAACATGGTATATCTGGTAATATTTGGGTAGATAATAATACTAACGGATTAAAGGATATTGATGATGTAGTTGGTTTGAAAAATGTAGAAGTAAAACTTTACAAAGACACAGACAACTCACATACTTTGACACAAACAGATAATTTAGTGGATACTGTCAATTCTGATGTTTTTGGTAATTATAGCTTTAATAATTTGATTGATGATAGCTATATTATTGTAGTGAACAATGCCTCTGTTACTTTAAAAAATGACTTAGCCAATGGTAATAAAACCTATGGTTTGACTACTTTCAAAGAATTATCATTGGTTTTGAACAATGAAGACTTAAGTAATAACAATTTTGGTTTTGCTATTGCCAAAGTTAGTATGACAGTAGACAAAAGTACTATCAGTGAGGATCCTACTTTAGGTAATAGTACAAATGTAACTTTGCATTTGTCTGTACCAACAGCTTTTGAAACTGGTATGGTCTTTGCTTATGGTGGTACAGCTCAAGCCTATATGCCTGTGGCAACAGCTAATTTAGATTATACAAAATTTGATTATATTAGTATCCCAGCTGGTAGTACAACGGCTTCATTTGTTATCAAAGCAGTACAAGATACTTTGCCAGAATATCCAGAAGTATTTAATGTTGAGTTAGTAGGTGCTGTGAATTCTTCTATTGATGGATTATTAAAGTATACTGTAGTTATTTATGATGATAGTTGTACTCTGGATTTTGGTATCAGTAATACTAGTCCAAAATTAATGTGTAAGACAACTAGTCCAAGTTCAACAAATGGACGTTCACCTGGTTCAAATTTTTCTAATCTTCCAAGTAGATTGCCTGAACAAGCTAAACTACCAGTTTTACCTGTACAGAGTAAAGCTCCTCTTGCTCCTATAAAACAGAGTGTAATAACTAAACCTGCTCAAAAACAAGTTTGTAGTTATGTAAGAAATATTAGGACTAGAAAGTTGACTTATACTTGTAAATAGTAAAAAACTTGATAAAAAAACTCACTTATAAAAAAGTGAGTTTTTTATTTTTGGGTTGTGTGTTATAATATGTATAATATATTATGTAGGCATTTTTTTATGAAGAAAAACATTTTTATTTTTATCTTGGCTTTATCATTGATTTTGCCAAATTTTGTGTTAGCTGTAGCTCCTAGTAGTGAAAGTTTCAATATTACTGGTGGAGAAGTTATGCCGACAGCTGGTTCAGGGTCGTCTGAAAATTTTCAGGTTAATCTTTCTTCTGGTTCAGAAACTGGTAATCCATCTTCGGAAAGTTTCTCTGTAACAGGAGGTTCTGCTGTGCCTAATACCACTTCAGATAGTGGACAAACAGAAACTACTGGTATAACAGATTCAACTAGTGGTGGTTCTGGTACTATTCCAACCACTGGAGGTGTTGTAAATCTTTTGAATGTAAAAATTTTTAATCTTACTACTTCTAGTGTCAAGATTTCTTTTGAGACTGATAATTTGGCAGTAGCTTATTTACATTTTGGTGAGAATATTCAGTTAAATTTAGAAACTGGCAAGGAAGATAGTTATTTATTGAATCATAACTTTGTTTTGTCTGGATTAAAGGTTGCTACTAACTATAGTTTTGTAATATATCTAATAAATCGTCAACATAACGAAATTTTTTCTCAAGTATTTTCTTTCAAGACTTTACCCATTATTAATTTTGTAGATAATAATACCGACATACAGGCAGATAATCCATTCCTGGATACTAATCAAGAACAAGAATTTGTACCGGTAAAGACGACAGATGTGAATAAAGATTTGGTGCCTGTAGATAGTAAAGATACTTTGGAAGCCAAATATGATAATGTTTTTGATTTGTATAATATCACACCACAATATGTAGATAAAAATTTTGTGGATTTGGTAGAAAATTTCAAGAACTTGCCAAAGGATGTGATAGACAACGTGAATGCTATTAAAGCTGGTTTGGTAGATAATTTTGGAGTTTTACAACAAAATATTTATGAAAATCTTAGCAGTGATGAAAAAAAGTCTATAGAGGAAGTTACAGGATTGGTATTATCAAGTGAAAATAATATTGAAAAAGTAAGTATTACCGTAGGTGACAGAAAAGAACTTGCCAAATTGTTTGGTGCTGATTGGTATAGTCTTCCTGATAGTCAATTGTTTTTTAGTTTAGATTCAAGTCTGCTTATCAAAAAAGTTAGTGAAATTACGGTTAATATAGAAAACAATAATTATTCTTTAATAAAAAACGAAGAAAGTGGTAATTATGAAGGAATGGTAACTGTACCTAGTCTTAGTGCTAAATATGAAGTTTTATCTAGAATAACTTATGAAGATGGTACTTATGAAGATGTCCATAATAGTCTATTTGTGGATAATTATGGGCACATTTATGTTAGTAAAAGTGCTAATTTTGATTGGTCAAAACCTTGGCAGTTTTTCTCTAAAACAAAAAATACTTTAGCTAATGCAAAAATTGTTTTGGAACAAAAAAATGAAGATGGTACTTGGTCTATTTGGTCACAGCATAGCGACAATGTCTATAATCCAGTCTTTACTGATGTCTCTGGTAGGTTTGCTTTTTTCGTTGACAATGGGACTTATCGACTACATGTTTATGATTCTAAATATGGCGAATTTGTAAGCAAAGATTATCAGGTTGATAGAGGTGTCTTTAATTTTGATGTAGAAGTTTCCAGTAGTAATAGTCATTTGTTGTATTTTTCATTAACAATGTTTATAATTTGTGGTATAATATTAGCAAAGTTTTTTTTAAAAAAACTTTGATCCAAAAATGATTTGTCCTTATGAAAAATTTCTTAAAAATGTTTGTTGGTATAGCAATGCTTTTTTTGCTATTCTTTTTGTTTTCAAATCTTGCTAAAGCTAATAGTGTCCCACGTTACTTGGGTTATTCTGGTACTTTGAATAGTGCTGCGGGAAGTCCTGTAACTGGAAATTATAATATAGTTTTCAAAATTTATAATGCTGAGAGTGGAAGTACTGCTCTTTGGACAGAAACACATTCTGTTGTTGTGTCTGATGGTTTTTTTAATGTGACTCTTGGAGATACTACAGCTTTGAATTTGGATTTTTCTGAGCGTTATTGGCTTGGTATCACTGTAGAGACTGACAGTGAAATGACACCACGTACACCTATTAGTTCTGTTGGTTATTCTTTTGTGTCAGATGTTTCTTACGGAGCTTTTACATCATCTACAGCTGCCAGTACTTCTACGGCTTCAGGTGGAAATATTTATTATAACACTGGCGATGGTAATTTGTATGTTTATGATGCTTTAGGTGGGGCATGGGTCGATTTGACCTCTCAAGGTACTTCAATAGCTGATGGCACATCTACAAGTACCATTCTTACTTGGGATGGTTCCAATTGGTCAGAAAATACTAATTTTTTGGTTGATGCATCTGGTGTGGTTACGACTGGTACTTGGCATGGTGCAAAAATAGATATTTCTGATTATACCAATTTGGCTGTAGATGGTGATTTAGTTTTGAATAACGATACACTTTCTGTTTCTTCTACTATTGCTAGAGTTTCAGATTTACATAATGCAATAACTTTTGATACTTCTACTTATGGTTATTTGACTTTGATAGGACAAGAAATTGCTTTGGGACAGATAGATGTTGCTGACACAAATATTACCAATGGAACTGGTATAACTATTACCAATGGAAGTATTGTCGCTACTCTTGGCACAGATGTGGATTTGGCTAGTAGTGAAGTAACGGGAATTCTCGCACTGACTAGCGGTGGTACAGGTGCCACTACAGCTTCTGATGCTAGAACAGCTCTTGGTTTGGGAAGTCTAGCCACAGCTTCTTCGGTAAGCTTGACCAGTGGTAGTAGTCAAATAACAGGTACTCTTGCTCTCACCAATGGTGGTACAGGAGCAACTACAGCATCTGGAGCTAGAACATCTTTAGGTCTAGGAACTTTGGCTACTTTATCTGCAATAACTTCTGCTTATATTACTGATTTGACGATAACAAATTCTGACATTTCAGCTTCAGCGGGTATCGTAGATACCAAACTTGCCACTATTTCAACTGCTGGGAAAGTTTCTGATTCAGCATTATCGTCCAATGTTACTAAGTTGGGTTCAGATATTAGTCTAAGTGGTTCAGAAGTAAGTAGTTATTTACCTGTAAGTAAAGGTGGTACTGGTGTAACTTCCTGGGGTTATTATAACATTCCTTATTCCTATGGTTCTTCTGCTTTTCAATATAGTAATTCTTTTATTTATAATGGAAGTCAACTCGGAGTATATAATTCAAATCCACAACATACATTAGATGTGGGAGGAAATATTGGCCTTACTAATAGTTCTTATATAAATTGGGGTACTACTGATGGTGATACAGGTTATGGTCTGAGGGATTCTGCTGGAACTATACAATATAAAAATTCTAGTGGTGATTGGTCAAATATAGCTGTCACAATACCAGATCCACTTACGGGCACAGCTGGACAAACTATTACTTTTGATTCCAATGGCGCTCAAACGGCTAGTTCAATATTGTACATTGATTCTACAAATAGTAAAGTGGGAGTTGGTACAACTTCACCTTCTAGTACACTTGATGTGGCCGGAACCTTGGGCGGTTATGGTCTGGTATTATCTCCAAACATGTCTGGAAGTAGTGGATCTTCTGGTTCTACTCCTGTTACACCTGGTCAATGGGTTGACTATAGTGCCAATAGTGTTGCTCAGCCATTGCCTGGTGCTTCTTCGAGTGTTTTAAATTTTGATGATGGACATACGGTGTCCCTATATTATAGTGAAGGTTTGGTAGGAGAAACTTTGCTTGTTGTGGATAGTGCTGGGACTGAAACAAATACCAATGAAATAATAGGAACTGGTTATAATTTTGTAGCTAAAAAAGTAAATAAAAATGTTTTTGTTGTTGCTTGGATAGGTTACGATTCTCAAGGTTATTATAGGACTTATGATAGTAGTGGAAGTGCTTTGGGTTCTGAAGTTGCTTTTACTGCTGGTAATTATTACCCTTCTAGTTTTGATTTTACTGTTGATGGAAATAGTGGAAATATTATGTTTATGTTTTACAACAGTAATTATTATAAAACTTATTATAAATCATGCCAAATTAATTATTGTTATGTTGTCTCCTATTCTGAACCTACTGTTTTGGCATATGCTCAATACGCCTATTTTAAATCAACTACATTATCTAATAATTCTGCATTGTTTGTTTATTTTGACTCCAATGGTAATGCCATGAAGTACAGCTTGTTTTATCAAGGTTCTGTTGCAAGTGGTATTATTAGTTCAGCAACTAGTCCTTATCCTACAGCAATTGAAGCTTTACCAGATGGTAAGGCTATCGTAATTTGGAATGAAGGGGAGTCTTCAAAATATTCAATTTTGGATTGTTTGTCTTCCCCTGGTTCTTGTTCGTATGGCGATGCTGTAACTATAGAAACTGTTGCTGTTGGTCATTATATAAGTACTATCCCTCGTAGATTGTCTGGTGGTGAAGTCGCCTTATTTACCACAGATGGTCTTTATAATGATCCTAATTTCAGTACTAACATTCACTATACTATCTATGATAGTACATTGACAGAACAAAAACAGTCTACGACTACTATCTATAGTGGAAGTTCTGCAATTGTATTTTATGATGTTTCTGCTGGATTTGTTACCAATACTTTTGCGATTATCTATGGTGGATATTCTGATCCTCCTACGAATTCTGTTTTAAATAATTATTATCAAGTTTATTCAGGTGGTGGTGTGAGTAGTAGTAATACCTATACGGCTGTAGGTTCAGCTGTTTCAATTCATTCTCTTAACACTTTTGACCTTGCATCTTCTATTTTTAGTGGTGGTTCTTCGATTTATGTTTATCCTGATTCTTCAAATTTGAATTTTAATTTATATGATAGTTCTGGAGCCTTATCTTCTGGGTCTAACTTAGTTACTTCTCTTTACGATGGTAATGTTTCTGTTCAAAAGTTGTCGAATGATAACGTTGTAGTAGCTTACAAATCACATACTTCAAATTATTACGGACTGTATGCAAAAGTTTATGATTCTGCTGGTAATTCTACAGTGCCAGAGGTTCCTATTTCTAGTAGTGGTCTTAATGATTCAGTCTCATACCAATATATAGATTTTAAAATGTCGCCAATGTCAAATAGTATGTTTTTTGTAGCTGATATACGTTATTTTAATGGTAATGGTCCTTCACATGGTTATGGCACTTATTATAGTATGGAATATTCCTTATGTGATGGTGTAAGTGGTTTTTGTTCAGGAAAAACTTATATACCAGGATATCCAGAAGCCTATAATCTGTCTTTGACTACTTATGGAAGTGGTGATCATGAAAAAATTTTTATAGCTTATACTGACATTGTTGATTCAGTTGGTAAATATATTATGTATGACGAAAGCATGAATACTTTTAGTTCGCCTTTGTCTTTTTCTGGTGTGGATTTAGTAAACGCTTCTAGTGTACAAACTTTAACAAATGGGAATATTGTTTTATTCTATACAACACCAACAGGAGGACAGGCTTATTATAGTGTTTTTGATACAACATTAGAAACATGGGATACTCCTCAGTTGATAAATTCAGTGTCTCCTGCAAGTACTACAAAAATACTTTCTAATATTTTAAATGATGGTAGTGTCTTGTTATCTTATACAGTAGGATCTTATGGTTCCGCTTATGATCCTGCTTTTACAATTTTTGATAGTACTATGAGCACTACCACTCAAAGTAACACTTTTGTTTATCCTGAGGGTACTTCCGAATTTACTACTTTTAATGTTAATAGTGTTCCTGCTCTTGATAAATTTACTTTTGCTTATATCAAAAAAAATGGTGATACTTTTACTGGTGCTGAATTTGCTACTTTTGAAGCAACAGGCAGTAGTGGAGGAAGTAGTAGTGGAAGTACTAGTACCTGTACTAGTACCAGTAGTGGTTCTTCAAGTAGTGCCTTTACAGATTATACGGCTGATGGTACAGCTACGCCTTTCACAGGTTTAATTAAATATGTTGAAACCTTTGCTAATGGTAATGTATTTTATCAATATTATGATCCTTTTAGTGGAAGTAGTATGTTTTTTATAAAAGATAGTAGTGGAAATTCTGTTATTTCGGATCAAACTATAGCCAATAGTGTAACAGTGCATGGTATAAGTAAAATTAATGGTGATGGTATTGCTGTTTATTATAGTAATGGCTCTTATAATTATGTAAAGAGCTACAATAGTACTGGTAGCGAAATTATGGGAGAAACTCAGTTTGAGAGTGGCAGTATCTCTTACCCAACTTTAGCAAGTATAGGTCAAAGTAATCAATTTGCAGTTTTCTATCAGAAGAGTGGTAGTTTCAATTATGTTGTTTGTTCATATATGGGTGGTTGTGGTATGCCTAATGTCATTGATGGCTCTGCAAGTATTAGTTATTATACTAGTGCTACCACCTTATCAAATAATAAAGTATTATTATTATATAGAGATAATAATGATGGTACGATTTCTCAATATAGGATAGTTGATCTTGGTAACAGTACTGTATCAGCTCCTGCTACTTTTACCACTGATCTGGTTGATAGAGCCACTGTTGTGGGTACTGCCGATGGTGGGGCTGCGATTGCTTATGTGGACAGTATCGATGGTGTAAACAAATATATAAAATTAGATTATGACTCGGGTACTGGTACATATAGCATTCCTGGTTCAGCACAGACATTACATACAGCTACAAATATTTACAATATAAGAGTAACTAGAACCAATGATGATAATATAGTTTTTGCCTATGATGATTTTTCAACAAATGGGGCTACTCCGTATACTGGTAACTATTATTTTACTGTTTATAGTAGTGATCTCAGTTCTGTCTTACAAGCTGAAACTTTGGCAGGTTCACAAGATAATCAAACAGGGTTGTCATTTCTAAGTATGCAGAGTGTGTATGGTGCTAATAAGTTTGTGATAGCTTATGGGGATGATTTGGATAATCTCTCTAATTACCTTACTTTTTCTGGTGGACAAACTGTTAGTTCTGATTATACGGCTTCAACTGATCCTATAACAGTAAATAATACAGATGCTCAACCTATGTCTACGGCTGTTTTTGCCAATGGAAATGTGATAGAGACTTATTATGATTCCAGTGATACTCATCTAAAATTTGTTATTTATGATAGCGCAGGCAATTCAGTATCCGCAACCACGACAGTAGATGACGGGGCTGGTGGTACTAGTTTGTCTGATGTGGCTATTTTGTCTGATGGTACGGCTGTCATTGTTTATGCTTATAGTGGTTATAGTTATTACAAAACTTATAGTAGTACTGGTGTTCAAGTACTGGGTGGTGAATATTCTTTCGCTAGTTCTGCTGATATTTTGGATATACAAGTCAAGGCTATGTCTGATGGGGCTTTCTTTGTGGTGTGGGATGCTCCTTCTTATTCAGGTGGAGCTTTGAAATATTCAATGTGTGATAATACTGGTGCGCCTTGTAGCGCTTATGGTGGTACTGTCGAAGCTGGTGGTGTTGGAGATTTTTCTTTTGCTGTGACAGGCAGTGGCACGACTGAAAAAGTTTTGATTACGTATTCAGGCTCTATTACTAGTAATTTCGGTGGTTATAAAGTTTTTGATGAAAGCATCTTAGATATAAATGGTGGTGGTTCATTTTACGCTGATAATGCCATTTTCTCTTCTCCTGGAAGTATATCTGCCACGACTTTATCTGATGGTAATGTCGCAATATTTTTTACTGTTTTCAATACAAATTCTTATATCAAATATATGGTTTGGGATTCAACAGCTGGTACTTTTGGTACAGTTGTGGATACTAACAATTTTCAGTTAGTAAACTCACGGTTGAGTTCTGATGTTCTGACTGGTGGAAATGTCCTTTTGGCATATGCTACCACAAGGCTCGGTTTGTCTATTGTTGTATATGAAATATTTGATAGTACCATGAGTTCAGTAGTACAAGTTGAAACTGTATTGAATAGAAATTTGGTTGTCGCTGGTCATGTTTTTATAAAGGCTGTGCCAGGTGTAGATGGGTTTGTTTTGACTTACCAACTAACTACTGATGGTAATATTGTATATGAGACAGATTTCGTGGTTTATGATGTAAGTGTCAGTAGTGGTAGTAGTAGTTTTACAGATTGTGGTAATGTGGATATATCTTTTATGGGTAGTGATGCTATTGCTTGGTCTATTAGATTGGTAACAGGAGATGGGACTATTCACTTCTTGGATGCTCAGGGTGATGATGGTGTCTATCTTACTCAAGATGCAACATCTTGGACTAGTAATTCTGACAGGAGACTCAAAACAAATATTTTGGATTTGAATGTTTTAGATAGAATAGATAATTTTCGAGCAGTGAGTTTCAATTGGATAAAAAATGGGAATGCTGACGTGGGTGCTATTGCTCAAGAATTGTATAAGATTTTTCCAGAGGTAGTAACTGTTGGTAGCGATACTCTTGGTCCAAATGGTGAAGGTGCTTGGGGTATCCAATACTCCAAATTGGGAGCTTTGGCTCTTGAAGGTGTCAAAGAATTGAAGCAACAATTAGATGTTTATAATGTGCTACTATTGGGTGGCGGTATGGACCAATTTATCAATGATAAATCTGTGACTAAAAGTTTGGTTTTCAGTAGGAATGCAGCTTTTGCCAAACACATTGCTTTGTCACAAGATTCTGTAGGTATGGCTCTTATTCAAGCCGGTGAAAGTGGTGTGCATGTTACTTTTAAGGAAAAATATTCTACTATTCCTATTATCACTCTCACTTTGGCTTCAAATTCTCCAGTAGACAAATACTATGTTAATGATGTTGATATGACAGGGTTCACTATTTATATTGAACCAAAAGCTGTTGGAGATACTCTTGTAAACTGGCATGCTTTTGGTCAGTTGTCTGACGAAGATAATATCTTGGGTGTTTCCTCTACAAACCCTAATATTAGTAGTAGTAATAGTATTTCTAGTGATAGTCTAGCTAATATTGCTAATAATTATTTGCAAACTCACAATTTGACTGATGAAGATATCAATAATGCTAGTAGTGGTACAGATGTTACTTCTACTACAGAGGAAAATATTATTGAAGAAACTACAACATCTACAATAGTAGATAACATAACTACTACAACTATAGATGAAATAATTGTGGACACTGTTACTACTACTATCAATGATAGTAGTATCGATGTGGTGACAACAACTATTGATACTACAGTCAGTAGTAGTACCTCTAATTAATTTTTAAAGATTGCTTTTTTGTATGGAATTAAAACCAAAAACTAATTTAGTACTTCCTGTTATATTATCAAAAATGAAAATAAAGGATTTTGTTTTTGGTATAGTTTTTTTATTTTTATTGGGAACAACTTTGTTTTTTTATTTTAATTATCATAAGTTGAAAAGTGAGATGTACGTGTTAACAAATCCTCAGGCTCAGGCCGCGGTAAATAAGGCCGAAGCTAATCAATTGGTAGCTGAAATATCAAAAGTAATGAATTTACCACAAGGTGAAGATCCTGTGGTTGGTACAATTAAAGATGTTGAAAGCTTAGTGAAAACTCAGAAATTTTTTGTGGGTTCCCAAAATGGTGACAAAATTCTTATTTATAAAGATAAAGCTATTATTTATAGGCCAGAAACAAACAAAATAATTAATGTTGGCCCAGTTTATATAGATACAAATAATGATGTTGCAGTAGATACTACCACTTCTACAATAAATAATGATGTCGAAAGTATGGCCTCTAGTACTGATTCAATCTCAGTTGAAGTACGTAATGGTAGTGGTATAGCAGGGGCGGCCTCTGTACTGGGTAATGAGTTAAAAAATTTAGTTGGTTACAAATTGGATAAAGTGGGGGATGCTGCTACTAGTACTTATGGCGGAAATTTAGTGGTTAATCTTACTGGTAAAAATATAGAATCTTTGCTTACTAAAATAAAAAACGCAAAGATTATCAATAAATTGCCGATTGGTGAAGCTGATAGTTTGGATGATGTTGTGGTGATATTGGGTAAACAATAAAAAAATTAATTTAAATAACCCTTAAGAAGGGTTATTTTTGTTGATTTTTGGGACTTGCTTTTGTCTTGAAAATCAAGTATAATATCTCTGTAATTTTAGTAGATTTAAACCTCAATTTATGCATATTTCTTGGCTCGGCAACACTGCCATAAAAATTCAAACAAAACCTTTTGATAAAGATGTGACAATTGTGATAGATCCATATAAACAAAAAAAAGGTAATTTCCCACGTAGTCTTACTCCTGACATAGCTCTTTATACTCGTGGTGAGGAGGGTGCTATTACTTTGTCTGGAGAACCGTTTATTTTTTCTAGCCCAGGTGAAGTAGATACTAGGGGTGTGCTTATTACTTCTGTAGATGGTCATGAAGCCGGACAGATCATGTTGCGTATTGATAGTGAAAACATGACTGTTGCACATGTGGGTATGATCAAAAAACAGCTTACAGCAAGACAGTTGGAAGTCCTTTCTAATATTGATATTTTGTGTTTGCCTGTTGGTCATCCTGATTCTTTTGATAATGAAAATGCCATAAAATTGATCAACGAAATAGAGCCAAAAATTGTGATTCCTTATGCTTTCAATTCTGACAATGATCCTGATGCTAAGGTAATAGATAGTTTTCTCAAAGAAATTGGTAGTAAAAATGGCGCCCCAGAAAAGAAAGTAATTATCAAAGAAAAAGATTTGCCAGAGGAAGATACATTGGTAATGGTTTTGGAAAAAGAGTAATTATAGTTCCTAGTTCAGAGTTCTTAGTCTATAGTTAATAATAAAGAGAATATAGTTATTATCTTTTTAAGATAGCCTAGTTGGCTCAGATTGTGTTATTTTAAAATTTTAAAATTGAAAATTGTTTCGAAATTTAAAATTAAAAATTTGAAATTAGTTTGTATATGCCTGTCAAAAAAAATAAAAAAAAAGAGCATGAAGATAAACCAAATAAGAAATCTAAAAAAGGCAAAAAGAAGGTACTAAAAAAGATTAGTAAAAAATCAAAGAAAGACAGCCAAGAAATAAAAAAAGCTGTCAGAGATTTGCCTTCGGTACTGATGCAAGAAATGAATAAACAAACTGAAGTAAGAGATGAAACGGAAAAAATAAACGTGCCTGTATCTAGAGAGATTTCTATACCAGTCAAGAAAAAAACTGCTCAAATATATAGCTCGCCAAAGAATAGCAGTGTGTGGCTTTGGTCAGCGGTAATTATCTTTACCCTTGTGATCTTCATTTTGTGGATTATGAGTATAGGTAACTTATTTTTTGATAACAAAGGTAATTCCAATGGTCCTCTTGATTCTTTGCAGGATAGTAAAGGGGAATTACAAAGTATCTTCAAGAACTTTAATGATGATAAAGACAAAAATACCCAAAACTTGAAAAATTTGCTAACAAGTAGTACTCTAGAAGCTAATACAACAAGTACTGTAAACTTGCAAAAGTTGCAAGATGCTATGCACAGTCTGTTTGTCAGTACTACGACAGATGTCAATAATAATCTAACCACTACAACAAAAAATCAATAATTAAAAATTTATGCCACGTTTGAAAAGTATCCAAAAATCCAAAAAAAATACAGATGACAATGTAGTTGAGGGTGAAATTGTTGAAAAGGTTGAGCCAATAAATTTGGTGCAAGAAATGGAAACATCATATCTAGACTATGCTATGAGTGTGATAGTTTCTCGTGCTTTACCAGATGTTCGTGATGGTCTAAAACCAGTACACCGTCGTATTCTCTATGCGATGTGGGGCCTAGGTCTTAGACATACTGCCAAGTCCAAGAAATCAGCCCATGTGGTCGGTGAGGTGATGGCTAAATTCCATCCTCATGGTGATAGTGCAATTTATGATTCTTTGGTACGTATGGCTCAGGATTTCAACATGCGTGAGATGCTTGTCAACGGTCAAGGTAACTTTGGTTCTATGGATGGTGATAGTGCCGCTGCTATGCGTTATACTGAAGCCAAATTGCGAGCTATTGCTGAAGAATTGATTGTAGATATTGAAAAAAATACAGTTGACTTTGTGCCAACTTATGATGGATCTTATCGTGAACCAAGAGTCTTGCCAGCCAAGTTACCAAATTTGTTATTGAATGGTAGTATGGGTATTGCAGTTGGTATGGCTACCAATATTCCTCCACACAATTTGTCTGAATTGTGTGATGGTATTATGGCTTTGATTGAGAATCCAAAATTGAGTATTGAAGAATTAACCGAATATATCAAAGGTCCGGATTTTCCAACTGGTGGCATTATTTACAACAAAAAAGATATTGCAGCTGCCTATGCGACTGGTCGTGGTGGTATTGTGATGCGTGCTAAGACAGAAATTCAAGAAACTGACAAAGGGGATAGAACAAATATTATTATTACGGAAGTTCCTTTTCAGGTAAACAAGGCTACTTTGATAGAAAAAATAGCTTTGTTAGTACAAGAAAAAAAATTGGAAGGTATCAAAGATTTACGTGATGAATCCAATAGAGAAGGTGTACGTATTGTTATTGAAATCAAAAAAGATGCTTATCCAAAAAAGATTTTGAACAGACTTTTCAAATTGACTCAGTTGCAAACTACTTTTCATGTTAATATGTTGGCACTGGTAGATGGTATTCAACCTAAGGTTTTGAATTTGAAAACAGTTTTGGAAGAATATCTGAAACATCGTCAAATAGTCATTCGTCGTCGTACGCAATTTGAACTAGACAAAGCCCTTGATAGAGCTCATATTTTGGAAGGTCTCAAAATGGCTTTGGATAAGATTGATCTCATCATTGCTTTGATTCGTAAATCAAAAGACAAAGAAGAAGCCAAAGTAAATTTGATGAGTAAATTCAAATTTAGTGATAGACAGACTGTGGCAATACTGGAAATGAAGTTGCAACAATTGGCCAATCTAGAACGTAAAAAAATTGAAGATGAACTCAAAGAAAAACAAAAAATTATTGCCGAACTTCAAGCTTTACTTAAGAGTGAAAAGAAAATTTTGGCTCTTATTGAAACAGAAGTATCAGAAATAAAAACTATTTATGGTAATGAAAGACGTACTCAGATTATTGCTCATGGTGTCAAAGAATTCAATATTGAAGATTTGGTACCAAATGAACCAACTCTTATCATCTCTAGTCGTGATGGCTATATCAAACGTCTGCCACCAGATACTTTCAAACAACAAAGTCGTGGTGGCAAAGGTGTGATTGGTTTGGCTACCAAAGAAGAAGATGTAGTTGACAAAATTATTTCTACCAATACTCATGA
>Ga0210019_1002489_pt1 | contig 17840 bp, 25 predicted proteins | sample CryGeyCG2114_020_2_FD_183969 | JGI IMG/M metagenome (GOLD analysis project Ga0210019, IMG submission 183969) | Groundwater microbial communities from aquifer - Crystal Geyser CG11_big_fil_rev_8/21/14_0.20 (SPAdes) (version 2) | ecosystem: Environmental > Aquatic > Deep subsurface > Groundwater ...
AACAAACATACCACAACACAACACCCTTGGTGTATTCAAAAAAAATTCAGACACATCACGCTCCCCTTTTTCTTAATATACAGCTATGAAACCCGTAAAAATCTACACCACCACGTACTGTCCATATTGCAAACGTGCCAAAGCACTGTTTGATGCACTCGCTGTTTCGTACGAAGAAATTAATGTAGAAGACGATGCCGAACTCCGTGCTGAAATGGCAGACAAATATCACTGGCAAACCGTTCCCATGATCGTCATTGGAGACGAGTTTATCGGCGGATTTGATGACCTGGCACAACTCCAAGCAAGTGGTGAACTCACCAAAAAATTAGCAGACTAATCTCTCCCTCTCGGTATGATTTCACTTGATCTAAAAAACATTTTTTCTGTCGGTACCACACATGGCCTGGCAAAAAAAGATCTTGCTACCTCGCAAAAAGAATTGGTGCATCTTATCAATGCCATGCACACGCGTGGACAAAAATTTTATAGCATTGTCGACGACACAGCAGTACTCAAACAAGTCCAAGAATTTGCGACACGCATGCGTGGAAAGTATCAACATATCGTCGTCATTGGTATTGGCGGCTCGGCACTGGGGACTATTTGTATACACCAGGCACTCACACACCTCTATGACAACGAGCGCACCACACGACTCCACCCAACACTGCATGTGCTCGACAACGTCGACCCAACACTCTATGGAGAAATAGAAGACGTGATTGATATCAAAAAAACATTATTTATTGTTGTATCAAAGTCTGGAAACACAGCAGAAGCGCTGGGACCATTGTTATATTTTCAACAAAAAGTGAAACAAGCAAAAAAGAACGTGCAAAACCATTTTATCACTATTACTCACATTGGAAATGGAACACTCAGTGAGCTGGCAGAAAAAGAAGGCATAGAACAAATAGAACACGGTCCCGTAGGAGGACGCTTTGCCGTACTCTCTACCGTCGGCCTGATTCCGGCAGCTCTGGTGGGTATTGATATAAAAAAACTATTGGCTGGTGCACAAGACATGCGTGACATATTTTTGACACCAGACGCAAAAACAAACCTCCCCTACCAAATTGCAAAAACTCAGTATGCCTTGAATCGTAAGGGCAAGTCTATCGCGGTCATGATGCCATATGCACAAAAGCTGTTGTCATTTGCCGACTGGTACCGCCAACTTTTGGCAGAAAGTATTGGTAAGGAAGTAAACGATGCGGGAGAAACCGTGCACACTGGTATCACACCAGTACGTGCACTGGGCACAACAGACCAACACTCCCAAGCGCAGCTGTATAATGAAGGTCCCAATGACAAGCTGCTCATGTTCATGCATGTAAAAAAGTTACACAAGACGCTCCGTTTTCCAACACTCTATACACATCATCCCAAACTCGGCTATCTTCAGGGGGCCAGTATGAATGATCTCATGGATGCAGAGCGAGAAGGTACCACAGCAGCGCTCACCAAACGGAAACGGCCAAACTTGACCATTACGATTGATACCCTCGATGCATATCACCTGGGAGCACTGTTTCTGTTGTTTGAAGGAGCCACCGCGCTGTTGGGTGAGATGTATGGGATCAATGCATTTAACCAACCAGGCGTAGAATTAGCGAAGAAACTCACCGTCACCAACTTGGCAAAGAAAAGAAACAAGTAATACATACTATGGAACAACGACAGTTTACAGAAGAACGACCGTGGGGGGGGTTTACCAATTTGCTTGATTTACCGACTCATAAAGTAAAAGAGCTAGTCGTAAACCCCGGCGCACGGCTCAGCTATCAACGCCACTTCAAACGACGGGAACATTGGTTTGTCGTGTCTGGTACCGGGTACGCACTATTGAACGATGAAACCATACCACTTGTTCCAGGAACTGCGTTAGATATTGCCATCCAAGATAAACATCGCCTGGGAAATGACGGCGCAGAGCCACTTATTGTGATTGAAGTACAAACTGGAAGCTATTTTGGTGAAGACGATATTGAACGATTTCTCGACGACTATCATCGTATTACACATACCTAACTGTCACCTATGGGGAAACAAAAAATGCCTGTCGCAACTGTTGGAGTCATTGGCCTCGGAGCCATGGGGGCTGCACTTGCAAGAAATATTGCAAGCCGATCCATGCATACCGCCATTTACAACAGAACATACAAAAAAACAAAAGCATTCATGATGGAACACGGAAATGAGTATTTGATTCCCCTCAAATCACTTCCAGCATTTGTTCGGTCACTTCAGCGTCCTCGCCAAATACTTATCATGGTCCCCGCAGGCCCTGCGGTTGAGGCAGTGATACACAGCCTCCTTCCCCATCTGAACCGTGGAGATGTGATTATTGATGGTGGCAACTCTCACTACCGTGACACACAACAAAGATATCTTGCACTCAAAAAGAAAGGCATTCACTTTGTTGGGTGTGGCGTGAGTGGTGGTGAGGCAGGGGCACTCACCGGCCCCAGTCTGATGCCTGGTGGCAATAAGGCTGGCTGGAACATTGTGAAACCACTCCTTCAATCTATTGCGGCAAAGGACTTTGCAGGAAAGCCCTGCGTGACCTATGTGGGAAACAATGGCGCCGGACACTATATCAAAATGGTCCACAATGGCATTGAATACGGTATCATGCAGCTGATGGCAGAAACATACGCCCTGCTTCGAAACGTATACAAACGAGAAGCCCCCGAGATAGCAGATATATTTGCTGCATGGAACAACAAAAAACTCAACTCCTATTTATTTGAAATTGCCGTCCCCGTATTGAAACAAAAAGATGAAAAGAAAGGACAATGCTGCTTGATATACAATATTTTAGATACCGCCAGTAACAAAGGCACCGGCAAGTGGGCCTCTATTGATGCACTGGATCGTGGCATCGCCGTTCCAACCATCACCCAGGCCGTGTATGCACGGTACGTATCAACAGAAAAACAAACCCGCACACGACTCAATAACACATTTCCACACACACATCCAAAAGGAAAAACATCTCAAAAAACATTTGTCGCACTGTTGGAAGATGCACTCTATGCATCCATCATCAGTACGTTTGCCCAGGGGTTTGACCTCATAGAAAAAGCCGCACAAGAGGAAGGCTGGGACATAGACATGGCAGAGGTAGCACGTATTTGGGAAGGTGGCTGTATTATTCGAGCCAAACTGCTCAACGTATTCCACATTCATTTCAAAAGACATGCGGGAAAACATGTATTTCTTATCCCCGCTGTGACACTCCTCTTAAAAAAACACAGTCCAAAACTGCGCCAGCTTGTTTCCGAAGCGACCAGCAGTGCGGTACCAATTCCCGCGTTTGCGTCATCCTTGTTTTATTTTGAATCAATGATAGAAAAACAACTTCCCGCAAATATGATTCAGGGTCTCCGAGATTATTTTGGTGCGCACACCTACGAGCGCATAGATGCACCGGGATCATTTCACACCCGTTGGTCCTAACCCATTGTCATATGAAACACACCAAAAAAAATACTCCTTTTCATTTGCGTGCTATTGACGCACCATTTGTGCTGACCATTTTTGGTGCATCGGGTGACCTGGCAAAACTCAAAATTTTTCCATCGCTCTATGCCATGGCACTGCAAAAAAGATTTCCCAAACAATATACCATTGTTGGCTATGGGCGCACCAAAATGACACGGTCAGAATTTCATCGTGTGGTAAAAGAAAGCGTGGTGACTCATGTTGGAACAGATATCAAACTCAGCGTACTCAACGCCATGGTCGCACGCATGTATTACTTTACTGGGCAATATGACGAACGGAAAGATTTTATTTCCTACCGTGCGTATCTCAAAAACACGTGCAAGGTCACACCAAAAACACCACACATTGCCTATTTTTCCACCCCACCGGTGGTGTTTCACGACATTATCAAACATCTTGCAGAAACCAGAAAAACAAAGAAAGAAGACCTCCGCCTTGTTATTGAAAAACCATTTGGCACAAGTAAGAAAAGTGCCGAAACGCTCTTTCATTTTGTATCGCAATATTTTGAAGAAGATCAGTTTTACTTACTGGACCACTATTTGGGAAAATCATCTGTCCAAAGTATCCTCAACATGCGCCGCGCCAATCGCCTGCTGTCAAATATTATTAATGGCCAAGAAGTCGCAAACATCCAAATCACGGCCTTTGAATCAGTGGGAGTAGAAAAACGTATTAGCTACTTTGAACACGTGGGTATTGTCCGAGATATTATCCAGTCACATTTGTTTCAAATTCTTGGCTTGGTCATGATGAATATTCCGGGAAGCCATACGGCAAAAAGTTTACAACGAGAAAAAAACAACATTATTGAAGCCATCAGTTGCCCATGTGATAAGAGTAATATTGTCGTGGGACAATACAAAACCTATACCAAACAAACTGGGGTAAAAAAACAATCAAAAACAGAAACATTTGCTGCGGTCCGGTTATTTGTCGATTTACAAGAATGGAACAATGTCCCCATTTATATTCGCACCGGGAAAAAGCTGCATGAAAAACATACCTATGTGGTCATTGAGCTCAAAAAATTCCCATTTCAAAAAAAGTCAGAGCAACCAAATCGCATTAGTATTGAATTTTTCCCAGAGCCAAAAATAACGATTGCCCTTATCAACTACCAAGAGGGGCTGGAAACATACCAAGAGGTCACCTCTTCTGCCTCTATTGCCTGCAATATTGAAGGCTGCCTCCCAGAACATGCTGATTTACTGCTTGATGTGATCAACCAGGAGCGTATGCATTTTCTTAGTTTTGAAGAAATTATTTCAAGTTGGAGTATTGTGGACCATGTGACCGGGCACATTGATAAGCGCCATTTGCGCATGCACCAGTATACCGATGGGTCCACCGGTCCCAAGGCCCAGCACCAACTCTTGAAACAAGATGGCTTTTGCTGGTACGATAGGCATATCAATACACATACGTAAGCCCCCCCCCACAGGTGACAATTGACAACAAAAATACCCCTGTGATAGGATTTCTGTATATGAATTCTCTTACCCGTCTACAATCAATTGCATTTTACTTTACGAACCGCTCTTGCTAGACATGCGTTCGTATCTTGTTTTTTTCTGACGCTACTCTAGTAAGAGTGGCGTTTTTTTTATGTGTACAATTTAGACAACAATAGGCATGTTGTAAAGAAGATTTTTGTGAAGATACTTCAAGAAGGTATGCTTGCCTATTGTCATACTCCCCCGTTGAAGTATCTTCTCACGAGTCCTCTTACACCAGAGGACTTTGTTCTTTTTTACACGCCGCAAGGCAACCAAGGAAAGGATAAGAAGGAGATGAAAACAACCACCGTCAGGGGACAGCACGTCCTCCACGAAGTACGGGCAGACGGAAACTGCTCATGCCGCTTCACCCACCCACGGCGGGCAGACGGAAGCTGGGACGTGACCCGCGATACGAGTCACGGCCCGCTGACTGAGATCGCCCCATTGGAGAAGGGGGGAGCCGCGGACATCTACGTCTGCTGGCCCTTCTAAACAGCCCTGCCGGACGGCTACGCATATCGCGAAAAGTCCGGCACCCCCCAATTTTTTATCAAAACACGCTGCCTTGCTCTCTTGGCTACTCCTTGGTATGATGCTTGTTGTATTGCTACGTTGAGACGCTTCCAAGAGAGGATCAAAATAACCGTACACACATGACGATACGTATCCAATCCCTAAAAAATATCCCCGCGTATGTACAACATGAAAACGTTTGAAACAAAAGAAGCATTTGCCAAGGAAAGCGCCGAAGTGATTGCGCGCGCATGCCATACCAATTTTAAAAAAGATAGTATTCCAACCTATATTGGGTTTAGTGGCGGAAAAACTCCATCACCGGTGTATCGCTATTTTGCCTCACAGTTAGCGCCAGGCATGGATGCACATATTTATGGTGCATTGGTCGATGAACGCTATGTCCCGACGACGGCGCCTACGTCGAACTGGCGTGTGATTAAAAGGGATATTCTCAATCTACTGCCAAAAGGAAAAAAGGAACATACCAACCCCGTTGCTATGATTGACCTCCCTGAGACGGACAAGCCGGTTGATCAGGCAGTCACGGCCTACCAAAAGCATGTACGCGAATTACTGGTTGGTGGCGCTACGTTTGACCTCGTGATTCTTGGTATTGGGGAAGATGGGCACGTGGCGTCCTTGTTTCCCCACTCTCCTGCGCTTTCAACCAGTGAGTGGGTGGCGCATACCATGACAAACAATCCGCCAGTCAAAGACCGTATTACGATGACGTTTCCACTTATTATGCAGGCAAAGAAAATATTGCTCCTGGCGTCTGGTGGAAAAAAGAAAGCGATCCTCGATAGGCTGATCAATGGTAACGAAGCAGTGACGAAACTCCCCGCAAAGAAGCTGCTCGAGCATCCAAATTTGATGATTCATTATTTAGTGAAGTAGGCTTTTTATTTTCTATCAAGTGGACTTTGAATCTTTCTGAGCATAGGGTTCGTTACGTGCGTATACTGTTCTGTGGTACGAATATGTTTATGACCAAGAAGCTCTTGCACAAATCGGATATCGACCCCATCTTCTAGCATATGTGTGGCAAAGCTATGGCGCAGTGAGTGAAATGTCACTGCTTTGCAAATTTCTGCCTTTTTACATGCTTCCAAAAAAATAGCTTGTGCAGTTCTGGTAGTGAGTCCTCCCCCTCGTTCGCTCACAAATACATGACTATCTTGGGTTGTCCCCACTAAAAGCCGTTGCAGCTCTATACAAAGAGCCGCGGGAAGAATCGTACGGCGCTCTTTATTTCCTTTTGTTTTTTTTAGAAAAAGCAGTTGCTCGGAAAAATCGATGTCTTTCACGCGAAGATGCACTACTTCACTTACTCGAAGCCCAGCTCCATAGGCAAGCGCAATAAGTAGACGATGCTTTGGATTTTTTATTACTCCTAGGATGGTAGAGATTTCAGCTCGTGAGAGTATACTGGGAAGACGGCCAGGTCGTTTTGCCATAGGGATAGCAAATGGCAGGGGTGTTTCCAAAATATGTGTATAAAAATACTTGATTGCTTGTATGCGGACATTGACTGATTGTGCTGCAAGGGCGTTTTTTTGCAATATATATGAAAAAATTATTTCTTTTTCTGGTGGAAGCGGGCTTGGTGCATTGATGAGAAATTCTTGGATATATCTGCTGTAGGCTTGCACTGTTTTGGGGCTGTATTTGCGCATCTTAAGATGGCGCTGCAGTTGCTCTATATATGCTTGCATACCCTCCTATATTAGTTTACTATTACTATAATATATACAAGGTACACTTCCTTTGTCTACTCCTCACTTCGCATATACTACTTGAATTGGTTGTTTATACGAAAACAATGGGGATAAGAAGGAGTTGTCCGACATACACTTTTCTCTTTTTCATTTTTCTTTCTCGTTACGCTTCTTGAAATAAGGAACAAAACAAAATTTTTTACATTTTTGATTAGGGGAATATGGTGTCCTGCCGTATACTCGGCAGGACTATTTTTTTATTTCCAAAATAGACATTATCGCAGTCCTCTAAAATAGAAGTGCTGGACTTATCCCCATTCCAATATTCTTTGGAATATAGTATAATCCTATTATCGCTATACATGAACCACATGAAAACTACTTTTCCCTTGACCGAAGATATCTTACAAAAGGCAGAACTCCTCAAAATGGCCGGTGATCCTGTGCGGATACGAATCCTTTGTTTTATGTTTGAGCATAAAAAAGCTTGTGTAACAGATATTGCCGAGGCTCTTGATGTACCCATAAATACTATTTCACATCATCTCCAGAAAATGAAAAATGCCGAATATTTTGAAACGAAGCGAATTGGCACGGCTATTTGCTATGAGCTGATTAAAACTTCTTTTACAAAAACATTACAAAAATTGATTTGTTAATAACCTCAACACTATGAATGATCAAAAGAATTTTTTTCAATTACTCGATGGGAAAAACGCGCTTCTTTTAGGAATGGTAGCCTCCTTTCTTGTTATATGTACTGCAAGCTTTTTTATTCTTGGAGCATATACGCTCAAACATGGAAGCTCTACAAGAACTGCCATAGCCACTAATACGATTCCTACACCAAGCATTCCAGAAAATAATACTCTCCCTACGGGAGTGGTACCCACGTAAACGATGATGATCACATTCGTGGAAATGAGAATGCTGAAATTACCATTATTGAATATTCAGACTTCGAGTGTCCATTTTGCCAACGCTTCCACTCGACTCTTCAAAAAGTCCTTACTGAATATGAAGGAAAAGTCTGTTGGATCTATCGACACTTTCCACTTACGTCTATTCATCCAAATGCACAAAAATTGGCTGAGGGATCAGAATGTGCTACAGAACTTGGAGGTAACAAAGCATTTTGGGAATATGCTGATGCTGTATTCGAAACAAGCGATTATTCAAATGAATCATTGACAATAATTGCAAAGAATATTGGATTAAATACAACAAAATTTTCCAACTGCCTCACGAGCGGTGCCCACACACAAAAAGTTCAAGCAATGACAAATGCCGGTCTTGCTGCCGGAGTCAATGGTACGCCGGGATCGTTTCTTATTGGGCGTGATGGTCGGGCTCAACTTATATCAGGCGCATTGCCCTATGAAACGATGAAGACAGCTATTGATGCTGAACTTTCAAAATAAACGATATGCACCAGAATCAACAAAACATATTTGGACGATTGCAATCAATATTTTTGATTCTAAAGAAGCCATCCTATGCATTTTTGGCAGGCGTTGTTGCAGTATCACTTGCTACTATTTCTTTTGGACTCGCGGTCCGTTCAATAGTGGCGCTATCCTTCCAATTTCCGGCTACTAATTTCGCCCACAGAATTCTTATTACTCTGGAAAATTTTCGCGCCGTTTCACTAAATCTTAGCACTTCTGCCATAATGTTTATTCTTGGGATATCCTTCCTCACAGGGGTAAACATTGCGCTTGTGGTGTATTATTTTCGACAGCGTGCTCAATTTTTTCGTGGGTCTCCCTTTGGATTTCTCGGAGTTGCCAGTGGAATTATTGGTATTGGGTGTAGCTCTTGTGGTTCGGTTATTCTCTCTTCCTTTATTGGTCTTTCGGCAAGTTGGACGCTCATCGGTGCTCTACCTCTGCGCGGAGCAGAGTTCAGTATACTAGCAGTTGTGTTGCTTCTTTATTCCATATTTTCGCTTTCCAAAAAGCTTTCACCCGAGCGAATTATGGCATGTGATGTATGATTAAATTTTCTGTCAAAATAATCATTCCCGTTATCCTGATATTGCTTATCGGTACAATCTTTTTATTCTTTCAGTTCAAAATTTCTGATCAAAAAAATGGGCTTACTGAAACGGGTCTTCTCGAAAAGACTAATATGAATAATGAAATAAAACATACTGTTCCGTTGGATCAGATCGTCAGTGGCGGTCCGCCTAAAGATGGTATTCCTCCTATAGATAAACCGAAGTTTGTTGATGTGAAAGAGGCGGACTCATTTTTGAGCGCAACCGATCCGGGTGTGGCAGTGTCTCTCTCGGGTATTGATCGGTTTTATCCGTTTCAAATTTTGGTCTGGCATGAAATTGTGAACGATACATTTAGAGATCGGCGGGTGCTGATAACGTACTGCCCGCTTTGCTATACCGCCATTGTGTTTGATCCGGTAGTGCAAGACGAACGAGTGGAGTTTGGCACATCGGGCAAACTGTATGAATCAAATCTGGTCATGTATGACCGCAAAACAGATTCGTATTGGTCACAAATTCTCGGTCAAGCAATCGCGGGTGAGGTGGCGGGACAAGCACTTGAAATTTTGCCTTCTGATGTTACCACGTTTGGGGAGTGGAAAAAGAAATTTCCCGATGGGCACGTGCTGTCGCGGAATACCGGAGCTGACCGCTTTTATGGTGTTGACCCGTATGGGGATTATTATTCAAATGATGACATATTCTTTCGGGTAAGTGCCGAAGATGATAGGCTTGAAAAAAAAGATTTTATACTTGGTATTGTCGTCAATGGAAAAACAAAAGCGTACTACCCACCGACAATAAAAGAGCGCGGAGAGATAGTTGACATCTTTGAGGGTAAAACCATAATGGCAAAATATGATGCCGAACTTGATGTGGTACAGCTCTTTGAAAAAATGGAAGGGGATGAATTGAAACGGATCAATCCATTTGGCAGTTTTTGGTTTAGTTGGGTGGCCGTGCATCCGGATACGGAATTGTACAAATAATCTTTACTCTTTTTAACCTATCCATATATGAAATATCTGCATAAAACAACCCAAAAAGGAACGCGAGAGGCGGAGTATATATGCACTCATTGCGGCTCTCAAGCAATCGGTCGGCCCGGCATATGTTGCGGTCTTGACCGATTTGAAAATTGCGCGACCTGCAAACACGTACATACGCAAAATACCGAATGCGAATGCGCATGCCACAAAAAAAAATAAAATCAACTTTTAACCATCTTATTTCTCTATGAAAAAAAATATCATTCTCACAGGGGCAGCGATGTTTGTAGCACTGATTCTCATTGGCGCCGGTTGTTCAGGAAATACCGGTGCTGTAGACGACAATGGAAAGAAAACAAATGATGTGTCTCAAGGACAGGCAGGTCGGTATGAATCATACGACGAAAGCAAGCTGTCATTAGCCGCGACCGGTAATGTCGTTTTATTTTTCAAAGCCGACTGGTGCTCCACCTGCAGAGCATTGGACGCGGATATACGCCGTAACCTCACATCAATTCCATCGGATGTTACTATTTTACGCCTTAACTATGACAAAGAATTGGCGCTACGTCGTCAGTACGGTGTCACGACCCAACATACATTGGTTCAGGTTGACAGTGCAGGGACTATGCTTGGAAAGTGGGTGGGGAGTATGACGCTTGCGGATGTCCTAAAACGAGTTCAGTAAAAGTATGATGCTCTTTCTTGTTTCTTTTTTTGCCGGTATTCTCACTATTTTGGCGCCGTGCGTTCTCCCCGTGCTTCCCATCATTATCGGCGGCTCTATTCAAGATGGGAAACGCAATATGCTCAGGCCTATTGTCATCACCGCCTCGCTGGCGATTTCCATTGTGGTGTTTACGCTCATCTTAAAGTTTAGCACCGCGCTTATTGATATTCCGAGGACAACGTGGGCACTTATTTCCGGCGGGATTCTCATCCTTATCGGGCTTACGATGATATTTCCTCGCGCGTGGGACACCATATCAAACGCATTAAAAATTTCCAGTGGATCAAAGCAGGTTCTGGCGGATCAAAATAAAAAGCAGGCATCGCATACGCGTGACATTTTAATTGGCGTTGCACTCGGTCCGGTATTCTCCAGTTGTTCTCCTACGTACTTCTTTATTCTTGCAACCATATTGCCACAGTCATTTGGGATTGGATTTATTTATTTGGTGGCGTACGCGCTTGGACTTTCGAGTATGCTCCTTCTGATTGGATACCTTGGACAGACCGTCATTAAAAAAGTCAGATGGGCGGCAAATCCGGAGGGATGGTTTAAAAAAACGCTCGGGATTCTCTTTGTTCTGGTGGGTGTATTTATTATCACCGGATTTGATAAACAACTTCAATCATTTTTGCTGGATCAAAATTATCTCGATTTAAGCGGTTTTGAACAGCGGTTTCTCGATGCTCAATAATAAAAAATATGACCACTCATAAACCAGAAAAACTCTCTGCGAAAGAAGTATTTAAAATAACCGGCATTCCGGTATTTCTTGCGTCATTATGTTGCGTATCGCCGCTGGTACTTTTTTTCCTTGGGCTTGGCAGTGCCACAGTGGCAGGATCACTCTCCGATGTGCTCTACGGTCAATACAAATGGTGGTTTCGCGCGGTTGGACTTCTTTCATTGGCATTAGCTCTGGTATTTTATTTCAGAAAAAAAGGCATTTGTACCCTTGATCAAGCGAAGCGAAGACGCAATGAAGTGATAAACATTATTTTGATTGCTCTTACAGTTTCGATTCTTGCTTATATTATTTGGCTCTATGGTATCGTCCATATTGTGGGTGTATGGGCAGGTTTGTGGAGTTTGATACCTTAAATCAAGAATTCCTTTATATGAAAGAAGCATACACAACCAAAAAGGAAAAACGAGAACATGAGCGTGTGTCACAACGCAAACGTTTCGGTAGAGAAAAAATAAAAAAGAGGGTGGTATTCTTAGGCATCTCTGTCATTTTTTTTGGAGTGGTACTCTACGGAATTATATTTTTAGTACGCCTATCAGCGCCACAAAGTGTGGATCACAGCATCGCATTTTCGATTCAAGGGAGACAGCATATTGTTGTCGGAGAAGAAACAAAACAGTACAATTCAAATCCTCCATCATCCGGAGTTCACTATGTACAAACCGCGCGTGGAGGATTTTATGATGAACCGCTTGCTGATGAAACGGTCATCCACAATCTGGAGCACGGAGATATTTGGATAGCATACCACCCAAGAATTAGCAATGAAACAAAGGCACTCCTCAAAAAATTTGCCGGACAATATGTGGTGGTTTCACCACGCGCGCAAAATGATGGGGATATTTCCGTCATTGCGTGGGGTAGAGTTGATACATTTGACATTGACACCGGCGTGTTGGATGAGGGGCGTATTCAGGATTTTATTCGTCGCTATGATAACCGCGGACCGGAAAAAGTACGCGGGGTACAAGTTGGACACGGAAATTTTTAAAGTTAGACATATTCATATGAAAGCAGTCTGGAACAACACAATCATTGCAGAAAGCAATAATACAATCATTGTGGAAGGAAATCATTACTTCCCTCCGGAATCTGTAAAAAAGGAATATCTCGAACCAAGTGACTATCATACGACCTGCCCATGGAAAGGAAAAGCAAGTTACTATCATGTTGTGGTCGATGGAAATAAAAATGAAAATGCTGCTTGGTATTATCCGGAACCAAAAGAAGCAGCAAGAAATATTACTGGCTATCTGGCGTTTTGGAATGGGGTACAAATTACTAAGTAACATGTAAAACATATGAATCAAGACAATACAACACTTCTTTTTGTGTACAATGCTGACGGAACATTCTTTGCCTCCGTGACTGATTATGCCCATAAAATTGTTTCGCCGGAGACGTATCAATGCAATCTGTGTAAACTCACCTATGGGAACGCGGGGATGAAAAAAGAATGGCAAATATTTCTTGAAACCTTGCCGTATAAAAAAGAATTTCAGCATCGAGATGAATTTCTTCGTATTCATCCTGAATTTGCAGACACACCATTGCCCGCGATATTTTTCTTATCCGGAAAAAATCTGTATATTCTGCTTGAGGGAAGTGTGATCGAAAAAGCAAGCTCACTTGATCAACTGCAAGATATGCTCACAAAAGGACTGGAAAAATATCGCACTGAAAGCACATGAGTTTATTCCAAATAAACAAAGGTCGAACGAACCATTATATTTTATTCACGTAATACTCAAAATATATGAATTCACAAAAAATGATGCCGGCTATGCTTATGATGATGACTCTTATGATCATCGCTCTTGCGTTTACCTGGCAAGGTGTAAGTATGCATCAAAAAGTCGGAAAGGAAGAAGTAGCATTTCATAAACTCCAAACCGACTATTTTGTGCTTAGCAAGACTACACGAGAAGCAGCGCCGGACAATGCAGAGCTCAATAAAACACTGGTAAAAATTCAGAATTATCCATCCGAATTGATGCGTCTAAAATTACTAGGAGTTGGGAAAATACTGACCGGTATTTTTGTTCTCTTATTTGGCATTCTCATCGCACTGATCATGATGCCGATACGGCTGGGAAAAATGCTACAAAAATAGTATAATACTTGCACCGTCCATCTTTATTTACTCACTATAATCTCCGTTTATATGCCACAAGTAAAAATCTATTCAACAACCACCTGCCCTTACTGCAAGATGTTAAAAAGCTATTTGGAAGAAAAGGAGGTCGCGTACGAAGATGTGCTATTGGATGAACAGCCAGATCAAATTCAAAAATCCATAGATACCTGCGGTTCACAAGGAGTTCCTTGTACGCACATTATAAAAGATGACGGAACAGAAGTGTCTATTATGGGTTTTGATAAACCAAAAATTAACGAAGCCCTTGGTCTTGCGTAACAAAATATATTCTTCACAAAAAATAATTTATTCTTATTACCCAATATGAACTTAGAATCAACCATTACTTGTCCAAAATGTGGTGGCACGAAAAAAGAGACTATGCCGACAGACAGATGTCAAAATCAATACACTTGTTCCGCGTGCGGAGCACAATTGGAATCGAAAGACGGCGATTGCTGCGTCTTTTGCTCGTACGGAGATACCAAATGTCCGGCAAAACAGCAAGAGGCTAATTGATTGATTGGTTTTTGAATGGGAAAAAAGTTTCTCTAGAAAATTGCCGGAGCTCCGCCACTGATCCGACAACAAAATCGGCGCTGTGGTTTGCAGGACAATCTTCCTTGGCATAGTGGCCTTGACACACGACAATGGTAAGAGCGGAAGGAATACGTTGTTTGATTTCAAGAAGCTTGTCATCTCGGTCATCAATGAATATAAACCGATCACCTTGAAATTGTGTTATAATCTCATCAAGGTGATCCAGTTTATGTTCAAAAAGAAAGACACGGTCAACGACTTCGGCAATACCACTCTTTTCAATTTTTCGCTTTTGATAAATCATATCCCCCTCGGAAAAAACGAAGACACTGCCGAGCGTTTTGAGATGGGTTATTGCTTCAAGCGTCTGCGGATAGAGCGATTGAGAGAACTCAATACCATTAAAAATATTTCCAACAACCACAGAACAGGTCTTTTCATTTATTTCGGCACAGTACGTCCGAGTAATGTTCGGAAAATCCACCAGTTTGGCGTATTCACGAAATGAATCATGGTGTTGCCAAAAATGTTCAGCTTCCTGTTTTCCCAGAATCCGCGTGAGTGTAGCTTTTATTTCAACTTTTATTTGGTCATTATTGAGAAGTGTATTATCAACGTCAACAAAGAAAACAAGTTTCATATGCAGAAAATTTCTATGAGTAATAAACCGGAAAATTTCTCTTATTATATCATGGCTGGTGCCATCAGAGCAATTTCATTATTATAAAAACTATGTGTTTGCTTCTCCCTAAACTCATGAGCACTGTCGGAACGTTGCTTATTGCTTACGCGGCTCTGCGAGTGCATCATCGGGTGTTAAGCGACCAAAAAGTTGACCGATCCGTATTGAAAGAAATGCGGCGAGAACAGGTTGCCGGTATTGTTGGTGTCTTACTGATAGTGATATCCTTTTTGTTGGACATGATCTTATTTACTAATGTATTATAGTCAAAATTATGCAAGTATACGATCTCATTATCATTGGTTCCGGCGCGGCCGGACTCTCAGCAGCCATCTATGCCGCTCGGTATCGCCTAAATACGCTGGTGATTGGCGAACAGTTTGGTGGAGAAACAGCCCTCGCGGGAAAGATTGAAAATTATCCCGGGTTCAAAGCGGTTGATGGATTTGAGCTGATGAATGTAATAAAAGAACAAGCAAGTGCCCTGCAGGTGCAGATTGTAGAAAGCAAAGTCATTGCTTTAACGCGATCCGAACATTGTTTTGAACTCACTACTGATAAAAATGAAGTATACCAAGCTCATGAAATTATTTTGGCACAAGGAGCTGAAAGGCGCCGTCTCGGACTGCCCAATGAGAAGGAACTAACAGGACATGGTATCAGTTATTGTGTTACGTGTGATGGCCCATTGTATAGAAATAAAACAATTGCGCTCGTCGGCAGCGGTGACGCCGCGGTAAAAGGCTTGAATTTGGCGGCAGAATATGTTGAAAAGATATATCTCATTGTCCGAGGCAAGGAGATTAAAGCTGACCCGATAAACTATGAAAGGATGCAAGCGCTTGGCGAAAAAGTGACTGTATTATATGAAACGGAGGTAACAGAGGCCATGGGTAAAAAACAACTGGAAAAAATTATCCTTTCCAAACCGTATAACGGATTGTCCGAATTGACTGTAGACGGCTTGTTTGTGGAAATTGGCGCCGTACCCAATGTGGAACTCGCGAAACAGCTTGGTGTTGAACTGGACGAAAAAGGATATATTAAAGTGGATACCATGATGCGAACAAATATTGACGGCGTTTTTTCCGCCGGAGACGCCACCAATCATTTTGGAGGATTTAAACAAGATATCACCGCCGCCGCAACAGGGGCTGTCGCTGCTACTTCAGCCTACGAAGATCACAAAATTCATGGTGATCTCTGCCCATGGCATGCTCGTCCGGCTATGAATACATAATTTTTTATGCAACACAAAAATTTCTCAACCAAAATCTTCCTCGACAGTGGAAATCCAAAAGAAACTGAGCAGATTCTCTCTGAACTCGGCTTTCTCGACGGACAGACAACCAATCCAACGCTGATTGCTAAAAATCCAGAAGTCCAAAAACGATTGGTCGATGGTCTAAAATTTTCCGCGGATGAGGTGCTGAGGTTTTATCGTGAAGTCGTAGAAACTATTTCTGGAATGATGCCGGCTGGATCGGTCTCGATTGAAGTGTATGCTGATAAAAATACCACCGCACGTGCAATGATTGAGCAGGGTAAAAAAATGTTTTCCTGGATTCCCAATGCCCACATTAAACTCCCGATTACCCACGCTGGACTCGAGGCCGCCGAAGAAATGGTGAAAGAGGGAGTGCGTGTGAATATGACATTATGCTTTTCGCAGTCACAGGCGGCCGCAGTACACGCGGCAACTCAAGGTGCCCAAAAAGGACAAGTATTTGTATCGCCATTTATTGGACGGCTTGATGATATCGGAGAAAACGGTATGTCTTTGATTGAAAATATTCTTCGGCTATATTCTTCGGGGGATGACCATGTGGAAGTACTTACTGCCAGTGTTCGATCACGGGAGCATTTTTTACGTTCCCTCCAAATTGGCTCTGATATCAGCACTGCACCGTATGCAATTTTGTCAGAGTGGAGTAAGGAAGGTGCACCTATGCCAAAGAATGATTTTAAATATGATCCGCCGAATTTTACAGCTATTTCATATCAAACACTTGATTTGGATCAACCGTGGCAGTCATTTGATTTGTATCATCCATTGACTGATAAAGGGCTGGAACGATTTGCTGCAGATTGGAATGCTTTAATTATGTAAAAGACATAATTCACTTTTTAAAAATATACTTATGATAGAACCAAAACATATTTCCATACTGAATACGTTCACTGTAGAAAATATACCGGATCTTGACATAGCTGTATTTGGTGCTCTTGAGCTTTTTCAAACAAACCCTCTCCCCAAGATGGATCTTAGTATATACAAAAAGCCACTGGTGGTTGGTTCCGGAAACGCGGAGGCAACAGGGAGAATAATTTTTCAAAATTTTGAAGCAATCTTTGCATCCGAGAGTAACTTTGAAGAAAAATTGAAACAAATTAGCACTATTGACGGCGTAGTATTGGTTTCAGCCTCTGGAGAAAAACACGCACCAATCATTGCCAAAACAGCAAAAAAATACGGAAAACATGTGACGCTGATCACGAACAGCACGCATTCTTCCGCGAGTAAAGAGCTTCACCATACTCATCCTTATGATGAGTATGTATTTCCAAAAAACCGTGAACCATATACCTACAATACATCAACGTATATGGGAATGATTCTCGGCTCCACGGGTGAGGATCCGGGGATTATTTATAATTTTATTAAAGAACATATTGCAACCATTCCATTTCCTGATTTATCTGCATACAACAAATTTTATCTGATTGTGCCACCTGAATTTTCCGGCATTATCAGAATGCTTG
>Ga0210019_1002490_pt1 | contig 17838 bp, 13 predicted proteins | sample CryGeyCG2114_020_2_FD_183969 | JGI IMG/M metagenome (GOLD analysis project Ga0210019, IMG submission 183969) | Groundwater microbial communities from aquifer - Crystal Geyser CG11_big_fil_rev_8/21/14_0.20 (SPAdes) (version 2) | ecosystem: Environmental > Aquatic > Deep subsurface > Groundwater ...
TCATCCGGCGGATTCGCATGGGACTGGACGCAGCATTATAATGGTCTTCCAAGTGTCTTCAATGATCTGGCTGTCGATAGCGATGGTGATGCGATCGCCGCAGGTTACAGCTATTCACCTGGGAATATCCAGTATCATGTGCAGAAGATAGATTCTTCCGGTGTCCCGGTCTGGGACTGGGAGAGCAATCCGACAGCTGGCGGAGACATCCTGTATGGCATAGCGACAGACAGCAAGGATGGTGTCGTAGTCGCGGGCAAGCAGTTTGTCGCCGGCGCAAATTACCAGATATATGTGCGGCATCTTGATTCTTCCGGCAATCCGGGCTGGACATGGACATCTGATCTTTCAGGGTCTGAGGATGTGCTTTGGGATGTCGCGGTAGACAAGGATGACAACACGATCGTGGTCGGTTATGATCAGAGCGGCACATTGTGGGCAGGATATGTCGCTAAATTCGACCAGGCCGGCGCTTTCTTGTGGGAATGGAGATATGACATGCCGTCTTATGATTCATTTTCCGGTGTGACGACTGATCCGGATGGCAACATCTATGCTGTCGGATATGAACGCACCGCGGGTATCAACAACAACATGCTTGTCGTAAAGCTAGATCCATCTGGCAATCATCTATGGAACCAATCCTATCCGACATCAACCAGTTTAGATAGCTTAACGGCGGTAGCTGTATCTTCTGATGGGACTGTGGTCGTATCAGGCCAGGATTATTCAAGCCAGCGAGCTTATTCTGCTGGGTTCGATCCATATGGCGAGATGCTTTGGGAATGGGCATATGATTTTTCAGCGACCTCTGATTATTCCACATCAATCGCATTGGATCCAGATGATGATATCATCCTTGGTGTCGTGGATACTATCACTATGACCAATGGCCAGTTCCATGTGTTGAAACTGGATTCAAGCGGTCCAAGACAGGCATCATATGAGAACAACGGCGATTTCCCGTTATGGTCAGGGACTGTCGAGATGCAGGTGAAATTCATAGATCAGCCATCATCAGATCCCATTTATTTTTTCTTCGCGAACAATACTGCTGGTGATGCGACATACCAGTTCTATCTTGAATCTGACATGCTCTTCTTCTCATGGATGAATGAGACCGGCAGCACTGTCCTGAAATATAATTGCTCGACTTGCGGGTTAGTGGCAGATGAATGGTATCATCTGGCGTTCTCATTTAGGAATGTCAGCGAAGGGAACCATGCCGCGCGTCTGTATCTTGATGGGGCGCTTATCAACTCGACCAGTGCTGGTACGGATTTCCCGCATTCTCCGGTCGATTGGTTCGAGATTGGATCCGCGAATGACGAATACAAAGGGAACAAGCAGATAAATGAATTCATGATATCTTCTTATCTCAAGAACGCATCAGAGATATATGAGGACTTTGCCCAGCCGACAAAATATCATTTTTCTGCGTGCGAGCCAAAAAAATCATGGATGCTTGGGAATCTGACAGGCAACTGCACAGTCTGGTTCCAGGCGATGGATAATTCAGGCAATATCGAGACTACATTCGATCGGATCAATCTCACTGATTTTGGAGATATAACTCCACCAGAAAATCTGGAACTTTCAGATGATGGCGATTATACAAACGAATCTACTTGGCTTCATGCGAGATGGCATGCCTTTGATCCGGAAGGCACAGTGTATTACAAATATCAGATATTGAATGAGACTGTCCCGATAGCATACTGGACAAGTGCTCCTAATTTCGGCCGTGAGCAGGAAGGCACAAAAACCGGACTTTCGCTTCGCCACAACCACACTTATTTCTTCCAGGTCGCGGCATATAATTACAATCTTCTCGCGACCACTCTGCTGACCGATGGAATAACTGTCGATCTTGTGAATCCACCAAATCCACGTGTGAATTCATCGACGCATGAGAACTATTCCTGGGGCAGTAGCAAGACTGCGAGGGTGCTGATAAACGGTTCTGATGATCTCAGCGGTGTGTATGGTTATAGCTATGTGCTGGATAAGACAAAGACCACAAAACCAGACAATAATCTTGAGATCCGTTTCGAGAAAGATGACTATTGGAATTGGACATACAATCCATCGATCGGCAACGATATGCTCTATGGTGTCGCCGCGGATAAGTACCGGAATGTGTTTATGGTCGGGCTTGACCGTGTGCCTGGAGCGAATTCAAGGGGTACATTGATCAAATTGCTCGCCAATGGTACTTATGCCTGGAACTGGACATATTATCCTGGCGTGAGCGCATGGTTCTCTGGTGTCGATATAGACAATGGCGGGAATGCTATAATCTGCGGCGAAAGCGATGAAGCCGGATCGAATGGTCTTATCTATATCGCAAAGATCGACCCTGATGGGAATCACATGTGGAATTATACTTATGATGTCTCTGCTTCTTCAGATTATATGAACGATATCGAGATCGGAAGCAACAACACAATCATCGCAGCCGGCGCGAGCGGTATCGGGGCTGAACGGGAATTCCATGTAATCAAACTCAATCACAGTGGGGGATTATTATGGAATTGGACTTATAATCCATCTGGTGCAGATGAAGAGCTTATGGATGTCGCTGTCGACAGGAAAGATAATGTCATTGTCGTGGGATATGATCTTTTCATAGGAACACCAAGATATCATCTGGCGAAACTTGACAAGGATGGGAACCTGCTCTGGAACCTGTCTGTTGAGGATGGAGGTATCGGTGAATCTTTCAATGGAGTAGACACAGATCGCGGCAACAACATAATCGTCGTCGGGTTTGCCGGTCTTGGTCATTCTATGATATTCAAGTACAATCCTTCAGGTGTACAATTATGGAATAAGACATTCAGTCCGAGCGGTGGAGCGAATGATATCCTTTGGGATGTCAGGGTGGACAGCCATGATAATATAATCGCTGTGGGCGCGGATTCATCTCCACCAAGTGATCAGTTCCATATCGTGAAATATGATCCCTATGGGAATCATCGTTGGAATTATACTGTCGATGCCTCTTTGACCGGGGACTATCTGCGTTCTGTCTATATCGATAATTATGATAATGTGCTGGCTTCCGGCTACGATAACGGCGGCGGAGATGGAAAATTCCATGTGATCAAGATAAGCAGCCGTGGCGCCATGTCAATCCGGAATGATTCAGAAGTGATCTATGGTTCTATCGCTGATGGCGCCTACTGGTTTCATGCAAAGACGATGGATCGCGCCCACAATTATGGGGCGACACAACATTATAGGTTGCTTGTGGATTCAAGTCCGCCGTCGACGCCGCAGTTCTTGACTGATGACGCTGTGGTCTCATCATCCCGTCTTGCTCTGCAATGGACAAGCGCTTCTGATACTGTGAGCGGCGTCGTAGGGTATTTCGCGAGGATCGATGATGATTCTTCGTTCACATCACCTGAGTACGAGGCATATGTGGGTGATGTCACATCAGGGACATTCGACATGCCTTCGAACGGAACATGGTATGCTTCAGTCCGCGCGATAAACAACGCATCGCTCAACGGGACGTGGTCGAATCAGGTGCAGAAGACGATAGATCAGATCCCGCCGAATATAAGGGTGCAGAAACCGAAAGGTGGTGGCGTGTCTGTCTCTTCAGAGCCGTTGTTTGTCCTGATGACTAATGAGCCTGCCGTGTGCTCTTATGTGCTGTCGACCGGACCGACAAAATATGAGATGTCTTATACCGGTACATATTATCATGAATCACGTCATCAATATATCCTTCCGGATGCCCCATATACTGTGACATTCACATGCGCAGACCAGGTCGGTAACATGAATTCGACTGCTGCATCAGCTTTCACTATCGATTCTATAAGGACAGTCAATGCCGTATCATGGCAGACGACACCATCATCCTTTGTGAATGTGATCGCTAATGCGACGATACGTGTTGTAGATGTGAATCCGGATGGACTCAGCGGGCTTTCGCCTGATCGATTCTCTCTCTTTATCGGGGGCGTCACTGCTATGGACATCGGAGTGGAAGACCTTGATGATGGATATTATAAGCTTACTTTTCGGTCTCCACTGAAAAAAGGCATCTATCAGGTGTCTGCATATGTCGATGGGGTCATATCAGGGACGCTGCCCAACATGGATGTCAAAGATGTGAAGTTCTACACGACATTCATCGGAAATATGGCTGGTCTCACACGTGGTGATTTCATGGTCTATGGTGATTCGTCTTCGAATCGGTTTGGCGTTGCTACGGATACGATAAAGCGAGAATCGAATCTTAGCCTCTCTCCATTTTTTGTCGGGTCTGATATCGGCCGTAATGTGTTCTTGTTTCTGGCTCCGCAAAGATTCAATGTGGAGAAAAAAGAGAAATACTTAGAGGGACAGAATCTCCTCGATCAATCTGTGCCTTCGTTTGGTCTGGCAAGTGTGCCCGATAGATTCACTATAACGACATCTGTCAATTATCCATCGATAGCATTCAATAAGGTAGCGAAAGCCGGGCCTGGCAGATATAATCTTATGATAAAGTACAATGGGGTCTATCTTTCTGGCGTAAATAAAGGGAAGATAAATATGTCTATCACGTTCATCTGATCATTCAGAGCTTCTGCTGACCTGATTTTGTGTGTCCAGCAAGAAAGTGGATGCTAATTAAATGCCAACACCGACAAAAGACTTTCTATACTATCTGTCACAGGAATAGATTTATATTCTATCTCTTTTTCATAAACATCATGATAATCATTGTGACTGGTGTGCCAGGGACTGGAAAGACGACTCTGTCTAAAGCCATCGCGGAATGTCTCAAGCATGAATATGTCGATGTCAATGCAGTCATCGAAGAACATAAGTTGTCTGAAGGAAGGGATGAGAAAAGAGACTGTGCCATTGTCGATATCAAAAGACTTGAGAAAGCGCTTTCGAAGAAGATATCGACTTCAAATGACTTGGTGATCGATTCTCATCTATCGCATTATCTGCCGTCTGAGCTTGTTGATGTGTGTATTGTTGTCAGGTGCGACCTGAAGATCCTGAAAACCAGATTGGAGAAACGCGGTTATTCAGAAGAGAAGGTACGTGAGAACCTCGACTGTGAGATACTTGATATGTGCCTGAACGAGGCAGAAGAGATCGGACATAATATCCTTGTCGTGGATTGCTCTGGAAAAGTGGATATAAAAGACATCTGCCAGAAGATCAAGGCTGTCCATTGATTCTATAGAGATCTCCATTTACCTTGTCAACGATTTTTTTTGGGTCTTTGTATCCAAGTCTCTCAGCGAACTCGATCGCCGCATCTCTTACTTTCTCCTCGAATTTAAGCTGTTCCATTTGTTTGTGGTCTTTCATCCTGTCAGAAATGAATGTTGTAAGGTATCTATCCGTCACTATATCCCGAAATGAATATCCGAGAGCATCAGCGATCTGGTCTTTGATATTATCTGTATCTTTTCCCTTGAACACTTTTGAAATCCGTGAACTTGTGCCCAAGAAATGTCTGAACTGTCCGATCGCGTAATCTATCGAATCTTTCAAGTATGAGATCGTTGTGTCTATCGAATCGTCTGCATTGGCATACCTCTCTGTGAATTTATTGATCTTCACAAAGTCATCTGTCGCGTCAAGCGCCATAGCTCCGAGCCTGTCGATTATTGCCCTCACTTTTTCCTGTTTTTTTGGTTCCACTTTCGATATTATCTCATCAAGAGTCATTTCATAGATTTGCATTTTTATCACCCTTATTGATATTTTTTGAGAACTTGTTATATATACGTGAGGAAATACTGCTGAAACATTTATAAATGCCCGCATATTCCGCCCGCTTGGGTGTTATGCATGCATAAAGATACAATCGTTGTTTATCCTGGCAGTTTCTGTCCGCCGACTAGAGGACATAGTGATATAATTGTTCGTGGCGCGCAGTCTTTTGATAAGGTCTATTGGGCGATCGGAGTAAATTCAAAGAAACGATATCTATTCGATATCGACGAACGAAAAGACATGATGCAACATATTGTCGATGATGCAAAGCGGATGCTTGGTCTAGATAACATAGTCGTCGATTCATTTGAAGGCGCAGTCATACGGTATGCAGAGCGCATCGGCGCGGATATGGTCTTGAAAGGTCTGAGGAACACTACTGATCTCCAATACGAGCTAGACATGGCTACCGCGAATCGAGGCATAAAAAAAGATATCGAGACTATCACGCTTTTCGCAAAACCGCATTATGCAGTCATCAGTTCATCGATAGTCAGGGAGCTTGCATCATTGGGTGAAAATATCGATCAGTATGTCCATCCATATGTGGCTTCGAAAGTGAAGGAGAAATTCAAAAAATGAAATATGGCATAGATCTGCATCTGCATACGCATTATTCAGATGGCATCAAGTCACCTGCTGATGTCGTAGAGTTCATGGCTGACCTGGATTTTTATGCGATCGCAATCTGCGACCATGATACGACTCTTGGTATCGAGAAGGCGGTGGAAGCTGCTTCGAATTATTCTTTGAATATCATTTCGGGGATAGAATTCACGACATCACGATGTGATATGCTTGGTCTTTTTGTGGATCCGAAAAATCCGATCCTGAAATTGTATGAACGTGATATGAAGAATAGCCATGAGAGGATCAATAGGGAGATCGTCGATTCTCTGAAAGGAAGATATGATATCACAATCGATGATATCATGGCAGTCGGTCATGGCACGAGATCAGATCCGCAGATCGCGCATGTGTTATATAAAAAAGGTTATTTCAAGTCGTTTGGTGAGAGTTTCAAGACGATCTTTCCTAATCGGCTGGCAGCGAATAGGAGGCGCGCTATAATCGATCCAAAGCAGGCCATACAGATAACGCATGAAGCTGGTGGTCTGGCTGTGTTGCCACATAAATATCATAGCCAGCTTAGCATGTCTGAAGTGAAGGATATGGTCAAATACGGTCTTGATGGAGTCGAGGTGTATCATCATACCGCATCCAGATTCGGACAGTGGAGGCTGAGAAGATTCGCTAAGAAGAATGGATTGAAGATCACTATTGGCTCTGATTATCATGGTATGTATTATCCCAAGTTTGATTCTGAATCCATCGTAGAAGATATCATCTGGGTTTATTTCGAGATGGAGACAAGACGTAAAAAATGAGGGTCAAATTCCTAGGAACAGTCGGCTATCACCCAAATGAAGTCGGACATACATCATGTGTCATGCTTCCAGAAGAAGGCATAGTACTTGATGCAGGAAGCGGTTTCTTCAGGGTTGCAGATGAGATAATGACCCCTAAGATCGAAATCTTGTTATCGCATTTCCATCTGGATCATACTGTCGGCCTGAGCTATTGGATAGATGTGATCTATGGGAAGAAAGTCGACATGAACGTGTATGGTATGTATGGTCTTATCGAATGCGTGAATGATCATCTTTTCCAGGGGGACCTTTTCCCACTGCCTTTCCCCGGGACATTGAACCAGATCATCGAAGGGCTTGATTTCAATCTCGGCGATGTGCTTGTGAAGACAGAGAGATTCCTGCATGCAGGGAAGGGTGTGCTTGGCTATCGGCTGGAGAAAGATGGAAAGAGCGTCTGCTATGTGACAGACACGATGGCTGACAGAAGCGAGATACCTTTCATTGGAAAATGCGATCTATTGATCCATGAATGCTACTTCCAAAATGACATGGCAGCATATGCAAAAAAAGTGATGCATTCTTACACCGGAAGTGTCGCGCAGCTCGCAAAGGATGCAGATGTCGGTCAGCTTGTATTATTCCACATGAATCCGTTGCAGACAGATTATAGTGAGTTCGAGAGTGAGGCAAAGCAAATATTTCCGGATACGATTGTTGCAAGGGATGGGCTTGAAATATCTATTTAGTATGTATTCGCCATGCAAAATATTATTAATGGGTATTCATTTGACTTCTATGGTTGGTATAAAGGAGGGATAACTATGGTAAATGGAAAATCAGTGGTTCTCATCGGTCTTCAGTATGGCGATGAAGGGAAAGCAAGAGTTCTTGACAAGATAATGGGCAAGACAGATATCGTGGCCCGATTCAATGGCGGCGCGAACGCAGGCCATACACTTGAGGTCGGCGACAAGAAGATCGCGCTCCATCAGGTGCCATCAGGCATATTCCATGACAATATGGTGCTTTATATGGGTTCTGGTTGTGTCATAAACCCTTTGAAACTGAACAAAGAGGTCAGTGATATAGAATCTTTAGGCATCAAACTCAAAGGCAGGCTCCGTCTCTCTGCGAAGATAACTCTTGTGCAGCCGCATCACGTGCTGCTTGATAGCGTGCATGGAGGAAAAATTGGTACCACCAAGAATGGCATCGGACCTGCATATTCAGACCAGGCAGCGAGGGCGCATGGCGAGAATCTCAGAAATCTCCGTCTTGGCGACTATGCTGCCGATCCAAAGAAAGGGCTGTCTATCGTCCTTCAGAACCTGAAAGACACAGTCAAGATGTATGAGCTTGACGCCGATCCGGCTTCGCTTGCTTCTGAGTTCGACAAAGAAGTGAGGATGATCATCGGTTTCTGCGAGAAAGACCCGATGTATCTAGAGAAACAGGTCCGCACAGGGAAGAATGTATTCTTCGAAGGCGCTCAGTCGACAATGCTTGATGTGGTGTATGGCAATGTGCCTTTTGTCACTTCGAGCAGGACGATGGCAGGCGCGGCATATGTCGGTGGCGATCTTTCTTCAAAGCACCATGTCAAGACTGTCGCTGTCGCTAAAGCGATCATGTCTCGTGTGGGAAACGGCCCATTCATCTCTGAATTCGGCGGAAAGAAGTCAGAAGATTATTGCGCTGAGGATGGCGGCTTTGCTCACATGAAAGAGAGTGAGCTTGCAGAGCATGATCAAAAGAAATTGTTGGTGTCGGATGATCCATTCGAGCTTGGCATCGCGCTTCGTATGATGGGAGGAGAATACGGCGCATCGACAAAACGTCCGCGTCGTCTCGGGATCCTCGATCTTGTGATGCTTCGTCAGAACTGTATGATGAACGCTGTCGATGAATTATACATAAACAAGTTCGATTGTCTTGTGGATTTCAAAAAGACAAAACTGCCAGGGATACCTGTCGTGACTGCTTATGAACTCGATGGGAACACGATCGACTATATCCCATCGACAGTAGATGAGTGCTACAGGGCAAAACCAGTCGTTGAGTATCTTCCATTCATCAAGGATGATCTTACCAAGATCCGCGACAAGAAGGACCTTCCAAAAGAGGTTTTTGACGTGATCAGGTATATCGAGGACAAAGTCGGAACGAAGATGGGCGGAATCGGGGTCGGTCCTGAGAGGGATCAGTTCGTTATGCTGATTTAATCGACATATTTTTATTTTGATTCTTTCTTATTTATCATATGGAGCAATATGTGATCCCGCGGGAAGATGATTTCATGACTCTTAGACTATGTCTCGATAACTATCATGCTGAAAAACTGTTCATACGTGATTGCGGCGGTATCCGCGAAGATGGTAGATACAGTCTGCAGGGCCGAAAGAAAGTGCTTGAAGACCTTGAGGGCAGGATGCTTGATTTTAAGAAAGATGATTCCGGACTCTATCTCTTGATAGATTCAAGAGAAGTGTTCCATTTTCCATTGGATGGATACGATAGCGAACTGACAAAGGGTTTTAGCATCGCATATGAACGCGTGGAAGAGGACGGAAGGCATGTCATCCTCGGCGCGGGTTTCAATCCATATGATGAAACGCTCCCAGAACCCAGAAGATCTGTTCTAAGACACATCCTCGATGATCATCTTTTGGAAATCACCTTCCAGGGTAGAATCGAGTTGAGCTTTCATTCATGGTGGGAGAAGCCGCATTGGAAGTATTGGCGTGTCATGCCTCCCGAAAAATCATGAACTTTTATAAATGGCAACTCTTTTTGTTCTCTTAAGGGATATTTTATACTAATAATTAGATATGAAAGATGGAGGGTCATTTGATCAAAATGGAAAAGATATGTCAGTGTTGTGGGATGCCTATAAGTCGTGTGAGTCAGCGAGGCACAGAGAAAGATGGAAACAAGAGTGGCGAATATTGCTGTTTTTGCTATAAAGTAGGAAAGTTCACATTCAATGGTTCATATGATGAGTTTATTGAAAGACAAGTGACAATCGCGCAGAAGATGCTTGGCTTGCCAGAGGATAAGGCTCGTGTCATGGCAAATGATACTCTGCCAAAGCTCAAGAGATGGAAAACGTAAAGTTTATCACCTCTTTTTGTTGTTTGTTCATATTGTTTTAATCTATCATAAAATCAATGAAGAAGGAGACAAAAAATGGCAAAGAAAAAAGGGTTCATCAGCAGATTATTAGACAATCTTGACAAGAAGCTTGAGAAGAAATCAAAGAAGAAAAAGTGTTGTTGCTGTCAGGATCATTAAAGGATGCTAGATAAAATAGTCGATTGGATGCTATATTCTGTCTGTGGCCTAGACTCTTCACTGAGATGGGTCGGGTCGCTCAATTTCTTTATCTATGATTCCATCAAGATACTTCTGCTGCTATTTGTCATGATCACTATTATCGGTTTTTTTAGGACATATCTTCCGAAGGATAAAGTGAAACGGTGGTTGAGTCATAAGGGTTTTGGTCTTAGCAATCTGGTCGCATCTATGTTCGGCGCGGCGACACCATTTTGTTCCTGCTCATCAATTCCTCTTTTCCTTAGTTTCCTGAAAGCCGGTGTGCCATTGGGCGTGACATTCTCTTTTTTGATAACGTCGCCTTTGGTGAATGAATATCTGGTCGTGCTGATGCTTGGTTTTTTTGGCTGGAAGATCGCGCTTACCTATGTTGTCAGTGGGATACTTATCGGTGTCGTCTCAGGTCTGGTCTTAGGCAGGATGAAGCTTGAGAGATATCTGGTCAAAGACCTGATCGCATCCAAGGTGGCAAAAGAAGAGATCTTTGGCAGCATCAAGCAAAGAGTGGTCTTTGGACTTGGTGAAGCCTTGTCCATAATAAAGAAGCTATGGTTATGGATATTGGTCGGGGTCGGTATCGGAGCCATAATACATAATTATGTGCCTTCAGAGTTCATCCAGTCTATAATCAACAAAGCAGGAGTATTCTCTGTCCCTATCGCAGTGATCTTAGGTGTTCCGATGTATGGGAGCAGCGCTGCGATCGTCCCAATCGCAGTCGTCTTGTTTCAGAAAGGAGTCCCTCTTGGCACCGCGCTCGCATTCATGATGGCGATAGCGGCGCTCAGTTTCCCTGAAGCAGTCATTCTTAGACGAGCGATGGAGCTTAGGCTTATCGCAATCTTTTTTGCTGTCGTGGCTGTCGCGATAGTTCTCACTGGATATATATTCAATCTGTTGAATCAATTCATCTGATATCTGGATCACACTGATGAAAGATGCAAAAAACAGGTCCCTTGAATCAACGAACAAGATCCGCGTGTGGAGTGATTGTAAGCAATCAGCAATTATATAATCTTGCATTTCCTCTCGTCTATTGACGAGTGGTGATTTAGTGAAAATGCAAGGGTCCGAGAAAACGACCCGGAGCGAAGCGGAGCTAAGTTTGCTAAATTCTGCTTTAGCAGAATTTAAAACTGCTTTGCAGTTTTAAGCAAACTTAAATTCGCGCAGCGAATTTAGCCCCTGGTCTGTGACCAGGGGTGGTCGTTTTCGATTGACTTATTATATTCGGCTCAAATAGCTTAAATCTATACAAAATCGGCTGATTTACTAGTGACATTTAAAAAGAATGACCCAAATAACTATATAAAACGGTGAGAAAATAAAATGGTAGACTATAATATTGTTAAATACTGCAGATTATGCAAAAAGAGATTTGTTGTACCAAAAGGCGAATCAAAGAAGAATTTCTGTGATGTTTGTCAGATCAAGATGAATTCTAGCCCTAGTAAAAGTGATTGATTCATTTGTTTTTTTTAGTCTTTTCTGTTTTTGCATAAACTCTGTTGTATATATCATCATATCGGTAAAGGGTTCTGTTGCAGGTTACGTTTAATATCCAAATTATATTTACCCCTCTTTCTATTTGGCAGTGCACTCTGGTTTTCTGCAAGCGTGCGCTACATTTCCACTTTTGCTTATCCGAAGTGGTCTGATGTGTCGGGAAGATGTCTGACAGGCAATCGTTCGGGCCGAAGCATTCGGTCGGAACTCTAAATGAAAGATCATACAAATCTAAATTATTAAATGTCAAACTGCAACTAAACCGAGTAAAGAGAACATTTATAATCCCATGTCTCTTCCAAAAACAGACATAGACTGATCCTTAATATTGTGGGTCAGGAGGAGAATAACATGGGCGATTTTGACAGGGGAGGTTACGGACGAGATTCCGGACCTAGGAAGATGCATAAAGCAGTCTGTTCTGAATGCAACAAAGAATGCGAAGTTCCATTCAAGCCGACAGAAGGAAAACCAATCTTCTGCAAGGATTGTTTTCGGAAGAAGAGAAGCTTCTGATTTTTCTATAGTTTGTTTTTGTTTTTTTCAAATATCTATGATCTGTTATGCCTTTTTTGGATATATAACCAAGCATAACCGCTTATAATCATGTCAGGATTGCATGGTCATGTCCGATTCGCTTTTTGATCTTCATTGTAATGCGTTTATATTCAAATTTCAATAATATCAGGATAGATATGTCAACCAGAGTAAATATTGACAGGATCACTGAATGGGTGTTGTATATCCTGATTATCTGATATGATATAACCAGGCCAAGGATAATTCCTGCAAGCGGATATGCCCATGTTCTCTTGAACCATAATCCCGCGACCAACCCGATTTTGATGACGCCATGGAGCGTGAGATATATCGCAATGAATGATATGGTATCTATAGACAGATGTTGTGCTGCTTGAATCACGTAGTTTGCGATAAGATCAGTTGGATCCTGGAACAGTTCATGCTGAAATATCATCTGCATGGCATTTATTATCTTGTCTGTTCGGACCATCATAAGTATGATTCCACTAATCAATTCAAGAAAGCCATTTACCACTTTTATTGCGATCCCCATCATAAATAGGTTATGCAATATATTTTCCTTCTTTATACCAAGCATAGATGGCCGTATCTTTATCTTTTATATTAAAACTATCTCTTGGATCATAATCGATATTCAGCCTATGATATCTTGTTTATATCTGTATTTTACTGGTGATGGCATAAAAAGATAATATTCAAATACTCGAAGCGATCAATCTTGATTCAGAATGCTGAAAAAGTCGATATTTGCGTCTATTCTTGTTTTCTTAGTCTTGACATTATCTGTCTATGGATTGATGAAAGGTGATCTCGACAATGATGGTATCCTTGATTCAAGTGATAATTGTCCTGGGACCTATAATCCAGATCAGAGAGATTCTGATACCAAGAAGACATTGTCAGATGGGTTTGGAGATGTATGCGACAATTGTCCAAAAGTGTTCAATCCTGATCAGACAAATACAGATGATGATACATTCGGCTCAGCATGTGATAATTGTCCGGATAGATCAAACCCAGACCAATCTGATTCCGATAATGATGGGGTCGGTGACCCTTGCGATAACTGTCCTAATGACCCGAATAAAGACCAACTCGATTCAGACAATGATGGGGTGGGAGATGTGTGTGAGCAGACATTGGTTCCTCTGGATTCATTGCCTGATGTGGAAGTGATGGTCGATGCTAAACCAAATGTCACTCTTGCTGACACTGATCATGATGGTGTCGCTAATATATACGATAATTGTCTTCATGTGAAAAATGCTGATCAAGTTGATTCAGACCATGACGGATTTGGAAATGCTTGTGACAATTGCAAGAACTCTTATAATCCAGATCAGAAAAATTCAGATATCGGTCAGAAGTGCAATGGTCAGTATTGTATACTTGTCCCAGATTCATTTGGCGACAAATGCGATAATTGTCCAGATGATTATAATGAGGACCAGGCCGATTTCGATTCAGACGGCATCGGCAATGTCTGTGACAATTGCTACTATGTGAAGAATAGCTATCAGATCGATATCGATGGAGATGGAAAAGGCGATGAGTGCGATAAATGCCCACTGGTCGCTGATCAATCCAATGTCGATACAGACTCAGATGGCGTGCCTGATGATTGTGATAATTGTTTGACTATCAGCAATCCAAACCAGGAAGACCAGGATGGCGATGGGTTTGGCGATGCTTGTGATAAATGTCCTGGGGTCGTCGATCAAAGATTCGATACAGATTCTGATGGTATTGATAACGCCTGTGACAATTGTTTCAATGTGCCTAATCTGGATCAGAAAGACACAGATAAAGATGGAGAAGGGGACGCTTGTGACTGCAATGATGGACTGAAGGGCCCAGTCGAAGAAGCAGTCGATTGCGGCGGGACTGTCCAGTCATTTGGAAATATCGGACCACTATGCCAGGATTGTGATTTCTGTAATGGTGAACTTCCAAAAAAATTTGACTGGAGAGATCATAATGGGAAAAATTGGATGACTCCTGTCAAAGATCAGGGGTCTTGTGGCTCCTGTTGGGCACATTCAGCTATCGGGGTTGTTGAAGCCAAATATAATATCGAAACTGGGACGACTGGCATGCTAGATCTATCAGAACAGTATCTTGTTTCTGATTGCTCAGATACTGAACCCGGTGATTGCATCGGTGGATCTCCTGCAAAAGCTTTTGATATTATCCGTAATAGTGGCGTTGGCACTGAAAACTGTTATCCTTATCAATCGTCGAATTGTTTGGATGCGAATGGAAATTGCAAAGCTGAATGTCAGATCCTTGGTAGATGCAGTAAGCCAAGGACCTGCACATTCTATTCCTGTACTCCGCCAAATACTGCATGGCGTATCACGAATTATTGGCAGGTCCAGCATACTCGTGATGCGATCAAACGAGCTATAGTCTGTAATGGCCCCTTGTCAGCTACATCAAAGAATTGGCATCATGTGATTGTCATCACTGGATGGGATGACACATATCATCAGAACTACCTCTATAGCGGCGCATGGATAATCAAGAATAGTTGGGGAGCCAACTATAATGGTGATGGCTATGGTTTGATCCAATATGAGAATACTCAGTACAGTGATATCGCAAATGAAGCGCTTTATTATGTGAAGGGGGTGGCTTCATATGGGTAAGTGGGTATTTGGTGGTATGATTCTTTGTCTGTCGCTGATATTCTGTTCGATCGGCGTTGTCGCATTGCTTAATCCGTCAGCAGTTTATTGTGATGCGCTTGGCTATACTACTGTTGTTGAACCGACTGCTGCTGGTGATATGGTCTATTGTCTTATCGATGGGAAAAAAGTGGATTCCTGGAAATTTCTGCTCGGAAATGTATCAACAGAAAATAATTATTGTCAGAAGCAAGGTTATGATCAGACGATGACTGATGATTGCTACCCTTTATTGCTTGATAGCTGTCTTGCCTGCATCGTCAACGGGACAAAGATAGAAGTAACACATCTTATGAATCTTAGTTTTTTTGAGGAGATCTGCGGTGATGGGGTCTGCGATGGGCATGAGAATAAGACATTTTGTCCTGAAGATTGTTCGACCGAAGAAATCACTAAAATTGACGTTGATCAAGTTTCATCGATAAATCTTTATTTCTTGGTGATCACTCTTGGCTTCATCGTTTTCATCGTCGCAGTTGTGTATTTTAAAAAATCAAAGGTCAAGAGACCTAAAAAAAGATCAAAGAAATGATTGAGGATCTTCTGGACAAATTGTATTCTTTAGACTGCATAGACGGCAACTGGCGGAATTTTATAGTCTTGCGATCTTCCGCGTTCTGAAGATCAAATCCCTCTAGAATAATCAAGGTAAATGAACCTTCTTAGAATATGTGATCAAACCTATCAGGAGGTAAATTTATATACAATTATGACCCAAAATAACTTTGATGCCGGAAAATAAATTAAATTACAAAAGAAAATTTATCGAATTGGCAGTGGCAGTGCTCCTGTTTGGCCTGATCCTCGGGATGCATACCCCGGTGGGATTAGAAGCAGCGGCTACAAAGGCCCTCATAGCAAAGCTTCCTTCGGGCATATCATCTGAGATCGACCAGAAATTCGGGACAGGTATTGATTTCAACCGCAATTATGCTGACTACAAGGCCTATGCTGACAACATCGAGATTGCGATAGCCAAGAGCGGCACTTCTATCCTGACAAAGCAGAGCTATGATGCGTCAGAGAAGAAGTCTTCTTATAATCTTATGACGCTTTCAAAAGCATCAGAGAAGATTGGACTCGCAGCGAAGGCTGTGCTCGCGATCGCTGTGCTCATGCTTGTATTCTGGATATTCGAGATCGTGCCTATCTATGTCACATCGCTTCTGCCGATCGTCATGTTTCCACTCTTGTCAGTCGCGTCATTGAGCAGCGTCGCGTTTCCTGGTTATTTCATCGTGACATCTGAATATGCGAATCATCTGATCTTCCTCTTTATGGGCACTTTCATGCTTGCGAAAGCGATAGAGAAATGGCATCTGGACAAAAGGATAGCGATAAAGATAATAAAGGTATTCGGCACGAATCCAAAATATCTTCTATTAGGGTTCATCTTGACAACTGCATTCTTGTCGATGTGGATATCCAATACCGCGACGACAGCCATGATGATACCGATCGCATTGGCTCTTCTGAAACACGCGCATCACGACAAGAAAGAGATGCGATTTGAGACGGGTCTGCTTCTTGCCATAGCATACGCCGCATCGATCGGCGGTCTCGGCACGATAATCGGCTCTCCACCAAACGCGGTCTTCGCAGGTTTCGCGCAATCATTGGCAAAGACCACAATAACATTTGTCGGATGGATGAAGTTTGGATTGCCGTTTGTCATACTATTCATTCCAATATGCTGGCTATACATGAGCTGGAGATATACTGAGAAAGGTATAAGGCTAGGAGAACATCTCGTGACGCAGAGACTTGGGAAGTTCTCACAGGGAGAGAAAAATGTTGCTATAATCTTCGCGGTGACAGCGCTTCTCTGGCTCTCCAGGTCGGCGATACCAATCATACACTGGCCAGGATGGTCTTCTTTGAAACCTTTCGGCCTTAACCTCACATTGATAAATGATTCAGCCATCGCGATAGCTGCGGCAATAGCGCTATACCTTGTGCCAGCAAGCCTGAAAAAGTACGAGCCGACTCTTGATCTTGAGACTGGGTTCAGCATCTCATGGGGCACTCTCATCTTGTTCGGTGGCGGACTCACACTCGGCGCAGCTATCGCGAACACAGGGGTCGCGGCATGGTTCGCAGAGTTGCTTACAGTGTTCTCCGGAGTGCATGTCCTGATACTTCTGATAATCATTTCTGCTTTGGCAGTCGTCCTGACAGAATTCACATCGAACACAGCGACAGCGACGATGCTCATGCCTGTCATGTTCGCGCTAGGCGCGGCGATGGCAGCAGGGAACTCAAACTATCCACTTGTGTTCATGGCGACCGCAGCAGTAGCGACATCATTATCTTTTGTCCTTCCGATCGCGACACCGCCGAATGCGATAGCTTATGGCACTGGAAAGATAAAACTAAAAGAGATGATCCACGCAGGCATCGCGCTTGACATTCTCGGAATACTGCTTTGGTCTGTGATGGCAGCATCCATATTCGGCGTGCTTTTCTGAAGATAGAGATCCAAAGGATTAGCATAATGCTCACTTTTGTTTTATTGTTCCAGAATTCTATAACCGTTTCTTGATGCTGTTCTTGTATTCTTCCATCTCGCCTTCGCCGTACTTGACATGTTTCCATGAGAAATCTTGTCCATCCCCAGGATATCTTGGGATGATGTGGAAATGGATGTGTGGTAT
>Ga0210019_1002492_pt1 | contig 17828 bp, 13 predicted proteins | sample CryGeyCG2114_020_2_FD_183969 | JGI IMG/M metagenome (GOLD analysis project Ga0210019, IMG submission 183969) | Groundwater microbial communities from aquifer - Crystal Geyser CG11_big_fil_rev_8/21/14_0.20 (SPAdes) (version 2) | ecosystem: Environmental > Aquatic > Deep subsurface > Groundwater ...
GCAACCGCCTGGGCAATTCGGTACATCATCCTTCGATATAAAACCACGCGGTTTTTGTCTTTACAGTTGTCCCGGATAGCCACCTGGATATCCTGGAACGGAACGATAAATAATTTCATCCCCATTTGGAATCGATTGAGGATTCCACCCAGCTTGACCACTTTGTCGTAACCGCCCCGCCCGAGAAACGTGCGGTTGTCGAAAAAAATCGCGTGGACGCGGCAACCGCGCCGCATCATCATATACGCCGCTACGGGGCTGTCGATGCCACCGGACAAAAGGCATAACACATTCCCCGAGCATCCCACCGGCAATCCCCGGATCCCGGCCTTGCGGTTATCAAAAATATAGATCCCTTTCATACCCACTTCGATTTCCAGAATAAATTTTGCGTTTTTGAGATCCACCGTCAATCCACGGGGAGAGAGATCGTGCATGATGCGTGAGCCCACTTCAAAGTTGATTTCCGGAGACGTGTGAGGAAACAATTTATCCGAGCGCTGGGCACGAACGCAAAACTTCAACTCCTTGCCGGGAACCATGTGGGGTTCGATCATTTCCCGTCCCACGGCGGCCATGACGTCAAAATCGGCCTCCACCTTCCTCCCCACGCTGAATGAGGCCACGGCGGGGACTCTTGAAAGACGGCTCGTACATTCTTCCGCACAGGACAGATCGGTATCAATCAGGATCCGCCCATGCGGCATATGAAAATGCATGGGCTCGACCCCCGCCAGAGCCAGTTTTATATTGGAAAGAAGGCAGGATTCAAAAAATCGGCGATTCCTGCCTTTCAGGCCGATCTCGTCGTAACGAATCAAAATAGTGATCGGGATATTCATTTCCTAAGGACCTTTCGTTCCCGAAACACGGGCAACAGGGAATCGTAAGCCTTGGCGAACCGGTCCAGGAACCGATCGACCTCCGCCAGCGTGTTCTGCGGACCAAAAGATATTCTCAGACTGCAATACGCCTCCTCTTCCGAAAGACCGATGCCCGTGAGAATCTGCGACGGTTCTTTGGAATGGGCGCTACAGGCGCTTCCCAGTCCGACATAAATTCCCTGTTCCTCCAGATGGTGGAGCAGAACCTCCCCTTCAACGGGAGGAAAGCTGAAATTCACAATCGCGGGGGATTGCCGATCAAGATCTATCCCGGCCAGGGAATTAAATCGCACCTTCAACCCGGAAGTCGTTTGCGAAAGAGACTTCAGTCCATCCACAAGCCGCCGCGTGAGTTTTATATAGAGATCGCGGTTAGCCCCTTCCTCCCGAACCGCGATTTTCAGAGCTTCCGCCAAACCGACGATCAGCGGAGTAGGCAGGGTCCCCGATCGAACGCCATACTGTTGCTTTCCCCCGTGTATCTGCGGAGTCAGGGAGAGCCGACCATCCAAAATTAAAAGACCGATTCCTTTGGGACCTTGAAATTTATGCGCCGAAGCGGAATAACCCGAAATTCCCGGCCAAGCCTTTATGGCCACCGGCAACTTGCCGACCGCCTGGGCGCCATCTAAAAACAGCCGCACTTGAGGGGCTTCCTTCCGAATCGCTTCGACCACCGATGCGGGTTCGTTGACCGATCCCAGTTCATTATTCACGTGCGACAGGCAAAGCAGGCGAACACGGTTCTGTTGTAAAATTTTAAGCCCTTCAAAACCCAATCGTCCCTCAGTTTGAAACTCACGCAATGGAACCGGGGGATTCCCCAGGCTCGAAAGATAATCCAGCGTCGCCCGAATGCTGGGATGTTCTAATCCAAGAGAAGCAACTTTTTTATCCGGAAAGCAGAGCCCTTTAATGAACAGATTGTTCGACTCGCTGGCGCCGCTGGTAAAAAGGATCCGGTGCGTCGCAGGCACCCGGAGCAGATCGGCGATCTGTTCAGCCAGGTACTCGATTTTCCTGCGCGCATCCAGACCGGCACGATAAACCACTCCCGAGTTCGCATAGTCCTCCCGAAATGAACGGGTCATGGCCTCAATGACCTCGGGATGCATGGGGGTAGTGGCGGCATTATCCAGGTAAATCATCTCACCGGACTTTCAGGGCTTGTAGGGTTCAAACAGATCTTGTTCAATATCCAGGTGATCCAGGATCCGGGCAACCATGAAATCCACCAGGTCATCTACACTTTCAGGATGGGAATAAAAACCGGGAGAGGCCGGCATGACCAATGCTCCAGCCCGATCGAGCCGCAATAAATTTTCGAGATGGATGGTACTGAACGGGGTTTCGCGCGGAACCACAATCAACTTGCGCTTCTCCTTCAAGGTGACGTCGGCGGCTCGTTCCACCAGGTTGGACGAGACCCCGGCGGCAATTCGACCCAGCGTCCCCATGCTTGCGGGAACGATCACCATTCCATCCGTCCTGAACGAACCGCTGGCAAGGGATGTGTTTATTTTAGAATTCTTGTGCACCTGCGCATTGTCCCTGGAAAAATACGCTGGTTTGAGCCCCAGTTCCAGGTGCAGGAGCTCCGCACCCCGTTCCGAAAGGACGACATGAATTTCGGCCCGCGTACATAGATAATCAAACAATCGCTTGGCGTAAATTATGCCGCTGGCACCTGTAATCGCGAGAACGAACCGCTTTGTCACGTCTGCACCCCCGGTTCGATCAATCGAAGCACTTCATCCCGAAGTATGGTGTGGACTTCTTCCGGAGTCCGGGTGGAGTCCACCTGCTGGATATGCGATCCCGAAAAGGAAACGAAAATATCCTGAACGCGGCGTAAATATTCAAGTTTCTCAAAAGAGCTGTAACCCTCGCGGGATAATCCGATGCGATCGAGACATGTTTCGGGAGGAGCGATGAATATAAAAGCCCGGTCGGGAACCGGGGCAAACTGTTCATTGGCGGCGATAATTTTTGCGGGATCGATCCCCAAGGCCCCCTGGTACGCGGCCGTTGAGTAATAATAACGGTCCAGCAACACAACGTTATTTTTCCTCAAAGCCGGTAAAATGTTATTTTCGACATCCTCCCGTCGATCGTTGACAAACCAGGTCAACTCCTGTTCTGGGGTCACCCCTCCCCTTCCGTTTTTAAGAATTTCGCGGATCTTGCGTCCCCAGGGTCCGTCGGTGGGTTCCCTCAGCCGCGTCACGGCCGTTCCACGTTCATTCAGGAAATCCGCCAGCATACGGCAATGCGTGGATTTCCCCGTTCCATCAATCCCCTCAAAAACTATCAGATATCCCTGTGTCAAACCCGGAAGCCCTCTTTAGGGAATACAAATTTTAAATTATGGAACCAGTGTATTAAATAACACCAAACGAGACAACAGGTATCCGGTGGGATATCAGGAGGGAAAACCGGAAAGCATCAATAAAGACAGAGGGGTACCGCGTAACTCCGGGCTACATTAAAATTCTGACAATTCCCTGTTGGGGATCAGACAATTTCTTTCTCACCCAAGAAGGCACCGTACTTTTGGTCCACACCCTTGATATGGTTGTTGAGCCAATCCTTGAGAAAATCCATTAACTCGAAATCAACTTCCAACTGACGGTTTTTAAAACCCTCCTGGAATTTGGCCACCTGGGCAACGAGTTTTTTGTGCGCCTCAAGATGACTGGGTGTATCCGGGTAACCATACTTGCGGAACACCTCCTCCTCAGCGCCAAAATGCTTGATGGTGTAATCGACGAGGCCATCAAGAATTGTACCCATATAGTCTCTTCCCTTATCCGTCATCAATCCTTCATACAAATCGTTAATGTATTTGAAGAGGACCTGATGCTGATCGTCAAATTTGGTGATGCCGGTCACATAACTGTGATCCCAGGTCATCAATTTTTTAGAAGGATCATAATATTTGAAGATTTCAATATTGCGCTTCAGGTGATTAGCCATTTCCGCAAGTTTAAGGGAAATAGACTGGGTTTTATTAACCCCCTGCGTGGTGTTCGCGGCGGCTTCGGCCACTCCCATGATATTCTCCGAGATTTCAGCGCTCCCCTTGGCCGCCTCACCGACGTTTCTTCCCATCTCCGTGGTGGTCGCGGTTTGCTCTTCAACCGCGCTCGCAATGGTACTGGAAAAATCATTAATCTGATTGATGACCCTGGAAATTTCTCCAATGGCGTCAACCGCCCCCCGGGTGTCGGATTGAATGGCCTGAATCTTATTGCTGATTTCCTCGGTAGCGTGACTTGTTTCTTTGGCCAGCTCCTTCACCTCGTTGGCCACCACGGCAAACCCCTTCCCCGCTTCGCCGGCCCGTGCCGCTTCGATCGTCGCGTTGAGGGCCAGAAGATTGGTCTGCTCGGCAATGGAAGTGATCACCTTAATCACCTCTCCGATCTCGGCACTGCTTTCCCCCAGCTTGAGCACCGTCTGATTGGTCGTTTCGGCGATCCTCACCGCGGCGCTGGCCACCCGGGCCGCTTCATTAGAATTTTTTGCGATTTCACCGATGCTGGAACTCATCTCACCGGCGGACCGGGATACCGACTGGACATTATTTCTTATCTCCTCGGACGCCCCTGCAACCACATTGGCCTGAGCCGAGGTTTCCTCGGCGTTGGCGGCCATCTGCTGGCTCACTCCCGTCATCTCTTCGGAGGTGTCCGACAGCTTTTGCGCGGTTTTGGCAATGGCGGAAATACTGCCCCGGAGATCGGAAAGAAAACGAGCCAATCCCTCTCCCATCTGCCCAATGGCATCGGTTCCCGTGACATTGATCGTCTGTGTTAAATCACCGGCTCCGGCGGCGGTAACCACCTGAAGCATGTTGTCCACTTTGGCTTTCAGTTCCTCCGCTTGCCGTTTTTCCCGTTCCTGAAGCAATCGTTCGCGCTCCGTTTCCTCAAGGATGGATTGAGTCTTTTGCTTTTCCCGCTCCTCCCGTTCGTGAGCCGCCTGAATTTCCCTTTCCCTCTGTTCCTGGTCGATCCGTCTTTTCTCGAGGAGTTGGAAGGTCATTTTCTTGAAGGAATCTGCCAGGTCTCCCTTTAACTTGTATTGCTTTTCCAGATTCCCGGCCGAAATATCCTCCGCCTGCGCGGCTATTTCCCGCATGGTTTCGATCATGGTGTTGTAGGTCCGGGCGAGGACACCGATTTCATCCCTGGACTCTACCCGAAGGGTTTCTTGTTTCAAATCCCCTTCGGCAATTCCCTGCATGGAAGACATGAGCGAACGAAGCGGACGTGTGATGGAACGAGCAAACGTGATCGAGGTCGTGGTGCCAACAATCAGGGCCACGACAATCAGGATGAGCGAGAGTTGCCTGATCGTCGCGTTAGCCTCCACCACCCGCTCCCCGGCATCTTTGGCGTTGTTTTTGGCCTGGACCATCAATTTACCCAGTTCCTCATCGATCGTACCGGCGAGCCCTCGCCCATCGGAAACGAGAGAATTTCCCAAAACCCGGTTTTCATCCACATAAGCATCGACCGACTTGACCATCGTGCTGGCAAAGGACTCCACCTGGGGCTTAAGAGAATCCACAATGCCTTTATCCGTTTTTTCGAGCTCCTTGAAAAGGTTTTCCAGTTTTTCCTTGGCCGTATTAGCACGATCTTCGGAATCGTTTTGCCAACTCACGGCAAGGTCCGTCAGCCAGTAACGCAACTGAGAAAAAGCGCTGGAGGTGGTGGTCACCACCTCCAGACGCGACAGGTTTTCCCGCTGTTCTTCGATAACCTTATTGGCATTTCCCAACTCGTTATACACATACAAGAGGGAACCGGCCATCAGCAAAAGAATGAAGCCGGTGAGAAATAAAATTTTTCCTCCAATGTTCAAGTTGAAGCCCTTCATACCTTGTCCCCCCCATTATGGTTATCAGCGAAACAAGCGAGTTTAAAAAGGATCTTCTTTTGGGCACCTCCAATAAATCCCGATTTACCGCGCCGCCCATTGCCGGCCCATAATTCTTAAGAGCCCGCTCATGGCCAAGGGTAAATTTTGGACGCTCCCTTTAATCAATTGTAAACAACAAAGCTGATAGCCCCGCCAAGTTCTCCCAATTTACCACCCTCTTTTTTCCCGCCGGTGACATCCTTTTCCCCCTTGGGTTCACCGTGGCAATTCAAGCAAGCTTGAACATAATACTCCGGCAGGAGGAAGCGATAAGCGGATTTTCCGTTATGATCCGCTTTTTCAGCAAAGACCTTGTTCTTTTCGTAATCCGCTTTTTTAAATTTATTTTCAATGACATCATCCTCCCACTTGTCGGGGCGATTGGCACGGTTCCGCACATAGCTTTTGGGAGCCGTCAGCTTGATGTAAGCCTTGCCATTGATCAGCTTGTTGAAATTATCAGCCACCTGTTTCCCGAATATCGCAGGGATGAAACCTTTGAATCCTTTTCCTTCCGCATTAATCAGGGACTGGGCCTTATCCATGATCTGACGGATGGATTCGACCATGGCCGCTTGGGCTTCCCCCTTGAGGGTTGACTTATCCGCGAGCACAAGGTCTTTTCCTGTCGAGGCTTTGTAATTTTCCTTGGCTGTCGCAATCACGGCGTCAGAGCTCAAACCCTTGTCTCCTTTTGCAGGATCGTTGATCAAGGCCTGATTCTTGGCGATTACACCACGCGCCGAACGAAAGATGGTGGTGATTTCCGTTCCGATCTCGTTTTTCTCCTCATCGGTCAAGGCTTCACTGATATTGGCCCATCCCATGACCCCCACGGTAAAAATGGCAATCAGGGATCTGCACAATAATTTTGAACCACCGGTTTCTTTTTGCATTGGATCTTCTCCCCAAAAAGGTTTGAATCCTAATACTTCCCCCCACATTGAAACCATCTAATGAAACCATCTTTTTAAAAAGCACCCGTAATCAAGGCACCGGAACAATTTCCAGGGCTTTTAGAACCGGAATCGAGTCACCAGTTTCTGGAGGTCTGCCGCCATACGGGCCAATTCCTCCGCGGCCGTCTGGGTCTGGTTTACCCCTGACGAAGTTTCGCTGGCCGCGCGGGCCACGCCCGTAATATTCTGGGCGATTTCTCCGCTTCCCTTGGCGGCTTCCGCGACATTGCGTCCCATCTCCGATGTGGTGGCTGTTTGTTCCTCCACCGCGCTGGCAATGGTATTGGAGATATCATTGATCTGATTGATGACCCGCGAAATCTCCGCGATAGCGTCCACGGCCCCCTGGGTGTCAGCCTGAATAGCCTGAATCTTATTGCTGATTTCCTCGGTCGCCTGGCTGGTTTCCTTGGCCAGTTCCTTCACCTCGTTGGCCACCACGGCGAACCCCTTTCCGGCCTCGCCGGCGCGTGCGGCTTCGATCGTGGCATTGAGCGCCAGGAGGTTGGTTTGCTCGGCGATGGAGGTGATCACCTTGATCACCTCGCCAATCTCGGCAGAACTTTCACCCAGTTTATTGACCGTTTCGGTAGTTTTTTCCGCCACTCTCACGGCCGATTTGGCCACGCTGGCGGCGTCCCCGGCGTTTTTGGCGATCTCCTTGATGCTGGCGCTCATTTCCTCGGTTCCCGTCGCCACGGTTTGCACATTGCGGCTGATCTGTTCCGATGCCGCCGATACGACATTCGCCTGGTTGGTCGTCTCATTGGCGCTGTTGCCCATTTCCTTGCTTACCGACGTGAGTTCCTCGGAAGAACTGGCCAGGGTTTGTGCGGTTTTGGAAATGGCGGAGATATTTTCGCGCAAATCGGCAAAGAATCGTGCCAATCCCTCACCCATTTTCCCGATGGCATCCCCACCCTTGACCGAAATGTTCCGGGTCAGGTCGCCTTCGGCGGCGGCGCTCACCACCTCCAGCATGCTGTCGACCTTGTTCTGAAGATCGGCGGCCTTCTGTTTATCATTCTCGGCCATTTCCTTAAACTTTCCGTCCGCGGCCACCCGTCCGGTAATCACCTCCCAGGTAACCATGGGCCCCAGATAATTTTTCTGGTTGTCATAGATGCCGCTCGCCGTCAGGGAGAGAACTTCCGGGCCCAGATGGATTTGAGTTTCGTGCGGAAGATTCTTGGGATCGCTCAATATCTTGCGCACCCGGGCGGGATCCTTATGGAAAATGTCAATGGACTTCCCGATCATTTCAGACGCCTTGACGGGCAGATGCTGTTGCAGGGAAGTAAAGATCTTCATGCCGGCGGCGTTGATGTATCGAAGGTTCAAATCCGGGTCGGCATACATCATGTTAACCGGGTTGTTCTCAACCATCGAAACCACCCGGGCATTTTCCTCGTCCGCTTTTTTCTTTTCCTTTGCCTGCCCGGTCATACGATCCAGGGCTTGCCGGAATTCCCCTTCCAGCTTGACGTTCTGGCCTTCACCCCGCCCCGCCAGGATCTCCTCGGAACTCCCGATGAATTGTGTCAGGCCATCCAGCAACTGGTTGCAGGACAGGCTCAGGGTCCCAATTTCATCGGTGGAATCCACCTTCAATTTGCGTTGATCGAGGTTACCCGCGGATAATCCGCGGAGAACTCCCGAGATCACCTGTACCGGCGCAATCACGGACCGGCCAAGGTAAAAGGCTATGGTGATCAAAAGGAAAAGGGTGATCAAAGAAGAAACGATTACCGCGTAACGGATTCGCTCCTGGTTCGCCACCGCGATTACCGAATAAATTCCCACCAGGTCGTTGCTTAAATCGCGCAATTGGTTGGACAGGCTTAAGATCAGTTTTTGCGATTGGCGGTAACCGAGGGAATTTACCTCCGAACTGATCAGGCTGTTTACGGCTTGGGTCATTTTCCCGAATACCAGTTGTACTTCTTTGGCCTTGACCTGGAATTCGTCGTCATTGATCGCTTCCACCTCTTTGAAATCGCTGATGTTCTTGTCCGAGGGATACTTTCCGCCCATCATCATGGCGGACAAGGTTTGATCGAACATTTTTTGCGAAATTTTGTAATCATTCAACGACGCATTCAGTTCGGAGCGGCCCAGGTCCACATCGGATGAAAAAAGGAGGCGGTAATGCCGGATGCCAAGAATATCGCCCACGCTGAAGGGTTTTCCCTTCAATGCCGTGTGACACGCGGCGCATGCTTCCACGGTGGCCTTGTCTGCGGAGTACAAACTCATGTACAGTTTTCCGTCTTCCTCATACGTCTTGGTAAAAACATTGTCGGGATAGCTCTTCAGATACTTATTGGCTTCCTGGTCGGTATCGGTCCGTAACATTTTCTCCGGGTTCACCGCGTCCTCGGAAACGATATCGATTTGGAAATCTCTCCCCTGGCCATATTTTGTATTCACAAAACGGGTAAATGTCGCCGGGAAGGGAACGGCGGGATGCGGTTCCGATTCCGGATCCATGCTGATTTTCAAGTCGATTTTCTTCGCCGTTGCGACAACACTCTTGGTGTAAACCCCCCGCATCATCGTGATATAAGTGTCGAGATCCCTCACCTGTTGCTCCAGCGTCTTAGGTCGGCTTTGCGCCATGGCGTACCCGAATGCGCTCATTCCCATGGTCTGACTCAGCCCCCTCTGCCGGCCCAAAGCATTAGTGATTTCGCTATCCTTGCTGGCTTGGTTCAATGATGAAAATATTACAAATCCCGAACCCATGACCACAAGAAGCAAAACCCCAAATATCCCGTTCACTTTGCGCTTAATTGGAAGGTTCCTCATTTAATTCAATCCTTTCTAAATATTTCTATACGTGGAGTCATGGATTGTATGATCCATTCTCAACGCAAACCCAAACAAAAGGGTAGCTAGTGGAACTATTCCGGGGTAGTCGTTCTCAAATTCCTACACCCCGAGTGTAAATCTGTCAAGTACTTTTTACGATGCGTGGAAGATTAAAACCCTCAAATTCCCAATTCCTTAAATTTTTCCCTGGCATAAATTTTAAGTGCGGGATGAGAGGATAGATTTACAATTAAACTTTGGATACATTCTGCGGGATCTTTTTCGAAGGATTCAAATTGAAGATTAGGGTTTATCTTGATTCCCGAGGAAAAGAAAATGGAGATGACGTTCTCGGTATCCGAAGCGATTTTGGGAACTGCGGATAAAACTTGCTCCAAAACTTTTTGAAAATTCATAGGTTGCTCGGGCAAATCGCTTCCGTTCTCCCCTTCGCACCGGCAATCGGAGAAATAACCCCCGAATACAGGCTATTTTGAGAAGCCTCTATTGAAATCCGAAGGATATTGTTTGATAATACTTTTACTCCCGTGGAGTAAAAAAATCAATGCAATTGCACCTTAAAACCCGAAGATGATTCAATTTCGATGAAACGATTTTTCAGAAACCTGGGGTGGGTATGCCTGGGAATTTTTCTTCAATTTAAATTCAGCGTTCTGTATGGGATCGTCTTCCTCGAAAACCTGAATTTCCACGAGAGAACATACTTTATTCAGATGCATATTCCCCCGTCGGAGGAAAAGGTCAAATTGTTGCAAATCAAGACCACCGTACATCATTCGCTTGGCCCGGATTATTTTGCCAATATCTACATTTCGGAGGATTATCGGGTGTTGAACAAGGAGCCTTACCTGGGGGCCGAAACGATGCCGGGTTTCAAAGCCTATCAGATGGACATGAAACGGAAATACCGGGATGTGCTGAGCACCGAGGATTTTATTCTTGTCCCCCTTAAGGATGACATCCCGCCTACCCCCATATGGGTACATTTCGAAAACCTCCGTCAGCGCCTGCATTCGGACAGCACGTACCGGATATCCACCACACAACAAAAAACCCGCCTGGAAGGCCCCGAGCAGGTAGAGGCTAAATATCCTCAAAAGTGGAATATGTAGAGTCTTCGGTTTTTGATACTATAGAACTATGAGAACCCGCTTTCGAGATTTTAAGGATTATTATGAAATCCTCCAGGTGCCGGAGACGGCGAGGGAACCTGACATCAAAAAGAGCTATCGTAAGCTGGCGCTGAAATACCACCCTGATCAAAACAAGGATGATCCCCAGGCCGAAGACAAGTTCAAAGATCTCACCGAGGCCTACGGGGTCCTCATGAATCCCCTCAAGCGGGCAGAGTATAATCGGTTTCGGGAGGCCCATTTATCGGGAAAAGGCGCCAACGATTCCGAGTTTCGGTATTCGCAGGAAGACATTTTCGCGAACATGTTCCGCGAAGGATTTGGGGCGGATATTTTCGAGGAACTCAATCGGGAATTCAGCCGTTCCGGGTTCCGCTCCGGGGTGCATTTTTTCGGTCCCGTTTTTTTCGGCGGGGCCGTCGGGGGACTAGGGCGTATTCTGGGAATGTTTCCGGGTCCCCTGGGAAAGGTGGGATTTGCCTTGCGCCTGGCGCAGATGTTGGGAGTTTCTCTGATGACCATGCAAAAAATGGCCCGGAAAACCCCTTCTCCGGATTCCGCGAATGGCGCCGGGAAGCAAGCCCATGGCACACCGTTCATAAATAAAATGCGCGGAGCGTTAGGTTTGGACGCTTCCCCCGATAGCCTCCACGATGACCTGGATATCTCCTTTTCCCTTACCCTGGACCCGGCCGAAGCCTTAACGGGAACGCGGAAGAAAATTTCTTATAAAAATGCGGATCGTACGGAATCTCTGCTGGTACGAATTCCTCCCAAGATCCAATCGGGAGGAAAACTTCGATTGAAAGAAAAAGGCAGGCAAAAGAATGGCCGCCAGGGGGACCTTATTCTGACGGTTAATGTCAACAATAGCTGAGGGGTTCATGCAACGGGAATCTTATTTGAGTGACTGGAAATCGGTATTCACCTTCATAATGCGCTTTCCTGCTGGGATATAATCCGCAACCCATGAAATTTCCATAAGTTATACTCCTTTTCCACTAAAGATCCTCACGGAAAATTCCGCAAAAGCTTTATAAATTTAATCCTTAATGAGGTATATGATTTTTGTTTTTTCTTTACACCCAACCCGCGATGCGGGCCCTTTGATTTTCGGGACCGCTTCAGGAAAACTCCCCTTCTGGCCCGTTCTGCTTTTTTTATTCCTTTTTTTCCTTACCAGTCCGGTTGCACCCGGGTTTACCGCGGAGGAAAAACCTGAAGCGGCTAAGGAAAAGGACAAGGATAAAGACGTCCTGGTGACGGTCACCGCGGTTGAGCGAAAATCTTTGGATCCGAAAATTGCCCTGCCGGGAACGGTCTTGCCGGTGGCTATCACGCAATTGGCCGCGGAAATCGGCGGCCGGGTGGATGAAGTCTTGTTCACCGAAGGGGACTTTGTGAAAAAGGGCCAGGTGCTGGTTCAGTTGCGGACCGTGCCCTTTGAACTGGAGCGGGATCACGCGGTGGCAGAAAAGAACCGCGTTGCGGCCACCCTGGAGGAACTGAAAAACGGCACAAGGCCGGAAGTGATTGCCGCGGGACTGGCGGTCACGAAACAGGCCGAAGCAAGACTCAAGCTGGCTGAGATCGAGTTAAAGCGTATTGAAAAACTTTACAAGGAAGGGGTCGTCAGCATCAATGAATATGACAAGTTTAAGGCGCTGGCGGAGGAAGAATTGGCCAAATACAATGAGAAAAAAGCCCAAATCGATGAAATGATCGCCGGTCCCCGCGTCGAACGGATCAAGCAGGAAACGGCCACCCTCGCCGCGGCACAATCCCGGATCGAAATGATCGAAGATAAAATCGCGCGTTGCTCCATGACCGCCCCGTTCGACGGGATCGTGGTCAAGCAGCAGGCGGAGGTGGGGTTCTGGCTCGAACCCGGCGACCCGGCCCTCGTTCTGATCACAGCCACGCCGGTTCTTGTCGAAGTTCACCTACCCCAGTTCTATTTCGATTCGGTCGACCTTGGAACGCCCGCCAAGGTCACTCTCGAAGGCCGGGGGTCCGACTCGCCAAACAAAGATTACAAAGGAACGGTGGTGGAAAAGATTTATAATGGGGATGCGGTTTCCCGAACCTTCCCCATCCGAATCAAGGTCGATAATCGCCGCAACGAAATAGCCTCGGGCATGCTGTTGCAAGTTGAGTTACAACCCAAGGGCGCCACGTCGCATAAAATGTATATTCCAAAAGATGCCATCGTACGCACCCCCAACGAAACTCACGTCTGGATTATTCGAAGTGGGCAAAAAAACCAAATGACCGCCGACAAAATCGAAGTCACTCCCGGGACCGCCCTGGGAAACCTGATTTCCATTGATTCGTCCAAAGCCCCGATTAAACCAGGGGATCTGGTCGTCGTTCACGGAAACGAGCGGTTGCGCCCCGGCGCAACGGTAAAAATCGTCCGCGAACTCGACTAAAATGCATTAATGAAACTCATTGAACAGTCCCTCAAATATGGCGTGACCGTCGCGGTCGGGGTCATTCTCACCGTGCTCTTCGGTCTCATCTCGCTTTACCGAATTCCCGTCCAGCTTGTTCCCGAAATCAGCCAGCCAGAATTGACCGTATCCACCCAATGGCCAGGCGCCAGCCCGGAAGAGGTGGAGCGGGATATCGTGGACGAACAGGAAAAACACCTGAAGTCCATTGTCGGGCTCGTGGAGATGAAAAGCACCTCCCAAACCGGTCAGGGAGAGATCTATCTCACCTTCCGCACCGGGACCGACTTGCAGGAAGTCCTGGTCCGCACCTCCAACGCCCTGCAACAGGTGCCTTCCTATCCCGAGGACGTGGACCAACCGATCATCAAGACGGTCAATGTTTCCGACCGGCCCATCGGCTGGTTCGTGCTACAGCCTCTGCCGGGAATGGAGGACAAGGTCGATGTTTACCGCTATCGCGATTTCGCCGAGGATAATATCCAGAGCCGTTTTGAACGAGTGCCGGGAGTCTCGGACAGCACGGTGTTTGGAGGAAGCCCGCTGGAAGTTCACGTCACGTTCGACCCGAATGCCCTGGCCGAGCGGGGACTCGGAATTTACGACCTCCGGGAAGTTCTGCGGCGGCAAAACCACAATGTGAGTGCGGGAGACTTCGACGAGGGAAAGCGCCGGTACATTATTCGAACCCGCGGTGAATTCCGCGGCCTTGATGAAATTCGCAACACCATTCTCAAACGCGAAGAAGGGCGGATGGTTTATGTAAAGGACGTCGCTGAAGTGTCTATCGACTACGATGAACTGCGATCCTACGTCCGTCACAACGGATTGCCCGGAATCGCCGTCAACGCGCGCCGGGAAATTGGTTCCAACGTCCTCACCGTCATGCGGGACCTGAGGAAAGTCGTCCAAGACCTCAATAAAAATCTGCTTGAACCGCTGGGCATGCACCTGGTCCAAACCGCGGACTCAACGGAATACATCACCCGCTCCATCGAAATGGTCCGTTTTAATCTGGTGGTAGGCGGTGTCTTCGCCACCATAATTCTCCTGCTGTTTTTGCGGAGCCTGTTTGGAACGCTGGTCGTGGCCATGGCCATCCCCATTTCGGTGATCGGATCCTTTCTCGTTATCACCTTCACAGGGCGCACCGTCAACGTGATCATGCTGGCGGGGATGGCCTTCGCGACGGGAATGGTGGTGGATGCCTCGATCATCGTGCTGGAAAACATTCACCGGCACCGGGAAATGGGAAAGACCACCCTCCAGGCCGCCATGGATGGAACCAGCGAGGTGTGGGGCGCCCTGCTCGCAACGACCCTCACCACCCTTGTGGTCTTCATCCCCATTTTGTTCATCGAGGAGGAAGCCGGTCAGATGTTCCGGGATATTGCGGTCGCGGTCAGCGCGGCGGTTTTCCTTTCCATGGTGGTCAGCATCCTGGTCATTCCCGTCCTGAGCCAAAAACTTCTCCAGTATGAAAGACGGCATGAACGCGATAAACATTCCTTTGCTTATGACCTGGTCCATAACCTCTTTGGCCTGGTTCCCCTTGCGGGAAAGTTCTCCGGGGCGGTCGTATACTTTTTGCGATCTCTGTTCAGTTCGCGCGTCGCCCAGGGCCTGGTCGTGTTTCTGTTGACCGTCCCGCCGGTTTTCGCCGCCTGGAAAATGCTACCCAAGGCCGAATACCTTCCCGAAGGCGACCAGAACGTGATCATCGGAATGATGATCCCCCCCCAGGGTTACAATCTCGACGAGGCGCAACGGCTGGGAAACGAACTGGAACAATATTACCGCCCCTATTGGGAGGTCGAAGAGGGAAGCGATCAGGAGAAAAAGCTGAACGGTCCGGCGGTTAGAAATTTCCTGTATATCAGCCGTCCCGGTAATTTGTTCACGGTCGTCAAGGCCAAGGACCCGAACCGGGCCCGTGACCTCGTTCCTCTACTGAAGTCCCAATTGACCCAGATCCCCGGGATGATCGCCGTCACTCGCCAGCTTTCCCTCTTGACGAGCGCATTCCGCGGCTCACGGGGAATCGAGATCAATATTCTAGGTCCCGACCTCCGAACCTTGACCCACATCACCCAGAACTCGTTTTTCAAACTCAAGAAGCTGATGCCCGATGCGCAAATCAGGCCTATTCCGGGAATGGAACTGGGACAGCCGCAGATTCTTGTCGAACCCCGGTGGCAGGAAATCGCCGATATGGATATCGACGTCACCGAACTCGGTTTCTCCGTATCCGCTCTGGTGGACGGGGTTTATACGGACGAGGTCTATCTGGATCCGGAAAACCTCAACGTGCCTTATGTGCCCCGTGACGGAATCGACCTTATTCTCAAAAGCCGCGAGAAAGACGTCGAACGCACCCAGGACCTGGACAAAATGGTTCTGCACACCCGGCGGGGGAACAGCGTGCCTCTGCAGAGCATCGCCAACACCACCGAGACGGTCAGTTCCGAACAGATCCAGCACTTTGAACGTCAGCGGGCCATCACGCTTGAGGTGGTTCCCCCCATCAGAATGGCTCTGGAAGAGGGGATCGATCTCGTGAAACGGGAAATCATCCAACCCCTGATCGATGACGGGACACTTTCCGGGGGCTACTCCATCCACCTCACGGGCAACGCCGACAAACTGGATCGAACGCGGGAGGCCATGTCGGGAAACTTCATCCTGGCCGTCTTTATCACCTATCTTCTGCTGGCGGTCTTGTTTCAACATTGGGGATACCCGTTTATCATTCTGCTCAGCGTTCCCATGGCCGCGGTGGGCGGCGTATTCGGCCTCTGGATGTTAAACCGATTCGTACTGCAACCCCTGGATATCCTCACCATGCTCGGATTCATCATCCTCGTCGGCGTGGTGGTCAACAACGCCATCCTGATTATTCACCAGAGCCTCAACAATATACGGTATGAAAGGATGGGAACCCAGGAGGCCATTATCGACAGCGTGCGCACCCGCCTGCGCCCCATTTTCATGAGCACGTTGACCAGTATATTCGGGCTCTTGCCGATGGTGGTGTTTCCCGGAGCCGGAAGCGAAATTTATCGAGGAATCGGCGTCGTCGTCCTCTCGGGGTTGCTCCTGAGCACCTTGTTCACGCTGATTCTCATTCCCTGCCTCATGAACCTGACCGCCCGAAAACCCGCCGCAGAGACTGATGATTGAACCCGATCTTGCCGCGTACTGGAGAAAATTTTTCTCCGAGTTGTTCCTGGGAACATTTCTCAATCTTTTCCTGTTCGCGTTCTCGGGTTTCGTCCTGGGGATGGCCTGCCTGTTCGCCCTGAACGAAGTTGTACTGAAACCACTGGACTGGAATTCGTGGATCGAAGCGGGGTTGCTGTTCCTCGCTTTTTTCTGGTACGCGATCTTCCCGGTATTCCACTCCCTTGTTTCCTGCGTGGCTTACCTCGCGGAGAAAAGGCTGTTGCAGATGGTCGACGGACTCCATCAACTCCTGGACCTGCTCTCCCGCCAGGCTTACCAACGGTTCGAATCGATCCATAAAGTCATTCCCAAATCCCAGCTTGAGGAACAATTCGACGCGATGGGATCCCGGTTCATACGCGAGTTAAACTTGAAAAATCCCCTGATCCGGTTTGCGGCCGGGCTGATTTTCAAGGTCATGATGAAAGGCCTCAAATTCTTTTTTGTGGACGATGTCATCGAAACTCTCTCTCAAAAGCCGGCGGACCAGATTTCCCGCTCCGACATTGAGCATGCGGTCCGGCGGGTCGGTGTCAATATGATGATCACCCCGATTTCGGACACTCTCCTGCTTCTGCATATATTGAACGGCCTGCTGGCTCTCATCCTGCTCGGGTTTCCTTTTATCTGGTATGCTTTTGGGCATTGACCGCGCCCCTCTTTCCGTGGTTTTCTTTGCACGTGAATCCTTTTTATGATTTAATCATCAAAGCAGAATGGGTTGCATCCAGATGGGCTATTCTTCAGGGTCAAAATGAAATCTCGCATTCAATTCAAAATGAACAGCCGGTTTGCCCGCATCGGGTTACTGCTGGCGGTTTTAAGCCTGACCTCCCTCGCCGCGTTTTCCTCGCTTTTACACAATCATGACTTCGACTTCACAGATGTCCATAAGGACTGCTCATCGTGCCTTTGGAGCGTAGCCAAGTCCAACGTCGAGAAATCCCAGCAATCAGATCTTTCCAACAACAATTATTCCGCTTACACGGAAAAGTCCGTTCAAATTTTATTTGTCCGGAGATACCATTTCCAGCCCCTTCGCGCCCCTCCCCTCTTCGGCTAAATCCCGTCGCGGCATCTCTAACAAGTTGCTGAAAAAGTCAATTGGAACCCCACCATCGTCACCCTGAGCCCGTCATCCTGAGCCCGTCATCCTGAGCGTGTCGAAGGACGAACGGTGATTGGGCCGTTGAAATATCAGGGTCATGCTTGGACAAGCTCGGCACGACCATTGAGTTTTGATTCGCAATCCGACTTTTTCAGCAACCTGCCAATCTAAAATCTTCGGCCGATAACGTACGCTATTTTTCGCACATTTGAAAAAGGAAAGTCCTCCCTCGGGTCTGTATAATTTGTTTTGGCCAAACAAAAACAGAACCCAAAAACAGGAGGACTTAAGATGAAGAAAGTATTGAA
>Ga0210019_1002494_pt1 | contig 17824 bp, 16 predicted proteins | sample CryGeyCG2114_020_2_FD_183969 | JGI IMG/M metagenome (GOLD analysis project Ga0210019, IMG submission 183969) | Groundwater microbial communities from aquifer - Crystal Geyser CG11_big_fil_rev_8/21/14_0.20 (SPAdes) (version 2) | ecosystem: Environmental > Aquatic > Deep subsurface > Groundwater ...
CACCACGGATGCGGGCTTGCAGATTCTCTTCAGTGGTATCGGCTGGCAGCCCTTCGAACACTGGCGCAAGCGTATCTTGCAGCGCCGTGAAGGTCGGTACGATGTCCAGTTCTTCATATTTCACGCCTAGCAGTTTCACCATCTCGCGCGAGTCGGCGATGCTCATCTGCGCGGTGTAAGGCGACGGCATCATTACCGCGCGCACTTTGTCCGCGCCCAGCGCATCCACCGCCACCGCCAAGGTCAGCGCGGAATCGATGCCACCGGACAATCCCAGCAACACACCGGGAAAACGGTTCTTGCCGATGTAGTCGCGCACGCCGACGCAAAGGGCACGGTAAATGCTGGCTTCATCTTTGGCCACCGCCTCGCGCGGCCCGGCAATCAACCGCCCTTCCTGCAACTCGAGCATACCGAGGCATTCATCGAAGGCGGGAAACTGGTGCGTCAGTTCGCCCTTGCCGTCCATCGCGAACGACGCCCCATCAAACACCAGTTCGTCCTGCCCGCCCACCAGATTGGCATAGATCACCGCAAGCCCGGTCTCGCGAATACGGTCACGGATGGTTTCGTAGCGCGTAGCCTGTTTGTCAAAATGATAAGGCGAGGCATTCAGCACCAGCAACACCTCTGCCCCCGCATCCCGCGCCTTTTTTGCAGCGTGTTCTTCCCAGATATCGGCACAGATGTTGATGCCGAATTTCACCCCCTCCAGCTCGAACAAACAAGGCTGCTCGCCCTGTGCAAAATAGCGCACCTCGTCGAACACGCTGTGATTGGGCAATTCATGCTTGTGGTAAGTGGCGACGATCTTGCCATCGCGCAGGATGGATGCTGCATTGAAGTGCTGCCGGCCGACCCGGTGCGGATGGCCGACGATCAGGATGATGCCGTGTGCCTGCTGCGCCAGTGTTTGCAAGGCCTCATCGCACGCCCGATAAAATCCATCGCGCAGCAACAAGTCTTCCGGCGGATAACCGCACAGACTCATCTCCGGGGTAAGCAGGATAACCGCGCCCTGCTGCCTGGCGCGTTGCGCATACTCGGCGATTTTTTCGGCGTTGCCGGTCAGGTCACCGAGCAGGCAGTTGATTTGGGCGATGGCGATTTTCATAGTCACTCAAGTGTAATAGACACCCCAAGTTAAAAACGCTGGATTCCGGGTCGAGCCCGGAATGACGAGGCCCATAAAAGATATCCTTCTTCCTCATCCGCGCTCATTTGCCCTGTATCACCTGGATGGGGGCACTGCCCAGCTTTTGGTAAAGGCGTATCTGCCGCAGCAGCGGCCACCAATCGTAAAGAAAAATCTGCATTGGGCGCCACATGGCGACCCAGCCGATGATGGTGAGGCTTTCGCGCGCGATGGATGAGCCGGTATAGGTGCCGTATTTTCCGATGGCATCGGCCGCGAACAGGCACAGGGTGACGAACACCAGGCCGATGGCCAGGCTCATGCGGCCTTGCTGCAGCAGATGATTCAAGGCAAGGCGCTTGCGCTCGGTTTTGTAGGTGAAGTGGTTGTGGATTGCTGCGGTCAACATCTCGCTCGGGTCGCCATCTGCCGGCCACTGTTCAAGGTGGATGGTAATGTGGAAGCGGCTGCCCGGCGCGTATCCCGCCGCCCATGTTTCGATGAATGTGTTTGCTTCCGGATCCAGGTCTTTGTTCAGGAACGGTGTCGGGTCCATCGAATTGAACAATTGCGCGAGCTCGCGCACGCGCAGTGCCAGACGATGTACGGGAGCGGGTTTGGAAGATTTGGTCATGGGTCATTTCAGTCCGGGAGTGGTCGAGTCATTTTTATTCTCACGGCGCGAATCCGGCAGGGCATGTTTTCTCAGGCTTGCGGCGGCAAGGCGGTCGGATGTTCCAGCTCAACCTGCTCGATGCTGGTAAAACGTTTCGATATCTTCTGGCTGGTGGTATGCACGTCCTGCGCATCCTCGTGCGCTTGGCGGATATGGTCCGCCAGTTTCTTCATGCGTTCGTCGAAGCGCCCGAATTCCTTGCCCAGCTTGCCCAGTTCATCCTTGATGATATGCACCTGTTTGCGCGTCTCAACATCCTTCATCACGGCGCGGGCGGTGTTCAGCACCGCCATCAGCGTGGTCGGCGACACGATCCACACACGGCGCTGCATGGCGTAATCCACCACGTCGGGATGGTGCGCGTGAATCTCGGCGAACACTGCCTCGGCCGGCACGAACATCACCGCGCCGTCGGAAGTCACTTCAGGGATGATGTATTTGTCGCCGATGTCATCCACATGTTTCTTGATGTCGGCTCTGAATTGTTTTTCAGCCGCTGATTTTTCTGCCGGGCTCGCCGCATCGAACATGCGGTGGTAGTTCTCCAGCGGAAACTTGGAATCCACCGCGACCATGCCGGTCGGCTCCGGCAGCTTCAGCACGCAGTCGGCGCGCGTCCCGTTGGGCAGGGTGTACTGCATCTCCCAGGATTGCGGCGGCATGATGTTGCGCACCAGCCCTTCCAGTTGCACCTCGCCGAACGCGCCGCGCGAGCGCTTGTCTCCGAGCAGCTCCTGCAAACTCACCATATTGGTAGTCAGACCGTCGATCTTTTTCTGCGCCTCGTCGATGGTCGCCAGCCGCGCCATCACGCTGATGAAAGTCTCGTTGGTTTTCTTGAAGCCTTCGTCCAGGCGCTCGTTCACTTTGCCGCCGATCAACTCCAGGCGGCCATCCACCGTCTTCGATAAAGTTTCGATACTGGTCGCCAGATGTTGCGTGGCATTGCGGAATGAATTCTGGATCAGTTCCTGGTCGGCGCGCCCCTGCTCCGCCAGCTTCGCCAAGGTCTGTGTCAGCATCTCGCTGCGCAGTAAATCCTGCTTGGCTTGCAGGGCGTTGATCGCATCACGGGTGGCGCGCAGCTCTTCGGCCACGGCGGCACGCAGACGCTCGGATTCGCCGGCCTGCGCCGCAATCAGCCGATCGCCCTGTTTGTTCAAGCCATCGTGCAGGTCGGTGAGCATCGCGCGATGTTGTTGCTCCAACATCTGCGCGGCACGCGCGGGCTGTTTGAACTGCATCGCCAACAGCACGAGCAGCAGCAGGATCACGAGAACGGCGATGAGGATTTCCGGCATGTCGAATAAAAAAGGATTTGGTTCCGCGAAGTATAAATGACAAAGGACGCCGAAGCGTCCTTTGTTGTCTTGCACCGGTGCAGATCAATCCGCTGTGCGCAGCGCTTTCTTGCGGTCGAATTCCTTCAGGTAACGCTTGCGGATACGGATGGATTTCGGGGTGAGTTCCACCAGTTCGTCGTCGTCGATGAATTCAACGGCCGATTCCAGCGTCAGCTTGATCGCGGTAGTCAGACGCACCGCTTCGTCGGTGCCGGAAGCGCGCACGTTGGTGAGTTTTTTGCCCTTGATCGGATTGACGTTCAGATCGTTGTCGCGGCTGTGGATGCCGATGATCATGCCTTCATACAGCTTTTCACCGGGCACGACGAACATGCGGCCGCGATCTTCCAGATTCCACAGGGCATAGGCCACCGCTTCGCCGTCTTCCGCCGAAATCAGCACGCCGTTATGGCGACCGGGCAGGTCGGCCTTGACCGGGCCGTAGTCGTCGAACACGTGGCTGATGAGTCCGCTGCCGCGCGTCATGGTCATAAAGTCGGACTGAAAGCCGATCAGACCGCGCGCCGGAATGTGATATTCCAAACGGGTGCGGCCATGGCCGTCGGATTCCATGTTAGTCAGCTCGCCTCGGCGGCGGCCGATTTCTTCCATCACCGCGCCCTGATGGCCGTCTTCCAGGTCGATGGACAGATTTTCATACGGCTCGCATTTATCGCCGTTGATTTCCTTGTACACCACGCGCGGCTTGCCCACGGCCAGCTCAAAACCCTCGCGGCGCATGTTTTCCAGCAGGATGGTCAGGTGCAATTCGCCGCGGCCGGAGACGCGGAACACATCGGCATCAGCCGTGTCTTCGACTTTCAACGCAACGTTGGTCAGCAACTCTTTATTGAGGCGGTCGCGGATCTGACGGCTGGAAACAAACTTGCCTTCGGTGCCGGCCAGCGGCGAGCTGTTCACCATGAAGTCCATGGTCAGCGTCGGCTCGTCCACCCCCAAAACCGGCAGGCCAACCGGATTGTCCCTGTCGCAAATCGTGACGCCGATGCCGATCTCGTCCAGACCGGAAATGATGATAATGTCGCCCGCCTCGGCGCTCTCCACCGGTATCCGCTCCAGCCCCTGGAAGCCGAGCACCTGATTGATACGGCCCGAACTGATCTGCTTGTCATGGTTCATCACCACCACTTGCTGGCCGGGCTTGATGCGCCCGTTGAGCACGCGACCAATGCCGAGGCGCCCGGTAAATGTTGAATAATCCAGCGCGGCCAGCTGTAGTTGCAGCGGCGCATCGGGATTGCCCGGCGGGGTCGGCACATGCTTCAACACGGTCTCGAACAGCGGCTTCATATCGGAAGCGGATCCACCGTGCGACGGCGCATCTTTCAGATCCAGGCAAGCCCAGCCGTTCAGGCCGGATGCATAAATGACGTGGAAATCGAGCTGCTCATCGTTGGCGCCCAACTTGTCGAACAGATCGAACGTCTGGTTCAGCACCCAGTCCGCACGCGCGCCGGGACGGTCAATCTTGTTGATCACGACGATGGGCTTTAAGCCCAGCGCCAGTGCTTTCTTGGTCACGAAGCGGGTCTGCGGCATCGGGCCTTCCACCGCATCCACCAGCAGCAGCACACCGTTCACCATCCCCAGCACGCGCTCCACCTCGCCGCCGAAATCGGCGTGCCCCGGTGTATCCACGATGTTGATGTGGGTGCCGTTGTATTCGACGGCGGTGTTCTTCGCCAGAATGGTGATGCCGCGCTCTTTTTCCAGATCGTTGTTGTCCATCACTCGCTCGTCCATCTTCTGGTTGAGGCGGAAGGTGCCGGACTGGCGCAAAAGTTGGTCAACCAGCGTGGTCTTGCCGTGGTCAACGTGGGCGATGATGGCGATGTTGCGAAGTGCGCGGGACATGAAGTGCTACCTGAGTGAAATTCAAAAGGGCGCGCATTTTAGCACATGCGGGAACTCGCCAGGCAATGTCGCTTGATAACCGAAAAACCCTTGGCACAACCCCACCTGAACGGCTCAGTCCGGGCACCTAACCAGCAGGATTGTTTTCGGACGCGTTCAATATTGAGCCGAGGCGTAATTCTCGAACCGCGTGAACTCGCCTCGGAAGGTCAGCTCGACTTTGCCGATGGGGCCGTTACGCTGCTTGCCGACGATGATTTCGGCCTTGCCCTTGTCCTGTGTATCGGGGTTGTAAACTTCGTCGCGATAGATGAACAGGATCAGATCGGCGTCCTGTTCGATCGCCCCGGACTCGCGCAAATCGGACATTACGGGGCGTTTGTTGGGGCGCTGTTCCAGGCTGCGGTTAAGCTGGGACAGGGCGATCACCGGCACATGTAATTCCTTCGCCAGCGATTTGAGCGAGCGCGAGATTTCGGAGATTTCGGTCGCCCGATTCTCGCTCGCCTTGCCGCCGGGAGAGGACATGAGCTGGATATAGTCGATGACGATAAGGCCGAGTCCGTCGTGCTGGCGATGCAGGCGGCGCGCGCGCGAGCGCAGCTCCAGCGCGTTCAGGGCGGCCGTCTCGTCGATGAAGATGGGCGCGTCATTGAGCTGCCCCAGGGCGTGCGTCATGCGCGGCCAGTCTTCCTCCTCCAGGCGCCCGGTGCGCAGACTGTGCTGGTTCAGCCGGCCGACCGAACCGATCATGCGCATCGCCAATTGGGTGCCGCCCATTTCCATGCTGAAGATCGCCACCGGCTTGTTGGATTCGAGCGCCACGTTTTCCGCAATGTTGATCGAAAAGGCGGTTTTGCCCATGCTGGGGCGACCTGCCACGATGATGAGATCGCCCGGCTGCAAGCCGGAGGTCATACGGTCGAGGTCGGTGAAACCGGTGGCGATGCCGGTAATGTCGCTGGGATTGTCGCGCGCATACAGGGTTTCGATCCGTTCGACCACCTGGTTCAACAGCGGCGGGATGGCGACAAAACCCTGCCGCCCGCGTTCGCCCTGCTCGGAGATCTGCATGACCTTGCTCTCGGCCTCATCCAGCAGTTGCCCCGCATCGCGCCCGCCGGGATTGTAGGCACTGGTCGCGATGTCGCTGCCAACTTCGACCAGTTTGCGCATGATGGCGCGCTCGCGCACGATCTCGGCATAGCGCCGGATGTTGGCCGCCGAAGGCACGTTCTGCGCGAGGGCGCCGAGATAGCTTAATCCGCCCGCCTTCTCCAGTTCGTCATGGCTCTGCAATGACTCGGCGACAGTGATGACATCAATCGGCTTGGCATGCTCGGTCAGACGCCCGATGTGGCGCCAGATCAGACGGTGTTCGGCGCGGTAGAAATCCTGCTCGCTCAACAGATCGGTGATCTTGTCCCACGCGCTGGTGTCGAGCAGGATGCCGCCCAGCACCGACTGTTCCGCCTCGACCGAATGCGGCGGCAGCTTCAGTGCGTCAAGCTGGGAATCGGCAACGGGAGTGGAAAAATTTTGCATGGCGGCGGCGCAAATCTGGGGAGCGGGATTTTACACTGCGCGCAGCATCGCCAGTGCAAAAACAAAAAGGGCTGTTGCCAGCCCTTTTGTTAATCCCATGAAAACGCGGAATTACTGTTCGCCCAGCACCGAAACTGTCACATCGACCACCACATCCGGATGCAGCGCGATGCTGACCGGGTGATCGCCAATCTGCTTCAGGTGGCCTTCGGCCATGCGCACCTGGCCTTTTTCGACCTGGTGCCCCTGGGCGACCAAAGCAACCGCGATATCCGCATTGGTCACCGAGCCGAACAGCTTGCCGTCCACCCCCGCCTTTTGCACCATCTGCACGGTCAATCCGTTTAGCTTGGCACCGCGCGCCTGCGCATCCGCCAGCTTGGCCGCTTCGGCAGCTTCCAGTTCGGCGCGGCGTACCGCAAAATCAGCCACGTTATTTTCCGTGGCGCGCTTTGCCTTGCCTTGCGGGATCAGGAAGTTGCGCGCAAAACCGTTCTTCACTTTGACCACATCGCCCAACTGGCCGAGGTTGGCCACTTTTTCCATCAGAATCACTTGCATGATCTACTCCTTAATGCAAATCGGTGTAAGGCAGCAACGCCAGGAAACGCGCGCGCTTCACGGCCACGCTCAATTGGCGCTGGTAGTGCGCCTTGGTGCCGGTGATGCGCGCCGGGATCAGCTTGCCGTTCTCGGAGACGAATTCCTTCAGGATGTTGATATCCTTGTAATCCACTTCCGCGATCTTCTCTGCGGTGAAACGGCAGAACTTGCGGCGCTTGAACAATTGACGCGAAGAACTGTTCTTCTTGTCGTCTTTTTTCTTAAATACACGAGCCATTTTTTTGCTCCTATCTCAATGTGACTTTATCAATATGCATCACCAGTTGCGCGATCTTCAGACTGCGTTGGGCGAGGAATCCTTCGGCTTTCACCACCTGCCCGGATTGCAGGCGGCTCACTTGCTCTGCCACCGCACCGAGCGCCAGCGCCGGCACATCACACTGCACCTGGCGCTGCATTCCCGCTTCCTGCCGCATCGAGTGGTGGCGCAATTTGAACGCCGCTCTCGCCAATCCTGCCGGGGTAAAACGCAAGCTTTCAAGCTCGACGATTTCCCCCTCAATCACACAATGGTTGCTGCCCAATCCTGATTACGCTGCCGCGACCGCCACCGGAGCGGGTGCCGCTTCGGTTGTTTCGGTCAGCGAACGCGACTTCTCTTCCTTCATCATCACCGATGGCGCGGTCACGGCCGCCTTGGTCTTGATGATCAGGTGGCGCAACACGGCATCGTTGAATTTGAATGCGTGCTCGAGCTCCTCCAGCGTGGGCTGGTCGCACTCGATGTTCATCAGCACGTAATGTGCCTTGTGGATTTTCTGGATTGGGTAAGCCAGCTGGCGGCGACCCCAGTCTTCCAGACGGTGGATATGACCGTTCTTGCCGGTCACCAGCGTGCGATAACGCTCGATCATTGCGGGCACTTGCTCGCTCTGGTCGGGATGCACGATGAAGACGATTTCGTAGTGTCGCATTACATCTCCTTGTGGTTAAAAGCTCCCCGCCAGCGACAACGGTGGAGCAAGGTGAAAAAAGACTTCCTTTTCAGGGAGTCGGGCATTATAGGGATATTCCATGCCGGGTCAAGCGGCACATGCGGGCCCACCCTCCTCTGCTACACTTGGCGGTAATTTAAGCGTTTTCATCCATGAATAAAATCATCCAGCGTCCCTATCCTGAAGCGCTAGCCCGGCAGTTGACGGCGGGCGGTATCACCCCGCTACTGGCGCGGCTCTATGCGGCGCGCGGCATCGCCGATGCGCGTCAACTGGACACCGATATCAAACGCCTGCTGCCGTTCAACTTGCTGAAGAATGCCCGGCAGATGGGGAAATTGCTGGCCGATGCCATCGCCGCAAATAAAAAAATACTGGTCGTGGCCGACTACGATGCCGACGGGGCGACCGCCTGCGCGGTGGCGGTGCGCGGTCTGGGTGCGCTCGGCGCGCGGGTGGACTTCATTGTCCCCAACCGCTTCGAATACGGGTATGGCCTGACGCCGGAGATTGTGCAATTAGCCCAACGCATGTCGCCGGATATTCTGCTGACTGTCGATAACGGCATCGCCAGCGTGGACGGGGTGGCCGAGGCCAAGCAGTTCGGAATGGATGTATTGGTCACCGACCAACCTGTGGAAGATAATACATACTGTAAATATATCCACTAAATTTTGAGTTATCTCCTTATTTCTAATCTAAGTTAAAGATGGTTGTATTTTATTTACATAATTATCTCTATCGGTCTATAATTGACATACTGTTGAAACGTAATCTTTGTAACTTTTATTATGACCATGCGCGTTGCTGAGATCATTCTAAATTCTGGAGAGCATCACTCCGTACTCATAGACGAGCATGGCCTTCCTGATTGGTGGTCCTCTTTGTGGGTCATCGAAAAGCTCCGCCCCAAAGGTGGCGCGGCAAATACAATAGCTATGAAACTTAGAGCTGTATTGCTCTTATACCGAGCCCTACCACAAGCACAAGATCTAACGCCACGCCTGGCTCGCGGTGAATGGATAAGTGTTCGAGAAATCGATCATCTGATTGAGCAGATGAACTCACCTGCTGAGTTAATTAAACCCTTCACCAATCAGGAAGGCGACGATAGACCTGCTTTAAAGAAGCACTCAAGAGTAGTCAGTCTGGAAAATTTCCGATCAAAATTACGAACCCAGCAACAGCTGACGGTTACGTCAAGAACCACAGCACTCCGGCTTCAGTTAATTCGTGAGTATCTTTGGTGGCGCATCAATGCACAAATCCTCCGCTCGCGTGGGCAGAGCAAAATCTCGCTAACAGTCCTACAGGACGAAATAGACACGTATATCGAATCAAAAACTACGAACATTCGAGATTCATCCGGCATAGGGGATCCAAAGGGATTGACAGAAGTTCAGCAAGCCAAATTATTAGAGGTAATTCAGCCTAATTCCCCTCTCAATCCATGGAAAGATAACCCCTTCATTCGCTCACGCAACCAACTTATCGTGGAGCTATTTCTCGCTTGCGGACCTCGGCGCGGGGCGATCCTCGGCATTAAAGTACCAGATATAGAAACACACACAGGTCGCATATCTGTGCTTCGGCGACCAGATGATCCTGAAAACCCACGCAAGTTGGAAACGGGAAACAAAAGTGGAGACTATAAGATTCCTATTGGCGACCACCTTTTCCGGTTACTTAAAAATTATCAAGTGCTAAGGCACAAGAAAGTGAAGGGGCGGCATCGGTATTTGATTGTGTCTGAGGATGGCAATCCACTAGAGCAGAGCTCTGTAAACTATATCTTTCGGTCCCTGCGCAAGATTCCGCAACTTGCCCATCTCCACCCCCATTTGTTGCGACACAGCTGGGCGAGCAATCATGCACGTCGACGTTATGCCGAGGGAACAGATATCTACGAGATTGAAAAAGAACTACGCACGCTGGGTGGCTGGAGCGAACGGAGCAAGATGCCTGCTTACTATACCCGCCAGTTCGCGGACGAACAGTCCTATGAGAGTTCACTTAGATTGCAGAACAAGGCCACTCCCATTCTCACACAAAAAGTTCTGCCTACGGATGGTGCTAGATGAATGAACGCCTAGATGAAATGTGGCTTTCCCAGATTGCCGATCAGCCCTTGCCAGTGGAAGTCAAATCAAAGGATGGGGCCGTATTCGATCCACGGACGACTCACTGGAAGTACAAGTCTATCGGCAAAAATGTGAGCTGCAATTTCAATTCCCTTCCAGAAGTCACACCTAGATTCCTTCACGGTTATAAGCAGGCGCTGATTATTGCTACGATAAATTTTTCAGGCGTGTCAGTACAAAGCATCTTTAATGACACACTTCGACTCATGAGATTCCTAGCGAGTCTTCGAAAATCAACGCTCGATGAATTGAGCTTTGACGATATTGCTCAATGGGCACGAAGTTCTCAACGTGCTGAAACGCGAGCAGCCTCAATTAGATCATTCATCCAGAACTGGGCAAAACGACACTACCCAGGCATCTCGTCAGAACTTTCACATACGTACCCGCCCTGCAAACAGGGGCCAACTGGTGTAGCAGTAGCCATCCACGACCCCACAAAAGGCCCGTTTGATGACCAAGAATTCAATGCTCTCCTCGAAGGCCTCAATCACGCACTTGAGTCTGGAAACATCGAGCTTAATCGCGCACTGGAAGTCCGCTTAATTGCACTACTAGGCCTACGTCCTAAGCAACTTGCACTCGCAAAATGTTGCGATGTCGACCGAGATAAGTATGGCCGTGTACTCCTGCGAGCACCTCTGATCAAGGGAAAGAACCAAGGTTTGCGCGATGAGTTCCGCAAATTCCCCTTGGAGCCGACAACAGGTGATGTACTTTTGGACTACTGCGAGACGGTCAAACAAGCATTCTCTTCATTGTTGGTCGATGCGGGAGAAGCCCCCCTTTTCCCAGACTTATCTGTAGACATCGCCACAAAAAATCATATTTCCGGACTTGCGTATCACACGTCAGATCTCAACATGACATACCGAATTATTAAAACACTGAAGAAAATCCAAGCACACTCGGTTCGTCTGGGAGGAAAGCTCGTTCCCGGGTCAGCCGTACGCTTTCGGCGCAGCTTCGCACAGCGTGGTGCAGAAGAGGGAATCGATATCTTCACGCTAGCCCATCTGATGGGGCACCGCAACACAAACAATGTCAAAGTGTATTTTGAAATCACTAATCGAATCCGAGCCAATTTCAGCAAAAAAATCGCCTTTCAGATGGCTCCTTTGGCGCAAGCATTTGGTGCACAGCTGCAAATTCTTCGTAGCGAAACCGAAGCAACTCGCCCCACGCCCAGTAGTCGCATACCCGACCTAAGGCTCGATGAGCACGGCAACTTGAAGACTCTTGCCAGTTGCGCAAGCTGCAGCCAGTGTAGTCAATTACGCCCCATCGCCTGCTACGCCGGTTGCAGAAGTTTCGAGCCTTGGCTCGACGCAGACCACGAGTCAGTGCTAGATCGCATGATGGCTGACCGCGATCAACGCGTGGAGGCCGATGAGCGAATTGCTAAAATTCGGGATCTGGCGATTCTGGGCTGCGCCCAGATCGTTCTAAGATGTCGAGATATCCTGGCCCAGCAAACGATATGACCACACGGCTAATTCCCCGCTCAGCTCAGGAAGCCCGCGCCAACCTCGATTCGTTCATCGAAAAATACATTAGCCGAGGTGCGTGGGGCAAAGGTGAACATCCATTTAATGACAATGCATGGCCCCTTGATGGGGTCTGTCAAAGAGGGCAGAAGGGATACCTCTACTTTGCACGCCGCAGCTACAACCCGAAGCATCACTTCGTGAATAAACAGTCATCAGCGCATATTCCAGCCGATCAGTTACAACCCAATCTTTTCCGCCAGTTCTCCAAAGCAATGCTGGCCCACTTGCACCTAAATCGCCCAACGACCGGCGTCAAAACAAGGAAGGCAGCACTGGACGCACTTCTCGCAGCACTGGAAAGAAGTGAAACCACAGATCCAACGGACGTGTCGGTCGCCATCTTGGAACAGGCATGCGAAATTATTCAAAATGAATGGAAGTTGGAATCAGCCCCCAGGATAGCGACTCAGTTAGCCATTATCTGGGACGCAATGTTATTGAGTGAATTGGTGGCCTTGCCAACATACTGGACGAGTCCAATACGTCAAACGGGGTCGAGGGATACTATTCGCCTCGGTTCCGAGTTTGATGAGTTGCGCACAAAGAAACTACCCGATCCCCGTGTGATTGAAGCGTGCGCCGAACTGTTTCGTCGTGACGATACCGACCTTCGCACTACGTTCACGACCAGCGGCATTGCGTTAATGCTCTGCTCTCCGGATCGATCCGTTGAACTTCTTTTTGCACAAGCCGACTTGCTCACACCATGGACTGACCCCGACTCCCAGGAGCAAGGGGTAAGCAAGCGATGGCAGCCTGCCAAGGGTGCTCGGCCGTTGCTCAAGAACGTAGTACCGTCCATGCGTGATATCGCCCTACGCGCACATGATCGAATAATGAGAATCACAGAGCCTGCGCGTGAGCTTGCACGCTGGTATGAGGCGAACCCCAACCGTATTTACTTACCATCTCACCTTGAATATCTGCGGCAGAAAACCGTACTTAATGTGCAAGAGGTACGTGCCATCCTCTACGGTGGTGAAGTGCGAAAACTGGACAAGCACATTCACCAGGAATCTGGGCGTATTTCACGTTTTCTAAAGTCCCATCGCATCCTACGCACTATGGGAAATGGAAGGGGCTCGACCGTGAATTTCGCCGACTTGGAGCGGGCAATCCTAAACCTATTGCCCAAGGACTTTCCAATCATGGATGTAAAAACCGGCCTCAAATACAGCGAAGCCTTATGCGTACTCCGCTATCAAGAGTTTGGGGAGCATGGCTCCGGATGCATTCAACCCATGTTCCAGCGTGTCACTCACGGGATGCTTGCATCAGGGCTAAAGCCACCACCAAGAAAGCGAAGACATGTCATTACGATATTCGAGCGATATGGCTACCATGATGGTCAAGGCGGGTTTCTGAGCCTCACCAGCCACCAATTGCGCCACTATCTGAATACACTTGTGCGAAGAGATGGAACTCTAACAGAGCAGGAAATTGCTTATTGGTCAGGACGAAAGGATGTTTCGCAAAACTCCGTTTACGACCACGTTTCCGTTGATGATAAATTGCACAAATTGGAAGTCAGGCTGGGATTCCACAGCGACACTCGTCCATTCGGCAATATCAACGACCGCATCTTCATCCGGCGTGACCAGTTCGGCGAAATAGAGAAAATAACCGCCCATCTCAGTTTCCTCGGCTACTGCCTTCATGACTACATGCAGACCCCCTGCCAACTCCATGAAGATTGCATCCAATGTACTGAGTTGGTGTGTATCAAGGGAGATACAAGGTCAAAATCCGCTCTTGAGACCATCTATAGCGAATCTCTGGCGTTGACACAAGCAGCACGTAGAGACTGTGATGCAGAAATGCTTGGCGCTGCCGAATGGTTCCAAGCCCATAGTAGAAGAGAACGTTACCTGAAAAATCTCAAGGACATTTTTGACGACCCGGAAATTCCGGATGGCACTCCCATCAGGCTAAATATCAGCTCACCGAATAAGATTAGGGAAGCGATGATGAGGAGAGCAATCCCGATTAAACCAATAGCCAAGAGCATTCAATCTATGGAAGATGCAACTCGGCTACTTGCCGGCCCATCTGAAAATGCCTCCAGTGAGTGAGTTACCCAATGCCAAATAAAGCTCGGCGCGATCGCTCCCCAAATCTAACAGACGAAAACATTGAGCTCATTGTTCTTCTGCTGGACGGATGGAATCAAGACAAACTTACTTGGGACCTCCTGATCGCCCAAATTCAGAAACAGTTCAAGGTCAGGTATACCCGTCAAGCATTGGATCGGCATGCGCGTATTAGCGATGCCTTTCAGGCCCGCAAAAAGCTTTTATCTGCACCGAATCGACCCAAGACTCCTATCGACGCTCGGATTGCAGCACTAATGGCTGAGAACGCGCGCCTAAAACGAGAAAATAACAACTTGCTTGAGCAGTTCAGGCGTTGGCTTTACAACAGTAGCCGACTTAGCCCAAATCTTATGGAGGAAGATTGGCGCCACCATCGTGAAACCCTGCGTAAAGCGCTGGACAAGGAGTTGCCCCCTGCGAATCGCCAAGCCATCAAGGAGTCTCCTTCGATACAACCGAAACGCCCATCGAATAAGGCAAAGCCGTGACAGGCCAATCTAATAGTATGAAACTTTTGCGACGCAACCCAGCCGCCTCGACTGTCCACACCCTCATTCGTGAAGGGCACACCCCACTTATGGCGCGAATACTTGCGGGTCGCGGCGTCACATCAAACATAGATCTCCCGAGCCAACTGAAACAGCTCCCAGACTTTCGACTGATGAAAAACATCGAGGCTGTAGCCGTCCGTTTGGCCGATGCAATTCGTGACCAGAAACGCATCCTTTTCTATGGTGATATGGACTGCGATGGAGCCACTTCAACGACAGTCGGAATGCGGGGGTTGCGTGCTATGGGCGCAGTGTGCGATTTCTTTGTCCCACGCCGCGACACGTTGGGTTACGGTCTTTCCCGTGCGGGTGTAAAAGCGGTCCTTGATCGCAAGCCCGACATTATCTTGACCGTAGATAATGGGATTTCGGCAATCGATGGGGTTCGTGCTGCTCACGAACACAATATCGAAGTGCTGGTTACAGACCACCACGAAGTGGGGGATGAGTTACCTGATTGCCTAATCGTAAATCCTAATCAGCCAGACTGCTTGTTCCCAGCTCCTCTAGCCGGTGTTGGTGTGATCTTCTATGTTTTGCTGGCCCTGCGTGCAGAATTAAGACAGCGAGGCGTGTTCACCCAACAAACTCAGCCCCAACTAGCTGACCTACTAGACCTTGTAGCGCTTGGCACAGTAGCTGACATGGTCAAACTGGATCCTGTGAACCGACTCATTACCCATGCCGGACTTCGACGCCTAAGGCAGGGGAAATCCAATCCAGGCATCCGCGCACTGCTTGAAGCGGCAGGCAAACAGCCAGAATCCTCGACCGTATCTGAATTCGGCTTCATTGTCGGTCCAAGAGTCAATGCTGCCGGCCGGCTAGATGACATGACGGTTGGTATTCGTTGCCTTCTGACCGATGATCCGATTGAAGCTGCAGCACTCGCCGCCCAACTGGACCAACTCAATCGAGAACGACGTGCAATCGAGGCGGAAATGAAAACACAGGCAATCGAAGATCTCGCAGCTGTGCCGGTTCAGACTGGCTATTCCATCGTGCTGTACAGTCCCGATTACCATCAGGGCGTAGTTGGCTTGCTGTCATCCCGCATCAAGGATATTCACCACCGCCCTACGGTCGCCTTTGCGGATGGCGACGACGGTATGCTGAAAGGTTCAGCTAGGTCTATTTCAGGAATTCACCTGCGTGATGCAATCGATCTGGTGTCGAAGCGTACCCCAGGATGCATTAAAGTCTTCGGGGGGCACGCTGGAGCCGCAGGTCTGTCGATCTATAAAGACCGACTGGAGGATTTCAAAGCGACGTTTGAGGCTGTATGCCAGGATTTGCTTAGTTCGGAGGATTTGGAAGCGCATCTCGACTCGGACGGCGAACTTGAATTAGTGGACTTCACCATTGCCAACGCACAGGACATTCGCAACCACGTCTGGGGACACGGTTTCCCTGCACCGGTCTTTGATGGCGTCTTCGAGGTGAATGAGCAGCGACTGCTTCAAGACAAACACCTAAAGCTAACACTTAAATCCGAGAAAGGCTGGACCGCTGAAGGAATCTACTTCAACCAACCAACACTGCTGCCTAACGTGACCCATCTCGCATACCGGCTCGAAATCAATGAATGGCGCGGAAGCTCAACTCTACAGCTGATAGTTGAAAAAGACTTCACAGTTTAAGTCACTAGTGTCCGGTTAAAAATCAAATAGAATCATTTGGTTATTGGGTAATGGCGCAATGACTCCAGTAGTGTCTGGCTGCAAGGCGCATGGAATATGGGTTTTCTCGAAAATCGAGACCGACAATCACTAGTGTCCGGTTAAGAATCGAATAGATTCAGTTGGTTGCTGAAATCGGTGTTTTCTGCTTCGCCACTGATGCCTTGCAAGGCTTGCTGAATGGGCATTTTCTCGAACAGAGTGACCGACAGAATCTGTAGCAAAGTATAGAGCGAAGCGTCCAGATTGAGACGCTTCTTGATGATGGCGACGAGCACATAAACCGAAACGGCGATCCAGATTTGCGACTTCACCGCATTCTCGGATGTGCCATAGAAACGTTGGATACGAAGATGCTGCTTGATCCATTTGAAAAACAACTCCACCTGCCAGCGGCTCTTGTAGAGCGCGCAGATGGTTGCCGCTGGCAGCGTAAAGTTGTTGGTCAGGAACACCAGCGTCTTGCCGGTTTCCGGGTCTTTGAAGCGGATGCGGCGCAACGACTCCGGGTAATCCTGTTGGGTGTAAATCCCATCCAGCGCAATCGTCTGATCGCAGATGATGCCGATGCTCCGATCCGTCTGCGCCGAATACATTCGGTGCGCATCGAGATTCGACTTGGCGCGGGTGACGAAGAAAGCTCCCGCCAGATGCAAGCGATGCAGGCGCGCGAAATCGACATAGGCCCGATCCATGACGTAGATCGCACCGGCCTCTGGAATCAACAAGTCGAGCGCGCGAACATCGTGCATCTTGCCATCGGAAACGTGAATGAAGCTGGGGATGCTCCCGCGCAAATCCAGCAGCGTATGCATCTTCACCGCCGCCTTGGTCGTTCTGAAATGCGCCCATGGAAACACCGACAGACACAGGTCGATGGTAGTCGAGTCCAGCGCGTACACCATATTGCTCAAATCCAGCCCCAAGTCTTCCTTGGCGTAAAGCATTCTGGCTTGAGCGATCAGCCGCTGGGCGAATTCTTGGTAGATACGCCAGTCGCGCCCCTCGTTGGCATCGGCCAGCGTCGAACGGGATACGGTGTTGCGGATGCCCATGTGATAGAGCTTGGCAGATTGCGCCGACAGGCAGGCTTCGATGTCGCGCAGACTCTCGCGATAGGTGAGTTGAGCAAAAGCCAGAATGCGGAAGTGTTCGGCGCAAGGCAGGGTTCTGATGCGGTAGTCGCCGCCATAGCGGGCGACGATGCGATGAAAGGTCTTCCATGGCAGGAAGTCCATGACTTGGGCGAACAACGGTTTGCCAACGTACATCGCAGTCTCCGGCAGAAAAGCTGCGAGACTGCCCGAAGCCGGGGGCTCCGTTCAAGTCGGAGACACCCTCAAAACCGCCGCATGCGGCATAAAATATGGATTCCAGAGGCATGGGGTCGTTTTTAACCGGACACTAGTGGAGTTTTATATATACCAATTTTGTTTCTTTCTCATCGCCACCTGACATGGCATATGCTTTAGTCCAGGTCCCTTTTTCCATCGCGTTAGTCTCCAGCTCCTCAGCGACTCTCTTATATGCCCAATCTTCCAATGTATTCATAGGCGGATTCAACTCTGAAGTGCAACTTTTGTAAGTGAATTTAGGTGGCGAGCTGCGGTAGCATCGGAGCCACTTAAACGACCAAGTCAAAGGAGCACGGATGAAGCGCTACACACAGCTCAACCA
>Ga0210019_1002497_pt1 | contig 17809 bp, 11 predicted proteins | sample CryGeyCG2114_020_2_FD_183969 | JGI IMG/M metagenome (GOLD analysis project Ga0210019, IMG submission 183969) | Groundwater microbial communities from aquifer - Crystal Geyser CG11_big_fil_rev_8/21/14_0.20 (SPAdes) (version 2) | ecosystem: Environmental > Aquatic > Deep subsurface > Groundwater ...
AGCAAAAAACCCAAATCCTTAGCTTTTAGTTGTTTCGACTGAATCTCCGCCACTTTTTGGATGCCACGCAATCCCGGTCGATTAAATTGATTCAAAACTTCCAAGCCCGACTTAACCAAGATTCGATTGGCTCCCGTAAGTTCCGCCAAATCGCAGACCGTTCCCAGAGCCACCAAGTCCAATAACGGCCTCAAGGCGTAATCGCGCGCCTCTAGAGCTCGTCGCAAAGCCATGACCAACAAAAAGGCAACCCCAACCCCCGCCAGCTTTTTGTCGGGGTAAAAACAATCCGCCTGTTTAGGATTTAAAACCGCTTCGGCACTAACTCTTTTACTGGGAACTTCATGATGATCCGTAACGATGACTTTGCGGGACTTTGATCGCAAATATTCAATTCCTTCATGAGATGAAATTCCACAGTCACAGCTTAGAATCAATTTAACCTTCGGGTAATCCTGCAATAGCCTTTCGGCAGCTTTTTTTGTGATTCCATAGCCCTCCGCAATCCGGTGCGGCACAAAATAGGAGCAGTTCCAGCCCAAATCCCGAAGGGACTGAAACAGAAGTGATGTGGAAGTTGCGCCATCGACATCGAAGTCGCCAAAAATAACAACGGGGTGTTTACGCTCCCTAGCTTCCATCAGCGCCTGAAGTGCCAAATCTAGGTCTTTCATTTTGGAATTTGGCAATGGAAGGTCAGCCAAGCGGGGTTCAAGATATTGCTCAGCTTCCGCAGAATCTCGAAATCCTCTCGACCACAGAAGGTGTCGAATGAGAGGCGGCCAAGCGGGCAGAAAATCAGAAGGCATTAGGCCGCAGCAACTCGATGCTTTGAATCCTTTTGATTTCGATCCTGCCACTTATGAAAGCCCAGCAACAAGGTCGATGCCACAAAAATAGACGAATAGGTTCCAACAAAAATACCGGCCGTTAAGGCAAAGGCAAATCCATGAATTACCGCACCGCCATAGATCCATAAAATCAAGGTCGCCGCCAATGTTGTTCCCGAGGTAATAACCGTTCGGTTTAAAGTTTGATTAATGGCCAAATCGATAATCGCCGCCAAGTCCTTCCCCTTATATTCCGCAATCATCTCGCGAATTCGGTCAAAAACGATGATCGTGTCGTTCACGGAATAACCAGCTACGGCTAGCAAGGCCGCAACCGTCGTCAAATCAAATTCAAATTGAAAAAGCGAAAATAAACCCGCCGTAATAATCACATCATGCGCTAAGGCAATGACAACTCCAGGTGCGAAGGCAAAATCAAATCGCAAAAACACATAAAGAAAAATCAAAGCCAAAGTAATAAGTACGCTTAGGACCGCCGAAGTCTTAAGGTCACCCCCCACTTTGGCCCCCACAAAGTCTAATTTTTCAATCGTAAGGGCCGTTGGAACGGCTTCCGTTTTAAACTTTTTATTCAAAGCTATTGAGACCATATCCGCCACGCTTCCAAATCTTAGTTCATATTCTTTTGCCACCGAATTACCAAAAGCACTCACGCCATCGATTTGGAGGAGATCAAATTTAATACTCCGAAGTATTTTTTCAATCTCATCCGCTGGCAGGCTTTCAGTTAGACTCAAATAAGCCTTTTCCATTCCTGAAAAACGAAAATGAACAAGCGCAGCCGGTGCGCCAGATTCCAACAAAGCTTCGCTAATTTTCTTTTGAACAACTTCTTCGTTCGCAAAATCTCCAGAAAAATGAACGATATATTCTTTCGTCGCTGCTTCAAAATCGGTTCCAAATCGCTGAACCGAGGCTTGGATCAGGCCGATCTCCGAAACAGCTTTTCGCAAGGCTTCTTCGTCCACATTAACGGACTCGTTGAATTTAAGAACCATCTGAGCGCCACCTGCAAAATCAACTCCATAGTTCAGGCCTTTCGTTGAAAGCATAAAAATGGAGAACACGATGGCGGCCACCGAAATAACTGCCATCAGCCACTTGATAGCCATAAAAGGAATGCGCAGATTTTCAGAAAAAATTTGAAACATACTTACACCTTATAACTTCCCAATAGCTCTTAAATTGAGATTTCTTTTATATTGGTTCGATCAAGAAGATACTCACTTATCCATCGCGAAAACCAAAATGCACAAATATAGTTGCAGATCACACCGATCAAAAGGGTGACAGCAAAGCCCTTAACAGGACCAGATCCAAAATTGAACAAGACAATGCCCGCAATGACCGTTGTTAAATTGGAGTCCAAAATCGCTTTATGAGCCGCTTCATATCCGGTCTCCAAGGCTGCCCTAAACTTTTTATTACCGCCTCGAAGTTCTTCTCGAATCCGTTCCAAAATAATTACGTTAGCATCAACCGCCATCCCGATGGTCAAAACGATTCCCGCAATACCTGGCAGAGTCAGCGTCGCCTGGAATAGCGCCATCACCGCCAAAAGCATCAAAATATTGATGGTCACCGCAATATCGGCAATAAGCCCACCAGCCCGATAATAGATGAGCATAAAGATAACAACCACTAAAGCCGCGATTAAACCAGAAAACTTACCTTTTTGAATGCTGTCCGCTCCTAAACTGGCTCCAACCGTTCGATTTTCCAGGACTTCAACAGGAGCGGGAAGCGCACCAGACCTCAAAACAAGCGCCAAGTCTCGAGCCTCGCTCAATAGTTGGTTATGATTGCCTTGTCCCAAGCTGATTGTTGCTCCTCGCGAAAGAGCTGGAATTTTCTCGCGAATAACGGGTGCCGAAATAACGACGCCATCCATTAGAATGGCCAATCTTTTGCCAACATTATCCTCAGTAATTTTTTCAAACTCTTCCGCCCCCTGCTTATTAAATTTCAAAGAAACCTGAGGCTGATTATTTGTTTGATTGGTTGTTACTCGAGCATCTTCAAGAGCCTGGCCCGTCAAAACCGTCTTCGCTTGCAAAAGATAGGGCTCGATATTTGTCGTTCGAGAGCGAGGATCTGTTTTCTTTTCAAATGAAATTTCTGAGCCCTCAGGCAACTTTGCCTTCAAGGCTTGGTTAAGCGCCAACAGCTGACTCTGGGTAAAATTATTCGTAAAGCCCACTTTAGCGCGGACTTCTTCAACCAAAGCCTCTATTTGAGCCGGAGTAAATTTATCATCGACAATTTGGTACTCCAAAAGCGCCGTTTTTCCGATCAACTGAATTGCTCGGGCTGGATCATTGACACCAGGAAGTTGAACCAAAATTCGATCTGAACCTTCAAGAGCGATGATTGGCTCAGCCACCCCAAACTCATCCACTCGATTTCGTATAATTTCTCGAGCTTGTTCCAAAGACATTTTTTGAATGTATTCTTCATGGCGAGGCTCCAATTTAATCTTCGCCACGCGATCCGAATCCCAATTTGTGATCATTAAAATCTGGTAAAACTCATCTTTTATCAATTTCTGCAAAGCATCGGACTGTTGCGCATCATGTAGGGTCACGAGAAAAGCCCTCTCTCCATCCACCCTTTTTAGGCTTGCTAAATTCAAACCTTCATCTTCAAAATGAGAACGAAACTGCTCGCCGACATGATCTAGCTCAACATCCAAAGCTTTGCCAATATCCACACCAAGAACCACATGTATTCCACCACGCAAATCCAAGCCTAAGTTGATACGCTTTCCTGGAAGATATTCCATGATTCCGGAATCTTCAGGAAGAAAGCTTGGGATCAAAAAAAACAAGGAAATCAGAATTGATGCAGAAACAGCAATTAGCTTCATAAAACCCCTTCGACAATTTCTAGGCTTTGTTTGCGAGAATTAAGCCGCATTCGACGTCACGGATTCTTTACCAATGATGCTGGTACGATCGACACGAACCTTAACTTGTGGAGCGATTTCGAGAGTGACGACTCGGTCGGCTAACCCATAAACCTTCCCATAAATTCCACTTTGGGTAACAACGTCGTCTCCCTTTTGAAGCGAAGCCAAAAAAGCCTCATGCTTCTTTTGCTTTTTTCGTTGTGGCAGGATGATCAAAAAAACAAAGATACCTACCATTAATAAAAGGCCTAGCATTGGGGACATAGCGCCTCCCGCTGGAGCTACCGGGGCAGCCTCCTGAGCCATTAGGCTGTTACCAAAGCTTATACTAAGCAGACATATGTAGGAGGCGTATTTCACTAAAGATTTCATCACCTCAGGAAATTAAGAAGAAGCAGCGAAACTGTAAAGCCTTAAGTCGAAAGCTTTCGAAGGCGTGGCCCCTCGTAATCTAACGGATAGTCCTGAAATCCAGCCTCTTTCCCTAAGTATTGGGTACGGGGATCGCGAAGAAATTCCCAGGCAAAGTCCAAAAAGTCCCCTTGCTCAAGATGCTCACGGATCCTTGCCATAAGACTTACAAAGTACCGAACGTTATGAATCGTGGCAATTCGAGGCCCTAAAGTCTCACCGATTTGAAATAGATGCCGAACAAAAGCGCGAGAATATTGAGCGCTAACAGGGCAATCCGAGGCCTCATCCAAGGGGCGCGCGTCCTCTCTAAATTGATTATTCATCAAATTAAGTCGCCCCTCGCTTGTCATAATGATGCCATGCCGAGCGTTGCGAGAAGGAATCACACAATCAAACATATCAATCCCACAGGCGACCCCAAAAACCAAATCTCTTGGCGTTCCGACTCCCATCAAATATCGAGGCCGATCGCTTGGCAGCAAGCCACGCAATTCATATAAAGTCCGAACAAAATCCAACTTGGATTCGCCAACACTTAAACCTCCGATCGCGACACCCTGCCAAGGCTCTTTTGATTCTTCAATCGCGAGCAAATCCTTGAGACTTTTCTTGCGCATTTCTATATCGCAAGCCCCCTGAACAATTGGAAAGAGCGCCAGCTCTTTCTTTTGATGAGCTTCTTTGGCCAGACGCGCCCAGGCGGTGGTCCTCTCCACGGCTTGTAAAATATGTTGAGAGGCCGCATCGGCCGGCGGACATTCGTCCAAAACCATCATAACATCACTGCCCCAGCGCTCTTGAAAACCAACAACATTTTCTGGGGTGAAAATAATTTCGCGGCCATCGAAGGGGTCTTTGAAACCGACCCCCTCATCACTCAGCTTTCTTTTTTTGGCTAAGCTAAATACTTGAAAGCCACCACTATCGGTAAGAATTGGGCGAGACCAATTATTGAACCGATGAAGGCCTCCAACGGATTCGATCACATCGATTCCAGGACGGGAAATCATATGAAAAGTATTCGAAAGCATAATGGAGGCTCCCGTAGATTCAAGATCCGAGGCGCTCAATCCTCGAACAGCCCCATAGGTACCCACTGGCATGAATACAGGCGTTTGAAGCTTACCATGAGCAAGTTGGAGCTCGCCTCGTCTAGCAAAGCTCTTGGGATCTTTTAGGATGCATCGAAAATTAGGCATTCAGCTGGCTTTACAAGATCAGCATGGCGTCTCCAAAAGAAAAAAACCGATAGCCCGAAGCTTGCGCAGCCTCATAGTATTTTCTCCAATGATTACAATTACTTATTGCGGATTGGCCCGAGGCTTCCAAGATAAAACTTTCGACCAAAACGAGTAAGGAGGACTTGGGCTGATGAAAATTAGTCATCAAAACATCCACGGCCTGAAAATCAAAGCCTCCATATATATAGAGATCCGTACGAAAAGCCTCGGTCGAGAAGCCCGCTTGTCGCCTTCGAAGACCGGCCTCTAGTGCTCGGCAGACCGTCGTGCCAACAGCGAAAATGCGACCGCCACCTTTCTTTGTCGACTCAAATTGCTTCCAGAATTCTTGAGAGATCTCGACCTCTTCGGAATGAATCGGATGCTGTTCAATTTCTTTGGCCTCAATGGGCGCGAAAGTCCCCAAGCCAACATGCAGTTTTATTTTTGCTATCTTGATGTCCTTTTTTTCCAAATTCTCTAAGAGTTTGTTATCAAAATGTAAAGAGGCGGTCGGTGCCGCAATTGAAAAGCCTGAATTCTTGTTAAGCTCCTCTGCTAAAATACTCTGATAGTTGATTCGGTCGGATTCTAATTCGGGATTCATTCCCATTCTTTGTCGCCTAGCTCTTATATAAGGGGGAAGTGCCATAAAGGCTTGCCCATCGAGATAATTCAGAAAGGCCTTTGAGTTAACTTCCAAGATAACATTTCGCTGATCCCGCTCCGCGACCACGACCTCCAACTCACTTCCTTCGAGCATTAGCCTATCGCCACACTTTACTTTGCCTTGCAGCCAGCATCGAATTCGTTCCTCTTCTAGAACTTCAAGGAACAAAGCCTCAAACTTCCCCCCCGTAGACTTCGTTCCCTTAAAACGAGCCGGGCGCACATAGGATGTATTCATAACGATAAGATCGTTCGAGTTTAAATATTCCGGCAGCTGACTCGCCTGACGATGCTCAAACTTATTTTGATTGGCCTGAATCACCATCATTTTGGAGGATGAACGAGGGGAGGCAGGCTGAGCCGCCACGCTGGTTTCCGGATAAATATAATCAAAGTCTAGTGTTAGCATCCGATCGACCTTCGTAGCACAGCTCCTTGCAGCTGAAAACTAAGGAGCGGATTTCAGAGAGGCAAGCGGCCCTGGAATTTTGTCAGTTTGTTCCAAAAAGAAGGCTGGAATCTTTAATTTTAATACTTCTCGCGCGAAATCTGAGTTCTCCAAATGATTGCTATCGACATTCAAAACCCTAATATCCTTCGGGATCACCCAACTCAAATAAAGCCCTTCGGGTTTGGCCGGTAATGTTGTCTGCTGCAAATAAAAATCAAATGGAATCTCGACCAATACAGGCTCCTTTTGATCCGGAAGTTTTACATTAGCCCGAAAAACGATTTCGGAATCTGCATTAAGTCGCACATAGGGCTCCCCATCCTCTTGAGTCAATTCCAAATCGACATCCCCGAATTGAGGCAAGGATTCCTTAAGTCCCCACTCCATCATGAACTCGAGATGCTTAAGCCCGCTTTCAAAATAGGGCTCAGGAGATGAAAGATAGTTATTGAGATAATTGATCGTCGGCGTCGTCTCTAAGGGAATTGAATTTGTTTGATGCATCGAAGAAGATTGAGAGGCTGGCTGATTCTCTGCCCAAACATGAAAAGCCATTGCCCCCCTATTGTTTTCGCCATCATAGATCGGATGAATGTCTCCAAGCACAAATCTCATTTGATCTTCAATCATGGGAAGCCCGAAAGTATTCGGCAGATCAAAACTGAATTCAAAATCAGCTATCTGTTGTTGCACAAGCTTCATGGCCAACTGACTAGCTCCGGCCCATCGTCCACCCATATCTTCAATGAATGTATTCTGATGACCGCTCACTCGTTGCTCAGCTTTGAGACCCTCTGGATCGATATCTGCAAACAAATGCATGCGATAGCCCTGCGCCTTTTCGGCTTCAGCTGTCGCATCCTCGAACCGATTGAGGAGGGCTACTTGTAAAGGAACTTTCAAGTCCATCATCTTCGTATCGACCTGCAAAAGCCCGAGCGTGATGATGGTTGACGGCACATTAATGACATCCCCAAGGTCGGATGAGTTTTCAGTTCTTCGCAATATATACATTAGATAAGCCTTTAATTCCTGATTACTCAGCCTGGCGCGGGCTTCTGCCGTCCCGATCTTCGAAGCTATTTGATTTAAATAATCATTGATCCACTGAGCATTAAGCTTTCCCTGAGCGCGGCGAGTTTCGAGTCGCTCAAAAATCATATCAATATGGGCTTGATCCAGTTCACCTAAGAATTTTTCTATGGGCTTTCCATCAATCAATTTAGTGTCCTGAGAAACACTCATTTTAAGATGGGCGACAAGCTGATCTTGTTGGTTTCCGTTTGCGTCCACCAATCTTTCAACGCGAACATCTGGCTCCTCAAGGAGAATTTTCATTGAGTTATTGGCAAAACCTGCCCTCCGAGCTTGCTCGTTAATCGTCTGTTCATAACCAGGCAGTCTTCGCATGATTTCTCTCTGCGCCAAGTCCATCATCACAAATCCTTCGGCATCAGGGACTTGTCGGCGCGAAGCCTTTCCACCTTTAAGCTCATTCAATTTTTGGGTCACAAGTCTCAACCGCCGTTTCAATTCCTCGGACTCAGCCTGGAGCTTGCGAAGCTTCTCCAACTCCGCCTCAGAAGCCCGGCGAGTCTGAACACGTCGAAGCAGAGGTTCCCGCTCATTGAAGTTTATTTTCATTTTTTGAATAAGTAATCTACTCAGGCGATCCAAGCCTCTCAATTGTGCCTCCATCAATTTTGGATCAGCAGAGGACTCAGATCCATTGAGATCGTTCTGTATTTGCTTCGTTAAAGCTGCACTAAGCAGTTGGCCATTAATTACGACTGGATTAGAATTGGCAGCAGCATCTGAGTTCTCGGATTGCTGTTCTACAATAATTCCAAAAATAACCAGAAGGTCATCCGAGAGAATGCCAGAATGACCAGCATCCGGAGGGATACAGATTCTAACTCCAGAAAACTTATTAGCACGAGCATTTCGAAGCTTCCTCTGACGATCCTCTTTGCTTTCTGGTCTTTCCGGATTCTCTTCTGTCGAAGCCCCAATGGGAGAATCAAGCGCTGAATTGATAGGAGCATTGACGGCCTTAATCGTAGTAGGGATGAGCTTCCGCACAATGTCATAAATTGTCTTTTGTTCGGAATCTGCGGGCGCATCGTCCGCCACGGCACCCGATCGAATACTCGAATAACTAGGATTTCCTTCAATAGGTTCGGCAGCCATGGATGGAATATTAGAAAGCGAGCCCCCCACACTTTCAACAAGAGAATCCCAGATCTGAACCCAAGTCGCCTCCAGATTCATCCCTTTGAATGTCGTTCGAACAGCATCTTGAATCCGAGGTTTCAAGCGTTCCACTTTCTTGGGCAACAGTCGAAACTCGTCTTCCACTCTTCCAATTTCATTTCGATATAAACTAAATATCTGGCCAACAGGTGAATCCTTCCACGCTCGCTCATTAAAAAAGCTCCCGTCAGATCGTTGAATGAAGATATGAATCTTATTCTCATCATCCATAACTGGAATTTCGTAAGCGGCCAAATCGGATAGAATCCCCTCAGCCTGTTCGTCAGTTATCAAGGCGATGGAGGCAGGATCCAAGATCACTTGGCCATGGGATTCAAAGGCCAAGTACGAATGAAAGTCTTTTGGTAAATGCCTCGCCGACCGGATTAAGCGGAAATCCCCCTTTTGAATTCTCTTTACGAATTCTTCAGGCTTGTATTCTCGATCTCCATTGGCCTGAGCAATGACCGCGTTGACAATGATTGGTCCCAGAGCAGGACGTAAATTAAATAATTTCTCCTCCAATTTCTCTTCGATGACCGGAATTACAGATTTATCATTCAATTCCTTGGATAACCCCCAAGCTTCCTCAGCCACCGGTTGAACAATATGCTTACCGAACCAATTGTCAGGAGCTAAGAGTGATCCTATTGCCCCGGCGACGCCTACCCACGAAGAAGCATCCACAACCGCACGTTTTACGATCCCCCTTGGAATAACTCCCCAGGCGGAAACTCCCCCATTCTCGGGCTTCTCCCCCTTGACGAGCGAATACTGAGCCATAACGTGATCAATATTATGAAACTCGGGAATGACCTGACCATTTCCATAGGCGTCTTGGGTCACTCGTAAATACATTTCTAATTCCGGTTGGACCGGAGCACGCAAGCTAAACTCGACGCCTGCAATGTCGGCATCCGGTGACACAAGATTGGTGAGCCGCAATCTCATCTCTTTAGGCATTCGAACTTTAATCGCGCTGCCTTGAAGGGGATCAGTGCGCAGCATTTCGGCATAAGCGGCGGGCAATTGAGTTATATCCACGGGCTTAAGATTTTCAGCATTCAATTGTGAGGAAAACCAATCGATAAACAGAGAGTCCTCATCCAAGTCAAAATTCACGAAGGACAAATCAAAACTGTTCCCCGGTGCAACGACATGACGGTTGATTCCCAAGACACCTTCTTTAATTTTGCTGGCCAACTCCGTCTGAATTTTATCTTTAGCAACATCTGGAATGAGGTAATAAAGATGTTCAATAAACAAACTAAATTGATCTTCAAATTGCTCAACCCAAGAAAGACTTGAGCGACCATCAATTCGAATGGGATCTAGCTTCGGATTGAGTTGAACCTCGAGAGCAGCAAACGTTGTCTCGGATAGGGCGGGCGTCACCAAATAGAGTTGATCTACAATAGGCTTCAGTGCATCCAATCCCTGCTCCGTTCTTTCCATTTTAAATGGCAGGCGAAGCTCAAGATCCGAGATGTCTGAGCCTAAGTCAGGCCATTGAACGCTCATCGAAAACCTTGAGTCCTTCCCTTCGGCAAGATTCATCCCCTTAACCGACATTAAAGCATTTTTAGCAATCTTATCTTCGTCATCATCAACGAGAGCCTCGGGGATATAGGCAGATTGAATCCTCCAATCGCTTGAAAATTCTTGAGGCAAATCAACCTTCACATAGGCTTCGCGTTGGTAAATATAGCCGTCTGTATTGAAATCCCAAAGAGCTAAGCCGGTAGTAGGATCCACAACCTCGTTAAGTGAATAACCCACCTGCACTTGCTCTGGACTAAGACTAAGCTCTGAAACGAATTCTCCTACCAGTTGAAAACCAGGAATCTCTCGAGCTCTAAGCTGATTCAATCTTTCGGCATCAGCTCCCTGAGAATCCGCCAATATCGCATGAGTATTCAACATGCCAGTTTCGTCATTGAGCTCTAACCAGACTACAATTTTTACTTTGTGATTTTTGATGGCTTGAAAGGCCAGTTCAGAAGTGGCCGCCAACATATCTTCCAACAAAGCCTTTTGACTCGGATCGCTTGGGGAACCTAAAAAATCCCCGGGATGAGGAAAAGCCTGATCAAGGATCGTATCCAAACGCTTGGCCTTGAAAAATCGACTCAGGAAAAGGTCGACATCGTCTTGCCGTAGTTTAACGCCAGGATGCAAAATCTCTCCATTTTCATTTCTCTCCTCAACAAGGTTCGTTCGCACAGGACGATGTTGATGGTAGTTCGCCTCATTCATTTGGTCCGGTGGAAGCTCTGGAAGCGGAGCTAAGTCGATGCGAACTTTCTGGTTCGGATGACGAATATCTATTGTGACCGGAGCATCGAGCTCCACCTTAAGTCCGTCAACCTCCCAGATTTCGTTGTATTCTGGAAATAAATCCAAATCAACAGTTTGACCGGTGATGGGGTTTCTTAATACACCGGTTATCGACTTCACATTAACGGCAGGATTAAGTTTTAGCGCAATTTGATTATTCATCACTCTTGCGCCTTCGAGTGAAGACCCAGGATCCTCAGGAATCTCTGTCTCGATGCTAATCGATTCAAAATTAGGCTTTATCTCGAGCTCGTAATCGACAATCAATTCCCAGTTTTTAAGATCCTCCATGAACTCGTCAAAAGCCTTGAGGTAATTCCTTACAACCTCTTCTGGCAACTGCATTTGAGGTGACCTCAAGCTTTTTTCAAGTTGATTCCGAAAATGCTCTCGCCGCGTTACCCAGATCTGTCTTTCAGGATCTTCCAGCACCGTTTTGTTGAGAAGTTTTTGACCGATATTCACGGTCGTCTGATTCTGCACTTTGTATGGCTTGCCAAATACCCTGCCATTTTCGTCTGTTGTGATTTCAAACTCCGCCGCGTGCAGGGCTTTGGTCAGCTCCGAGACCATACTTCGCTTAACGAATTCCAATTCAAAATAGGCTGGAGCCGCCTTCGGAATCGTCGTCCGCATAAAATCAGGCCTAAATACAATACCAAAATCCGGCTGCTGGGCACGAACCGTCCCCATAAGGACGAGAAGGCTAAACATAAGGCTAGCGGCTAAGGCTTTTCTCAATGGGGCACCGAGACTTAAAGGATGCAAGTTAGGTGCCCTAGAATTGAGCTTAAAGCTAATAATTTCCTAGGCATTTTCAAGCACTTAGAAATAATTCAAAAAGCTGCGACTCAAAGTCCGCAAAGCGCGACAAGCCTGTCGCAATTTGGTATAAAAGCTGCTAAAGGCCAATGCGATGATTTCAAGTTTTTTATATATCCTGTTGCTGCAAATTCCCACATTGGAAGCCGCCAATCTTCAATACGATTTGGCCTTGCCAGAAACCTATAAGTCGCGCGGCGTCCTCCCGACACCTATGCGTACTCTCATGCGCTCCAATCGAGATGTAAGCATGCAGACTGGCTATGTCGGCGGTGAAACTACAAGTATTTTTAAACCGATTTTGTCGGTAATGGAAAAGTACAATGAATTGGTTGATAAATATACGCGACAGACTGATGAGCTCGTTCAAAGAAGGTCTCAATACTTCGTCAAAGCCTCCGACTCATTCCGTTTGAATTTTGATACCCGAGCCGTTTATTCGAAGATTGTTTATGTTGAACTTGGCGGACAGGAAATCTTTTTTGACTATCATCCCAATTATATTTCAGCCTATGAACTGACAGGCAGCAAAACTCTGAATATTCCCATTTCAAGCGTCGCTTTCGCCACAGAGACGAGCCATGCGGATAGAATTCAGTATCGCTTTTTTATTCTGCTTCGACGAATTGTTGATTTTGACTCTAATCGTGTACGGATGGAATATAAGAACAATAAGGCAGATTACCACAATCTTTACACCAGACATTCCAGCGCCAAAACGATTATAGCCGGATTGTCAAAAAAGATTAATGGAGCAAGAGAAGCCTTTGTCTTTTCGACATGTGTAGAATTTCGATCACTTGGCGCTTCAAATCCAGATCTTCAGTATGATGAAGCTTCAAAGTGCTGGATCTACGATCTTAAGCAGCAAGGTGAAATTTTGCCGGTACTACCCAGTCTTTCCGCGGATGCGAATGGTCGATCGTACTTAATCGAAAAACATGTTTTTCAAAATAAAACACGACAGAGTCAATACACATTGACCAGCCAAGCTGCTAACAGTTTGACGGATTTGAAAAGCACTGAATGGCAATCTGCTGACTACTTGAAGTGATGCGCTAATCAATTAATCGAAGAAAACTCTTTCAAGCGCCCCCAAAGCTCCTTCTTTCGTAGTCGATTGGCGCTAAGATCATGCAGAGTCGGAGCTTCTAAAATATCCGGAGATCGTCGCTCAATACCACGCTCTCCAAAAACCAGTCGGAGATCAGCTTCTGGCAAAGGAGCCGATGAGGTATCCTCACATTCAAAATTTTCGAGAACATCAAAATTCAATTGCTCGACTAGCGCCCCCTTTAGAGTTTTTATGAGTTCCGCGTATTTTGTGGCCTCACCGGCCCGAAGCACAAAAACGAGCGTCTGACGTCTGGGCGCAGACTGAACTTTGGGCAAACAAAGACCAGCATATTTTGTGGCCTCTTGCTTTAACGATCTCCAAATCAGCGTCCGATCCATAAATTCCCTTTATCTTGCTTGCTCCCCTGAAGGCCAGTAAAACTCAATTTGTCATGGGAAAATTTAAAATCCTAGCGACCGAAGGCCTTTCGCCCTTTGCAATTGAAAGCTTAAGGCCGGCAGCCGATCTTATCTGCTTCAATAGCCCGTCGACATTTTGGAAAGATCAACTGCCTTCCATCGATGGCTTGATCATCAGAACTCGCACTCAAATTACCGAAGAGATTCTATCAACCAGCCCTCAACTCCGCTGGATCGCTCGAGCTGGCAATGGCCTCGATAATCTAGATCTAGAGGCTTGTACTCTCAAGGGGGTGGAAGTTTGGAGTACGCCGGATGCGAGCACAGAATCTACTGCGGAACATACTTGTTTATTGATTTTGATGCTTGCGAGACATTCCAGCCAATTTCTCTTTAGCCTCCGAGAGTCTCGATGGCGAAATGGGGTTGAATTAGCCACGGAGCTTTCCGGCAAAAACTTAGGACTCATTGGCTGCGGCAGAATCGGAAGGCGCGTCGCGCATCGTATGAAAGCCTTTGGAATGAATGTGATGGCCTACGATCCATTCGTTCATAAAAATGAATTTGCCGATTTGCAGATTCGATCCGCTGAACTCGAAGAACTCTTGAAACATGCTGACTTTATTAGCCTCCATCTGCCGCTCAAATCCGATACACGAAATTTCCTCAATGAAGAGAGGCTGGCGCAATGCAAAGCTTCTGCTTTTGTGATCAATGCCGCCCGTGGAGGCTTGGTAGACGAGTCCGCTCTCCTTAAACTTTTGAATACTGGGCATCTCTCTGGAGTAGCCTTAGATGTATTTGAAAATGAGCCTACTTTGGCGTCGGACCCCCTTGTCAATCATCCTAGAGTTCTAACGTCGCCACATATGGGTGCTCGATCGACAGAGGCTCAGGAAAGAATCGATCGTCGAATCACAGAAAAAGTGCTTGAGTATATTTCTTCAACAAAAAACGGAAGGGTGAATGAATTATGAATCAATCGGTCGTTCTTTTGGGTGCCCAGTGGGGTGATGAGGGAAAAGCAAAGATCATCGATCATTTGGCTGAATCGGCCTCCTTTGTCGTTCGATTTCAAGGTGGGAACAATGCGGGCCATACCATAGTCGTCCAGAATCAGAAGACTGTCTTGCACCTTATTCCATCAGGAATTCTTCATAAAAACACTATCAACCTCATCGGTAATGGCGTCGTCTTCGATATGGAAGTTTTTTTGAAAGAGAAAAATTCACTGGAAGAAAAGGGCATTGATGTATCGCCGGCTCGATTGATGATTTCTGAAATCGTTCATGTCATAACGCCCTACCATCGGCTTTTGGATCTTGCCCGTGAGCGGGTAAAAACAAAAATCGGCACGACCGGGCGTGGCATTGGACCAACTTATGGTGATAAGGCCATGCGCTTGGGTATTCGTATTGGAGAATTTCGAGATAGAAAAAAGGTTTTTGAACGCTATCGCGCCTGCTATGAGGACAAGATTCGTCAACTTAACGAGCTTGGTGAGGATAAGATTCCAGGCTTAGAAGAGAGTTTCGAAAATTCTCTTCAGCAGTTTAGCAAGCTGAAAGCTCATCTAGTGGACTCCTCACGCATTTTGAATTATGCCCTTCGTGAGAAGAAAAAAGTTTTATTCGAAGGTGCTCAAGGAACTCTCCTCGATATTGATTACGGAACCTACCCCTATGTCACGAGCTCCAATACGCTTGCCGCTTTTGCGGCTTGCGGTACGGGCGTTGGCCCTCGACATCTCGAATACATTTTGGGATTGACCAAAGCCTATACAACTCGCGTTGGCGCTGGACCCTTTCCGACCGAATGTCTGCCTGGAGCTTCGGACGAAACCGCTGGCAAATGGATGGCTGAAAAAGGAAATGAATTTGGTTCGACAACTGGAAGAGCTCGACGCTGCGGCTGGCTCGATCTTGTTGCTCTCAAACGGGCGGTGGAACTCAACTCCGTCACGGGTCTTGCGCTTTCCAAGATGGATGTACTTTCGGGATTGGAGACGATCAAATTAGCTACAGCCTATGAGATAGGATCAAAGAAAACCCAAGACTTTCCTAATTTCAATCTTGAAGAAGCTAAACCAGTTTATGAAGACCTCTCGGGCTGGGGAGATTTGCGTGGAGCCAAAAAAGAATCAGAGCTTTCGAAAGAGGCCAAAAATTTCATCCACCGAATCGAAGAGTTTACGGACGTTAAAGTAGCCATGATATCAACGGGACCGGAACGTGATGAGATGATCATTCGTGATACAATTTTTTAAGATGTTTAAGCCAATAAAAAAGGGAGATCTATGATCTCCCTTTTTTATATTAAATTTTAAAAACTGCGCCTAGCTTTTTTCTTTCAATAGCCCATCGATAATTTCTTTGAAATTTTCAAAGGGTTGAGCGCCAACTAATCTTACGCCGTTAATAAAGAAGCTAGGCGTTCCGCCGGCTCCATTCTTGCGAGCGAAATCTTGATCTTCATCAATTCGCTTCTGATAATCAGGATTCTTCATATCCTTCTGGAATTTTGCAACGTCTAGCTTTAGATCTTTCGCCAGCTTAACAAAATTTTTCTCGTTAAGCTCTCTTTGGTTCTTGAAGAGTAGATCGTGATATTGCCAGAACTTACCTTGTTCCTGTGCGGCCATCGCTGCCTTTGCGGCTGGTGTCGCACTATTATGAAATGGCAAAGGATTCATACGAAAGGCAAGTTTAACCTTTCCTTCGTAGGTCTTCATCACCTGATCAATAGATGGCAATACTCGAGAGCAGAAAGGACACTCGAAATCAGAAAATTCTACAATCGTGATCGGAGCATTTTCGGGACCCTTAACAGGAGCTCCTACAATCGACACTTCAACACGATTTTTCATTCGATCTTCGAGAGTCGGTTGTGCAGCCTTCTGTCGTTTTTGAATAATTTTATCCAGAGTTTTCTCAACAGCGTCTATGCCCTTTTCTTCAAAATATTTATCAATCATTTTGAAAACACGATCCTCCGTCGCACAGGAGCTCAACACCATACCAAAACTCAAGAGAACTAAAATTTGGGGTAATTTCGAAATATATGCCTTCATAGTTAAAGAAGTCCTTCCTTTTGACAAGACTACGTGAGCCTCATTCTAAAGCTCAAGTCTCTTTCCTCACAAATTTAACTGGGATGATAGGTTTGAAAGCGCCGCGTTAACTCGGTCTTCAGCTTTAGATGGCCCTTAAGATCCGGATCTTCCCGAATCAGTTCAAAGGCGTCGCGGCGCGCCAATTTGAGCCAGTCAAGGTCCCGAGGCAGACGAGCGAGCTGAAATTCAGGTACTCCCGATTGTTTTGTTCCCAAAAATTCCCCAGGACCTCGCATTTCGAGGTCGACTTCTGACAACTTAAATCCATCCTGAGTTTTCTCCATTGCCCTCAACCTTTGGACAATTTCTGGACTCCCAAGATGAGAAGCCATCAGAAAGCAAAAACTCTGGCTGTCGCCTCGCCCGACACGCCCACGTAACTGATGCAACTGACTAAGCCCAAACCTTTCCGCGTTTTCGACAATCATTACGCTAGCATTCGGCACATCAACACCCACTTCGATCACTGTTGTCGAAATCAAAACTTGAATTTTTCCCTGCCGAAACGCCTCAATGATCCTTGACTTTTCATCGGAGGCCAAGCGACCGTGAAGTTGCTCTAATCGAAAGCCCTTGAAGTCCTTCATCAGCTTTGGCATCATTTCCTGAATGCTCTTAAGGGCTAGCTTCTCGCTTTCTTCGATCAAGGGGAAAACCATATAGGCCTGCCGTCCCTTGGCAAGTTGAGCGCGAACAGCTCGCAACATCTGATCCCGCTTCGTGTCTGTAAAAACCTTCGTCTCAATCGCTTTTCGGCTAGGCGGCAGCTCATCGATAACAGAGATATCGAGATCCCCATAAAGCGTTAGGGCGAGGCTTCGAGGAATCGGTGTCGCCGTCATCACCAAAACATCCGGCGCTTCGGCTTTTTCGATAAGCGAGGACCGCTGTTTGACTCCAAAACGATGTTGCTCATCCATGATAACAAGGCCCAGTCTTTTGAATCTCACACGTTCTTCAAAAATTGCCTGAGTCCCAAAAATCATAACCGAAGATTCGTGCGCCAAGGTTTTTAAAACTTGCTGAGCCTCTCCAGCACTCATACTTCCCGTCAACTTGAGGCAAAGGACATCCGTTCCCTTAAACCACTGCCTGAATTTTTCGATATGCTGATCAACAAGGACTTCCGTCGGCGCCATCATGGCTACTTGATAACCAGCCTCCAGAGCAATTAAAGCAGCCGCAGCCGCTACAGCGGTCTTGCCCGAACCCACATCACCCTGAACCAGTCTAAACATCACTTTTGGAGATTCCATCGCTTCTAGAATTTCTTGAACAACTCGCTTTTGAGCCCTT
>Ga0210019_1002498_pt1 | contig 17809 bp, 19 predicted proteins | sample CryGeyCG2114_020_2_FD_183969 | JGI IMG/M metagenome (GOLD analysis project Ga0210019, IMG submission 183969) | Groundwater microbial communities from aquifer - Crystal Geyser CG11_big_fil_rev_8/21/14_0.20 (SPAdes) (version 2) | ecosystem: Environmental > Aquatic > Deep subsurface > Groundwater ...
GAAAACACCTCTCATTCGCAAAAAACTTTTAGAAGGTTTCATATCTTTAGGAGTAAAAAGAATTTTTGATTCAATATCCATGAACAAAAATAACGAGAAAGTAGTATTTATAGGTTAGTTAAATAAAAGCAAAAAAAATTGATTCTTTGAAAAAGAAAAAAAATGTAGCCCCGGCCGGATTCGAACCGACGTCCCAGGCTCCAAAGGCCTGTATCCTTGGCCACTAGACGACGGGGCTACCTCAAAACAAGGTATATTAATGAATCCTTTACCCGTTACCTTTTTAACAGAATTCCCGGCAAGAATATTTCATGAAAAACCCACTTGAAAGGTTTAAGGAAGCGCTTAAGACATCCATAAAAAAAGAAGCAATTATCTTCGGAATATTGTATTGCCTATTAATCGCAGCCATAACCCTGATTCTTGGATTTGGAATTGCTGTTGTTGCAATAATATCACTACTTACCCTTGCAGTTGTAAACAATTACATAATTAACGCAATAGCAGTACTCATTGGCCTGCTTTTAATTTCAATAATTCTGCTCTTAATGCAAGCAATGTTTGAAATAACCTCATTAACAGGATTCAGGCAAATTCTTAATGTCAAAACAACAAACTTTGAGCACATTGCAAATACAATAAAAAAAAGAATAATTCCTTTCTTTGCATACCTTGTCATCACATTACTGTTTTACTCAATCATTATAACAATACCTACAGTACCGCTTTACTTTCTATTCCAAACAATAGGCGCAATAATCGGCATTATACTTGGCGCAATTATTGTACTTGCATTTATCCCAATAATAATAATGATCCCGCCAATAATAGCACTCAGAGATGACACAATAATAGAATCAATAAGAAATGGAATCAGATTAGGATTGCACAATTATACCTATAATCTTGTAGCAATAGCAATAATGATTATTGCAGGACTTGTAATTTCAATACCTTCAATGATAGCTTCCTTTTTGTCAATTATCCCAGGAATAGGCGTATTTCTTTCAATAATAGGCAGTATTCTCACAATACCTTTCACAATATATGCTACAATTCTGCTTACTCTTTATACCCTCAAAATATACGAGGAAAACATTGAAAGAACTGGTTTAAGGTAAACTAATCGGTTTTATAAAAATTTGGTATTAGAATTTCTTCTGTTAAATCCGTTATATAGCTCTATTGAACCGGCAAAGGCGAAGATAGTACGCGGTACTAACGGACGCAAACATTATGGGCGTGTAGCTTAGTCTGGTTGGAGCACTCGACTGATATTGCACATGCAGCAGCGATCGAGCGGTCGGCAGTTCAAATCTGCCCATGCCCATACTTTATTTTTCTTGCAAATCAGCTGAAAATTTACACTTTTCTTTTTAGTGCAGGTTTTTCTTTTCGTGTTAATGAAAAGAAAAAAGTTCTTGTGCATTTGTCCAACAATATTTAAAAACACTGTACGCCTATTTTCAGTATGGATTTATCCCCTTTAGATCTCAGAATACTCAGGTATTCTCTTGAGAATGGCGTCCTTGAATCGGAAAGAGAAATTGCAAAAAAACTCAGGATAAACCCTTCAACTCTTTCTTTTAAAATGAGGAAATTTGAAGACAAAAAAATAATTACTAATTATAAGTACAGGGTTGATTTCACAAAAATAGGATTTAAACAAATAGCCTGGGTGCTTATAATGCCAAAATTTGAAGGAAAAGGAATAAGGGAAATGATGGATTGCCTGCTTGAATACCCACAAGTGCACGTGTGCCTTAACATAAGCGGGAAACACGGCTTTTGTATAAAAATTTATTCAGAAAATAAAAAAGAAATAACTGAACTGCTTGAAAAAATACAAGCAGAAAACAAATGGATTAAAATACACAAACCGCTTTTTGTTTCAAAACAGGTTAAAAGCCACAATCAAATTGTCGAGAGAAAAAACAATTATAAGTTAGATGAAATTGCATTAAAGCTTTTGGCTGAAAAAATGCAGAACCCGCAGGAAAGACTTTCTGATGCAGCCAAAAAAATAAACATTCATAGAAATACAGCAAGTGCAAAATGGAAAGAAATGCTTGAGAATAAAATAATCGTCAAAAAAACACCAATAATAAACCCTGATCTGCACAGACAGATGGGAATCTATTTTATGGTAGTACAATACATCAGATCCGTGGACAGAACTGACAAGCTTGAAAAATTACTTGAAAAAATGAGCGAAGTCCATGAACTAAACTGCATAAGCAGGGACAAAGATTACAATTTACTTGCAATAATAAGGACAAAAGATATACATGAATATTATACTTTAATGGACAAATTTTATAATGAAAAAGAATTTTCCAATAATATCGAAAAAATGAGTTCAACTGTAATAATATCAAGTGATTCAAGAAGGCACACATACCTCAAAGATATAGGAATACAGAAATTAGTCAAGAATTCTTGACCTTATTTTTAATGCAGTTTTTGTGACAGCAAGCCCGCCTCTTGATGTTTCCCTAAGAGAAGAAGGAAGCTTTTTTCCAAGGCGATGCATTGCGCCAACAACTTCCAGAAAAGGAATTGCACTTTCAACACCTGAAAGAGCCATTTCTGCAGAAGCAAAAGAATTTGCAACCGCAATTGCGTTTCTTTTTATACAGGGAACTTCAACAAGACCAGCAACAGGATCACACGCTAACCCAAGATAGCTTTTCATTGAAATAGCAGCTGCATCAAGCGCCTGCTTTTTTGATCCACCGCAATATTCAACAATGGATGCCGAAGCCATTGCGGCACTTGAACCTATTTCCGCACCACAACCCGCAACCGCAGCGGCAAAGGTTGCATTTTCAGCAATAATCAAACCTATTCCTGAAGCCGTGAAAAAAGATTCAGTGAGATTTTTACTTTGGAGGTTTTCCTCAAGAGATATCAGAGCACCCGGCACAACCCCACAGCTCCCTGCGGTAGGCGTTGCAACAATAACACCCATGCCTGCATTCACCTCAGCAATTGCAACAGCATACGCAATGCCTTTGCCTACAATAGGCCCTGTAAGCGAATTTTCTGAAAGTGAAGAATAAAGTTTTTTTCCGTTGCCAACAACAAGACCGCTTCTTGTCCTGATTTCCTGTTCAGTGCCTTTAAGCGCGGCATCACGCATAACATTAATCCTTCGGCCCATTTCTGAACGTATATCAGCCCTGCTTTTTCCGGCATAATTGATTTCATATTCAAGCGCGAGCTCATGAATCGGTTTCTCAGAACGCAGCACTTTTTGCGTGAACTCCAACAGAACGCACCTCCGGAAGAATCGCCCTAAATTTTATCAAACCTCCGCCCAATGATTCGCCAAAACCGGAAAAGCAGCCGTAATCGGTTTGCACCAAAAACATGACTGAATTCGGGTGTTTTGAATTATCCTGCAACTGCCTGAACACAAAAGCCATTTTATTTTCTGAAGCAACTGAAAAGGATTCCTTTAACTCCGGATTTTCAGGAGAAATGCCCAAAAGGCCCCCGAGCAGTGCTATTTTTGTACCATGTCCTTCCCCAGTATCCGCAAAAGAATTATAAAGAATTATTTCAGCGCTGTTTATTTTTCCTGAAATTGTCTTGCTCATTTCAAAGCCGATGCGCGCGGCACCGGCGGTGTGGGATGAGCTAGGGCCAATCATTACAGGCCCAATAACATCAAAAATACTGTAATGCATAACATACCTTTTGTTTGCAAGATTAAATGCTTTAGTGGACAAATGCACAAGCAGATTAGATTATTTTAATTTTTATTTGAGCAACAAAAACTTTAATTACTCAATAACTATTATTCTATTATGGCAAGCGAAAAACAAAACCTGGAATTAAGAGTTGGAGACAAATTGAACAACATACTTACTTCCACCAAGGATTATTCATTAAATTTCAGAGCAGTCCAATCCATGATTGTAAGGTCTATTATGGATGACCCCCGCATGGCTGCAAGCAAAGGCGAAATAGTTGAAATGATTGCCAAAATAGTAGCTGAAAAAAAATTCCTGTAAGCAGATTCAGAGAGGATGTATTTATATGGCGTGACAAAAAAATGCACGCCGCATATACCAGCGGGAAAACTGGAGTGAAACACGAGCCTTTTGAATTGACACCAAAAAACGAGGTTTCAGCACCAAAAAAACCTGCACCAAAAAGAACCCATTTGGGTTAAATCTCTTCCCAAACTTCTACAAAGTTGTTCACTACCTCATCCAAAAAGCTTCTTCTATAGTTTACTAATATATCGGCTATTGTCTGCTTGTCAACTATCCTGTAAAAAATCTTTCTACCACGCCTTGTTTTTTCAACAATTCCGGATTCAGCAAGCTTTTCAAGATGCCATGAAGTTGTTGAAGGGCTCAAATCCACATTTTTTGAAATCGATGCATTAGTGGTGAATTTTTTCTGAAGTAAAAAAACAATTATTTTCCTCATGCTACCCTGTCTGAGCAAAGACATCAAAGCAGTGTCCTCAAAATCCTGCCTCACCAGATAATACCTGAGAAACTTTGTCTCGCGCTCAGTTTTAATTAAATGCTTTTTCTGTAAATATTCAAGGTGATACTGAAGCGCACCTGTAGCAATATCAACACGCCTTTGTATTTCCCTGAAATGAAGTCCGGGGTTACGCTTGACAGTATTGTAAATTTTTTTCCTGATATCAAGCTTAAGAGCCTGCTCGAGCTCATCCATACAAATCACTCAAATGGAACAATTATTCCTTTTTGAAAAAACCCTTCCCCTTTTTTGTGTAGAAGAGCGCAACAAGAAGAGAGAGCAGTATGCCAAGCTCAAAAAGATTCTCTGATGAATCCGCAAGGAAATAACCAGGCGAAACAAAAATATCTATGAGCTTTACAAGCCATTTCATGCTGAAAAGAAAAAAAGCAACAGAAACAAGCAATAGTCTCTTTGATTCGGATTTGTTATATGCAAGAAACGAAATCGCGAAAATTCCTGCTGAAAGCAAAAAGACAACCACTTTAACAGGAACGTCAATTTCACTTGCAAAATCCGTTGCAGGCCTCAGCACATCCCACATATAGGACTGAGCAAAAACCTGGGCTGAAATTAAAACCAAAAATACTGACATTAACCATCTCTTCATAACGAACTCTCCTGAAATTATTATAACCAAAAAAAAGATAAAAGGAAAAAAGGGAGGAAAAAAAGGAAGTGTGAGGTGAAACCCATTTTTCCCCTAATCTATACACAATACTGTTGGGCATTTATAAATGAATTTTGGTACAAACCATGAAAAATAGCTAAATTTATAAGAAAATCCCAAAATAAAAACAATATGAGTAAAATTCGTTTATTGTCGATATTATTGGTTTTTGTGTTTTTGATTGGTTGCACAGAACAGCAAATGCAGCCAAAAGCAATTTTCTGCCCAGCACAAGAATGCGAAGAAATGACGGCAGCAGCAATATTATCAGCAGACAACAGTATCGATGTTGCAATGTATTCCCTTACTTCAGAAACATTAGCTGAAGCACTTATAAGCGCAAAAGCAAACGGAATAAGAGTAAGGGTATTACTAGATAAACTTCAGGCAGCATCCAAAAGCTCACAAAAAGAAAAACTCGAGGATTCCGGAATAGAAATAAGGATTTTTTCAGGAGCAATGATGCACAACAAATTTGCAGTAATCGACAACAAATTGATTATAACCGGATCCTATAATTGGACAAAAAACGCATCTGAAAAAAACAAAGAAAATGAAATTTTTTTACAAGATAAAAAAATTGCAGGCGATTACTCAGAAGAATTTTTCAACCTCTGGATAGAATCAGGATAGAGACAAATTAAAGTTTTTCAATTATTCCCTGAATCTTCCGCGCATCGGCTTTGCCTTTAAGCTCGCGCATTGCCAAACCAATTAAAAAATTGAGCGATTTTTTGTTACCGCCTTTAAATTCATCAAACACATTTTTATTTTTTTCAATTATTGCCTTAACAACGGACTCCGCATCAACTGAAGAAGAATCGATAAACAAGTTATTTTTTCCAAGATAATCAACTGGAAGTATTCCTTCAACAACATACTTTATTAGAGAATCTTTTGCATTCTTGTCACTCACTTTACCTGCTTTCAATAATTCCACAAGCGCAACCATGCCCTTTGCATCAACGCTTGTCTGATCCAAAGACAATTTATTATAATTCAGTATACCCAAAAGCTCCCTTGAAATAAGGCGCACAGCTATTTTTGAATCTGATTTTACACAACCCTCAAAAATATCCGAAAGCCCCTTACTGGATGCAATAACCGAAGCATCATATTCAGTTAAACCAAATTGCTTTACAAACCGCTTTGCTTTTTCCTCAGGAAGCTCTGGAACAGAAGCCTTTATTTTTGCAAGCCATTCATTCGAAACATTTGTTTCAACAAGATCAGCATCAAAAATATAACCATAATCTGCTTCTGTTTCCTTTTTTCTTAAAGTATATGTTGTAAGAGAAACATCATCAAAAGCCCTTGTTTCCAACTCAACCTTACCACCGGATTCAATAACAGAACGCTGCCTCTCTTCCTCTGCCTTAAGCGCATCCTCAACAGCCTTGAAACCTGAAACATTCTTTACCTCTACTCTCTCACTTCCTTTAATTGAAAGATTACAATCCGCTTTCAGCACGCTTCTTCCGTGCGCATAAACACCTAAATAATTTAAAATCAAAAGAAGCTTATCCAAAAATTTTCTTGCCTGCTCAGGACTCTCAATATCAGGCTCTGTGACAATTTCAGCAAGTGGAATACCAGACCTATTATAATCAACCAAAGAATAATTGCTTGAAACCATTCCAGATTCATGAACAAGAGAAGCTGGATCCTCCTCAAGGTGAACGCGCGTAATCCTTATTTTTTTTCCATCAATTTCCAAAAAACCTTTTTCGCCAACAGGAATCTCATACTGGGTAATCTGGAAATTCTTCGCAAGATCAGGGTAAAAATAAGTTTTTCTTGAAAAGAAAAATTTCCTATTGATTTTACAATTCAATGCACTTGCAACCATCAACGCATATTCAACAGCTTTTTTGTTCAACACAGGTTTTGAACCTGGCATGCCAAGACATATTGGACATACCGATGTATTCGGAGAATCTGCGCTTGTGGAACACCCGCAGAAAAGCTTTGATTTGGTGTCAAGTTGCACGTGAATTTCAAGCCCAATAATTGTTTTCATCATGGTGCCTCCAGATGTTCCAAAATTTTTTCGTGCAACAAACCATTCGAAACAAGGAAATTCCCAGAATTTATTGTTGCTTCAGCACCATTGATGTCAGTTACCTTTCCGCCTGATTCTCTTGCAATAAGAATGCCAGCAGCAACATCCCAAGGCCTTAAATCATATTCAAAATAACCATCACAAATTCCCTCAGCAACAGAACAAAAATCAAGAGAAGCCGCACCAAACCTCCTTACCCCTTGACATTGCTTTTTCAATGAACCAACGGCGCGCAGCGTCTTTTCATCATAAGCTGGAATGTTATAAGGAAACCCAGTTATCAATAAAGAATCCCTTAACATAGGTGCTTTTGAAACGGAGATTTTTTTACCATTCAAAAAAGCACCCTTTCCTGCCTGAGCAGAATAAAGTTTTTTCAAAACAGGATTGAAAACCGCACCACATACAATTTCAGAATTTTTAACAAGTGCAATCGAATGTGCAAAATAATCCACTCCGTGTGCAAAATTTGTCGTGCCATCAATAGGATCAATTACCCAAAAAGATTCTTTAGAACCAAAAGCCCCTTCCTCCTCCCCAATAAAACCATGGTTCGGAAACTCTGATGCAATAACCGATTTAATTTTCTTTTCACAGTCAATATCTGCATCAGTAACAAGATCAACAGCACCCTTCAAACGCACATTGAATTTCCCCCTGAAATATTTCAAAGCGATTTTTCCCGCTTCAACACACGCTCTTTCAGCCACTTTCAATTCATTCATCTTGAATCCTCCAACTTTGATGCAAACGAAACGACCTTCGCATCATGCAAATGATTTCCCATTACCATTAAACCAACAGGAAGTTTTTCCTTAAAACCCGCATTAATAGTTGCATGAGGCATGCCTGCAAGATTTGCAGGAACAGTACAGAGATCCATTGAATAATTTTCCATAGGAGTAAGCTTTTCTATTTCAGAAAATTTAGGTGCAACAACAGGCATTGCAGGAAAAGCAAAAAAATCAACCTGCTTGAAAACTGATTTGAATTCATTAATTAGTTTTGTTCTTACTTTCATTGCCCTCAGATAATAAGCATCCCTGAAACCAGACATTCTTGCAAAAGTACCTATAATTACCCTTCGTTTTGCCTCATCTCCAAAACCTGTGCTCCTTACACCTGAAAAATAATCATTAAAATTTCCCTCAAGTTTTCCATTTAAACCATAACGCATACCGCAATACTTTGCAAGATTTGTAGAAGCCTCGGCCATTGCAATAAGATAGTAAGCTGCAACACCATACTTTGTATTCAAGGGAAGAGAAATCTCCTTTGCAGTAAAACCAGCTGAAGAAATTTTTTTCAACACAATTTCTTTTATTTCATCATCCTGAATTGCATCAAAAAGTTCCTTTGGCAAACCCACAACAGGTTTTTTTAATACTGGTTTTTCAAGGGATTTTGAATCAAGGGAAGTACTATCCTTGGAATCTTTTCCTCGCATCACATCAAGTAAAAGCAATGCATCATCAATGCTTTTTCCCATAGAACCTATTTTGTCCAAGGAATTTGCATAATCCATAAGACCAAATCTTGAAACAAGACCATAGGTAGGAGTTATTGAAGCAACACCGCAAAATGAAGCAGGGCATGCTATTGAACCGCCTGTGCTTTCAGCAATAGCAACATGTGTATTTTCAGTAAGCGCTGTAAACCCAGCTGATCCGCCTGATGAACCTCCGCAGCTCCTTGTTTTATCAAGCGGATTAAGCGGAATTTTTCCAGCAGTATGATTTACCGAAAAGGTACCGAATCCGAATTCATCCTGACTTGTTTTACCCAGGATAATTGCGCCCTCATTTTTTATTTTTTCAATGACAGTTGCATCAAAAACAGGTTTATAACCAGAAAGTATTTTGGAGCCCGCCCTTGACTCAACACCCTTTACACATACACAATCCTTGACAGAAACAGGAACACCAAGAAGACGTCCGCCTTTTCCTGCTTTGATTCTTTTTTCAATCTGCTCCGCCTGAGCAAGCACATAATCAGAATCAAAATTATTGAAGTGATGAAATTCGCTATTCTTTGAACTTATTTCTTTCACAATTTTTTCCGCATTCTTAACAACAGAAATTTTTCCGGATTGGATACTATCAACAAAATCGGATACTGGCATCAAATCACTTTTGGCCCCTTGAAATAACCATCTTTTTTATGAGGAGTGTTTGCAAGAGCATCTTCATTTGAAATGCATTTTTCCACAACATCTTCCCTGAAAACATTCTCAAGTTTTATAGGCTGAAAAGAAGGCTCAAGACTATTTATATCAACTTCATCAAGAGCGGAGAAGCTTTCAAACACATCCTTGAGCTGAGGCAAAAACTTTTTTATTTCACCATCAGTTAAATTCAGACGCGCATTTCCCGCAACCTTTACCAACAAATCTTTGTCAACAACAACCTTTGGCATCAAAAACCACTTCATCACTTCTTCAAATCAAGTTTTATGTGAAGTTCCCTTAACTGCTTATCATCAACACCGCTTGGAGAACCATCCATAAGGGAAACCGCTGCCTTGTTTTTTGGAAAAGCAATTACATCCCTAATACTCTCAGAATTAACAAAAAGCATTATCATTCTATCAAGACCGAATGCAATACCACCGTGTGGAGGCGCACCGTACTTGAAAGCATCCATCATGAAACCAAATTTTTCCTTTGCTTCTTCTTTTGAAATTCCAAGTGTTGCAAAAACCCTTGCCTGCAATTCAGGAGTATGTATCCTAATGCTTCCGCCACCAATTTCTATTCCATTAAGAACCATGTCATATGCATTGCTCCTCACTTTTAATGGATCAGATTCGAGGAAATCAAGATCCTCTTTTTTTGGAGAGGTAAAAGGATGATGCATTGCCTTCGGCCTCTGCTCTTCCTCATCCCACTCGAACATAGGGAAATCCTTTACCCACAAAAAATTCCATTTTTGTTTAATCAAATTCAGTTTTTGCGCAAGATGTGGCCTCAGGAAACCAAGAGAATCATGCACGACTTTTTCAGGACCTGCAACAACAAGAATAACGTCGCCTTTCTTTGCACCTGATTTTTCCTTAAGTGCTGCAATGGTTTTTTCCGAAAAGAATTTTACAAGAGAACCTTCCACCGCATCAAGAATTTTAAATGATGCAAGTCCTTTTGCTTTGTAAATTTTTACAAATTCTTCAAGAGCTTCAATATCCTTCCTTGAAAAATCTGCCTTGCCTTCAACAACAATTCCTTTAATCACGCCACCATCCTTAACAACAGCATTGAATGCATTGAAATTGTCGCTTCCAAGAATACCGGTAAAATCTACAAGCTCAAGGCCAAATCTTATATCAGGTCTGTCAATTCCCCACCTCTTGATTACTTCCTTATAATCATACCTTGGGAAAGGAATCTTCAAATCTTCATTAAAATATTCCTTGAAAATTTTCTGCATGAGCTTTTCATGAATATTCATTATGTCATTTTCATCAATAAAACTCATTTCAACATCAATTTGTGTAAACTCAGGCTGTCTGTCTGCCCTTAAATCCTCATCACGAAAACAACGTGCAATCTGCATGTACCTATCAAAACCAGAAATCATGAGAAGCTGTTTGAAAATCTGCGGACTTTGCGGCAAAGCAAAAAACCTTCCAGGATTAACTCTACTTGGAACAAGATAATCTCTTGCACCTTCAGGAGTACTTTTTGCAAGAATCGGAGTTTCTATTTCCAAAAAATTATTCTCATCATAAAAGTCCCTCACAATTTTAACAATCCTATGCCTGTCGCGGATACTGCGCTGCATTTTCTCACCCCTAAGATCAAGGTAACGGTAAGTGAGTCTTGATTCATCACTGCTTTGTGCAGTATCGGAAATTTCAATAGGCAAAGGCAATGATTTGGTAATAATATCAAGTCCTGAACACTCAACTTCTATTTCTCCTGTGACCCAGGATTTATTTACTGTACCATCAGGCCTTGCATTAACTTTTCCTTCAATACGCACAACAAATTCACGCCTTAACTGTCCGCCAAGTCCATGCGCAACTGCATTGACCTCAGGATTAAGCACAACCTGAGTCAAACCATAACGATCCCTAATATCAATAAAAATCAGATTACCATGATCTCTTCTAGTATCAACCCAGCCATTCAGAACAATGTCCTTTCCGATATCTTTTTTGGTTAACTGTCCGCAAGTGTGTGTCCTATCCATAAAATCCAACCTTATAGGAAAATCCTAGAAAAACCTTAAAATAGCTTGTTTTAGCAGCATTAAAGAAGCCAAAAAAACACAGACAAACCACAAAATACTAATAAAAGGCAGATGTTAGTGTATAATGAAAATGGATTTTGGAAAAATAAAGGAATCTAAAGGAATACGCGTACTTGTCCTTATCCTGCTCCTTGTAGGACTTGTTTATTATACCTCAACACTCGAACTTGACAAAATATCTTTTACCCTTAAACAAGAAGAAATTTTTTACCTTGCCGCAATATTCATTATTTTCAATATAACAAGAATGTTTTCAATGAAAATTTTCCTTGAATTATTTAACATAAAACTCACATTAAAAGAAACAATTGAACTGCATTTTCTAAGCGCATTCGGAGAAATCGCAAGCTTCATAGGAAAAGTCGGTGCTGATGCAACAAAATACCTCTACCTTACAGGCAAAGAAAAGAAAAAGGCAGTAATTGGATTTCGATTACTTAGCACCTACGCGTACCTCCTTGTATTCTTTGGATTTTTTTACATTGTAACAATGAACATTGCACTTCTTGCACTTTTTATTGCAATAACAATTGCGCCAATAATCCTGCAAAAAAAAATAAATGCCATGCTACCTGAAAAAAATTATTCAAAACTTGTTCAAGCAAACCTGCTTTTCATGGCATCAGTAATACTCACAATAATTGGCGCTGCAATAATAATCGCCACTTTTTCACACACAATCAACCTTGATTTGTTATTCTCATATTTCTTCTCATATATAGCAGGAATATTAAGCACGCTTCCGTTCGGATTCGGAGTTCAGGAAGCACTCATAATAGGAACATTCAGCAGCACATTTACCAACGAAACAATAACAACAATAATAATACTCACAAGAATAACAACCGTAATACCTTCAGCATTAATAGGGGCAATGATATTTATGAAAAAATTATTAGTAAAAAAACAGCAGCAATTAAAAAAATAAAAACCCTAAACCCTAAGAACAATTAAATAGTTTAACCTGCTAATATTTTTGATTTTAATGGCAAAAAGGCACGACATTACAGAAACTGATGCAAGAAAGGAAATATTAGACAGAGCTGCAAGACTGCAGAGTAAAATACCAATAACAGAGCAAGAAAGAAGGGAAAATTCCAGGAAAATGATTTCACACCAACAATCAATTGCAAGATTCTTACTTGAGAAAGCCACAACACAAATAGAACTAGATGAGAAGTTACACAAACAAATGCATTTACTGAACAGGAGCCTAAGCAAAAAAATTATCCTCGCAGGACTCAAATTTCAAGCCAGGGATATAAGATTTTCAGCCAAAGAAATTGAAATGGCAAAAGCAATCGGTTCAAAACCCCTCGCTGAATTAGAATCAGAACTAAACAGGATACAAAAAAAAACAAGAATAACCAATGGCAAAGAAATACTTTCCCACAACATTATCTGGGCATTTGCACACGCAATAAAAATTGTTGGCGAACTAAAAAAAGCAACACAGTTAAAAAAAAGCAATAAATCAGAAAACCGGAATTAAGAAATAAATTCCGCAATGCTCTTCTGCCCTTCCTTTGAAAGCGGCCTTGCATTAATTTTCAGTTTTCTCCTTACAGCCTTTGCAAACTCCTCTTCAAAACCATGAGTAGTCAAAACAAGTTCAGGTGCACTTTCTTCAACATACTTTAAAAGAGAATTATAATCCGCATGATCAGAAAGTGGAAAAGTTTTGTATTTAGAGGCGCCCCAGCCGGTTGCAATTGCCGTCTCGACATTTTTTCCAAGCTGATGCTGCAAAGCCAATAGCAAATTATCATTAATCATATGCGGCGGCATTAGCATTACATTCGCATCTTTCAAATTATAATCAAGCTCAATATAGTCACCAAGTTTCATTCCTTCTTTTTCATAAATTTTATTCTGCTGAAAAATCCTGCTGAAAACAAGAGGAGTTTCACCAAGCAATTCATTCACAATTTTTGTAAGCTCCTGTGCCTTCCCAGTTGAATAACCTCCAAGCACAATAAAACTGCCAGCGTTAAGAGTTCTATGAGCCCACTTAATCATATCCTCATAAACATCCTCGCGGTTAGGAAAATTGTACTCAGGTTTTCCGAAAGTGGTTTCAATGACAAGGATTTCGGAAGGAAGAATTTCCGCACCCTCGAAAAGAATGCTTTTCTGCAATTTGAAATCGGAAGTAAGCACCGCTTGTTTCCCGTTGCAAATCTCAACCTGAGCAGAACCAAGAATATGACCTGAAGGTTTGAAAGTGCAATCAAAATCCCCCACAGAAAAACGTTTGTTAAATGGGATTCTTTCAAAAGAGCATTTTTTTGATTCCGCGCCAACAAGAGAAGCGGTTTCAGGAGTAAGAAAATATTTATTGGATTTTGAAATGTAAGCGTGATCACTATGACCATGCGTGATTATCGCCGATTCCTTCCTTATCCCACGGGCATCAACAAACAAATCATGATTAGCCCTGAAAACAAGGCCGCTTTTCTCAAGAACCTGCATTGGAGAATAAGAGAACAGGGGATATATATTGCTTTTTGAAACACCCAGCAAGCTGTGGAAGAAATAAATAGTAGTAAAACCATAAATCTAGTGATTTTATGCCGGAACTGAGGCAGGTTTGCGACAAAATAGAAATTCTTATTACAAAAGCAAGAGACGAGACCGGCGGAAAAAAATGGGCCGACCTCAGCAGAAAAGGATTCATTTACACAATGGCGGGCACAATACCATTGCTTGAAGACATTTATACACATTTCCAAATGGCAAGAACCGAGGTTGAAAAGGATGCAGATTCATCAAAACCGGATATATCGGCACACTTAAAGGATCTCAACAAACTCATAACCCTTTTGAAAAGAAACAGAGAACTTGAAGAAGGCAGAGTTTCAAAAGCGCAGGCGAACGGTCTTGGAACACTTGCCGATTCGATAACTGTGCCAGATCTTTACGCGGATCTTGAACAGCAGACAATTTCAATCCTGCTGAAAAGCACTTATCTTGTAGAAAGAATTACAATATTCGAGAGGAAAAAAGAACCAATAATGAAAACCAAAGCAGCACAAAGAAATGTTCTTGAGCTTCTTGAAAAAAGAGAACAGGAAATAGCTGACCTCAGAAAAAAATACGAAGAAACAAGAAAAAACAGTTACCTTGGAATGGTTGAAAAGGACACATCAGCAGACATAGAACATCGCCTCAATGAAATATCAAGGAAACTCGAAACAGGCACACAACTTTCAAAAATATCCTTTGCTGCAGCAAAAAAAGCATTTATAGAAATGCAAAAAAACATGGGCGAAACTGAAAAAACACTTGAAGAAAATGAGGAGCTTGAAGCACAGGCACTCGGAAAAACTTTTGAGTTAATAACAATGCTGAAAAAAGAAAGAGATTATGTAAAAAAAATCCTTATTGAAACAGAACATGACACAATACAATTAAGAAGCGCCTACTCGAAAGAGCTTCTCAATTTACAGGAAGAAAAAATGAGCATGAAAAACCAACTTGAAGAAAAATATGAAACAGAATTCAAAGCAATGAGAAAAGACCTCAGCGATAAAAATGAACTTTTAATGCATCTTAAAGATACAATCATATCAAAAGAGAAAAAAATATTCGAACTGGAAGAAAAAAACGACAAACTGAAAATGATGAATCATATTCTGAACAAACATGAAGAAGTGAAAAAAAAGTTCAAAAAAAAATGAACCAAAAACAAGAACAAAAACAAAAAGCAAAGTAAGTAAAAAGAAAACAAAAAAATAAAAAAACCCAAAAAAAATTAAAGAGTGGTGTAACTACCTTTCTCTCCTGTTCCATCTGACTTTTTTCTTCCTTCTCCAAAAAGGCGTTTAAGAATAAGATCGGTAATTCTCAAAGCCTCATCATCTGAACCAATAGCATCATCATTCTGCTCAACAAAACTTACTAACTTCATACCTGCAGAACGCTCCTCGACAATTTTCTCCATTAACATACGGACATCATGCGATTCAGCACCATAATAAAGAAGCACTATAACAAGATCAAAATGCATAAAAGAATGCAAACCTGAAATCAGCTCAAGCACGCTTGGAAAAACCTCAACTGAAATAGAAACTGGTTTTATCTGATTTTCCAGCTCTTCAGAAAGACGCTTTGAAACAGGCAATTCAGATGCATTTGAAGTAACAATAGCTATTTTCATAAAAACATAAACACTCTTCGAAATAAAAAAGTAACCTGAAAACAATAAATAGGCAAAAAGAAACAAATTTAACCTGCAAATAGGAAAACGTTAATTATTAATATAATAAATAATTAATAATAAACAAAACAAGAGTTTACAGGGAAAAAAATGCACGACAAATACGATAGCCCGCATGGCGAAGAAGACCTCTACGAAGAAGACCCAATGGACAAGGCAAAAGAAACAATGGAGCCAATAGTTGAAACAATCAAAGAAAAAAAAATGCTGATAATAGGCGGCATAATAGCAATTGTGGTATTATTTTTTTTATACTCATTTTTCATAGGAAGCAACAGAGAAGTAAGCTTCAATGTAAGCGACACAGAAGGAGACACAATAAGTGCCAGCATAAAAGTATCTGATTTGGAAGGCAATGAAATTCAAAGATTAAAAAGCAATGAAAAAATTACCCTCAAAACAGGAACTTACAAAATAGATGTTCTTAATTCAGATTACAAAGCAATCACAGGAAAACAAATAGAAATAACCGATAACGACCCTGTTGAAATAGAAATGGAAATAGATAAAGATCTTGAATTAAGCGGAGACTTTCCACAAACACTTGTTACAGGACAGAAAACTACAATTGAATTAACAATCACAAGTGAAGAATCACTTCAAACAGAAGTTGAACTTGTACTTGAAGGGGACGCTGAAAAAGCAATGGATTTTGAATATCAAAAACCAATAATAGCAAACCCTGGTGCAAATCAAATAATTGCAACAATTAAAGTAAAATCAACACTAACAGACAAAGACACAGGAGAAAACAAAAAAGCCACAATAAGAATAAAGGGGCTCTCGAATAACAAAGCAAAAATACAGGGAAAATACACTCTAATAAAATTTAACCCATCAGATTTGAAAATAAAAGGCGACCTTTCAACAAAGGCAGATTTCGGAAAACTCGATGTAGGAAAAACAACGGAAAAGGTGCTTCAAATTACAAACGAATCGGACATACCACTAAATGAAATTACAGTACAAGTAGATGTTGTTGAAACATCATTCACAACACCAGAAGATGCCGAAAAATGGTTCAGCTTCAACCCAAGTAATACACTAAGCATTGACCCTGATGAAACACAAAAAACAACAATAAGAATCGATGTACCAAAAGACCTCGTGTTTCCGCAAGGCACAGAAAATGAAGTTGTTTCCGGAGTAGTAAGAATATCAACGGATTTCTATGAAGTCACAAGACAGTTAACATTCACAGTCAACAAACCAAATATAGGAATAAGACTAAGCGGATTACCACAAAGCAACACACTATCCGAAAGAGACGGAGAATACACATCAAAAACAGGTTTTTTGGAAATTAAAAACTCAGGAGAAACAATCCTTACAAACTTTGAAGTACTTGTAGTATGTGAAAGATCCGGAACCCAATGGCTTACAATAAACAACAACAAATCAGAATACACGTTCAGTTCGCTTGACGCAGGCAAAACACAGGACATTTCATACGCAATAGACATTGCAAAAGGAACACCAACAGGACAAAGAGACCAATGCAACATAGGCATTTACTATGATGGACCTAACGGCGAAAAATTACAAGAAACATACCAAGTACTAATTTCAACAAAATAAAATAAGCCACCGGGGAGATTCAGAACCAACAGTTTCCCCGCAAGGGGACTTCGCTTTAGGCGAAGCGTCTGTTGGGTGCGATCAGTATCTTCGTTCGGACTCGATACTGTTTGCCTAAAAATCAAACAGGTCTTTCAGTCCAAAACTCGTAAAGACGCTTGGAATAAAACCCAAGCCGCAAACCATTTTCATACGACTTCATGAATTCTTTTTCAAACCCAAAATTTTGTCTGGCAATTGGAAAAAGAACAGATTTATAATAATCTAAATCAAGTGTTGCATCACCAGTAAATTGAGTGATATAAATAAACTTTTTCTTGCCCAAGTATTTTCCTGTAAACCCATCACATATAAAAGCCCCAACAAATTCTGCAATTTCTGGGTTCAACAATAGATTAATTGTTTGGTGACAGCGGATATGACCCCGCTTTGAAGTAAGGGTTTTGAGGTGGGAACTCCATCTTTTTGTTTGGAAAAACAAGGAGGAGTTCCCGATGATGTATAGTAACGATTTTGTTGAAAAGATA
>Ga0210019_1002499_pt1 | contig 17808 bp, 14 predicted proteins | sample CryGeyCG2114_020_2_FD_183969 | JGI IMG/M metagenome (GOLD analysis project Ga0210019, IMG submission 183969) | Groundwater microbial communities from aquifer - Crystal Geyser CG11_big_fil_rev_8/21/14_0.20 (SPAdes) (version 2) | ecosystem: Environmental > Aquatic > Deep subsurface > Groundwater ...
TTGAAAAAATCGGGGTCCAAGAAAAAAAGAATCCAAAACTTAAATTAGGAGCTTTGGTAACTGTTTCTAGTTATTCATTAAAATACCCAAAGGAAATTGTTGATGAATATTTAAAATGGGGGTTTAAGGAAATTCATTTAAGACCCTTGAGTTATCTGGGAATATCCGGCAAATTAAAAAACAGCATTGGCTATTCAGCTGATGAATTTCTGGAATTTTGGAAAAAAGCGATGGATTATATTATAGCAGTAAACCTAAGGGGAAAATATTTTCGGGAAAGAGGCTCAAGAATAATGCTTCAAAAGATATTAACCGACAGAGACCCGAATTTTCTGGACTTAAGGTCTCCTTGCGGGGCCGGTATTGGCCAACTGCTTTATAATTATGACGGAAAAGTTTATACCTGTGATGAAGGGCGAATGACAGAAGACGATGCTTTCCTGATAGGCGACGTTAAAAAAGACAGCTATAAAAAAATTGTTTCCCACCCCACTGTAAAAACCCTGTGTATGGCTTCCTTGCTGGAAGATTTGCCCTGCGACAAATGCGTTTATAAGCCCTATTGCGGGGTTTGCCCGGTCCAGAATTACGCCCTTTATGGCAACATCTTCCCTCCCCTCAAAAGCACTGAAAAATGCAAACTCCACCAAGGAATACTTGACTATCTTTTTGGAAAGTTAGAAAATAAAGTAATAAGGGGAATATTTGAAAAATGGCTATCTTAAAGAAAAATTTAATAATATATGTTATAATAGGGGTGGTAATCGCCGGCGTTATTTCTTTTTCTTTTCTTTTCCCTTCCCAACCCCAGAAAGAACCGGAGGCCCCAATTATAATATTAGGAGAAAGAAATCTTTTTGAGGAAGCTCTTACTCTTTTTAATGATAAAAAATATCAAGAAGCCATTGAAAAATATCGGGAATTCCTAAATAAATATCCTGACTCTCTTAGGGCCGACGACGCTTTGCTCTTAATCGGTCGTTCTCAAAGGTCCTTAGGAAATGATGACGAGGCATTATTGACCTTTCAAAAATTGATGACTGATTATCCAAACAGTGACAATATCCCCGACGCTCTTTATCATTCAGCAGAAATTTATCTTTTTGTTAAGAATAGGCCCGAAAAAGCAGAAGAATATTATGATAGAATTCTTAAAGACTACCCCGAAGCCGAAAGATGGATTATTGATAATGTCAACGAAATTAAACCCGAAATTTCAAGTCGCAGTTTTCTTCTTGGAGCTGACTTTCTTTTCTATGAGCAAAAAACCAAAGAAGCTCTTGAAAAATATCAGGAGTTTCTGAATAGATATCCTGATTCTAGTTTAACTGATAATGTTCTATTACATATCGGACTCTGTTATCAAAGATTGAAAAAAAATGATGAGGCATTATTATCTTTCCAAAAATTGATTGACAATTACCCAAATTCTATTCGTGCTCCTGATGCCCTTTATTACTCAGCCGTAATTTATTCTGAAAAGAATGATTTGAAAAGGGTAAAAGAATATTGTGACAGAATTTTAAAAGAATATCCTGATACTAGAGAATGGATTATTAATGGAGCTAAAAAATTATTAGAAGAATTAAATAAATAAATAAATAAATAAATAAAACCTACTAAAAAGCTATGCGCCACAAAAAATTACCATCAATCAAAAAAAATATCAAAGCTTTTCTGAACAGCGAAGAAGGGAAACTTACTAAAAAAAACGCCCTGAAATTGGGAATGACCTTGGGCATCTTGGGAACAATGTTTGGACATACAGTCGGAGCCCACACCAGTTGCTGGAAACACAGTAGCTGCCACAGCAGCCACAGTAGCTGCCACAGCAGCCACGACAGCTGCCACAGTAGCTGCTGTGGCGTTGACAATTTTTATGCTCAGACGAGTGTAAATACTGATTACGAAAGCTGGTGCTCTAGCGAGAAAAGTGGTGATTTTACGGGGAACAGGGGTGGATACGGCTCGAACACGTACGACTATCACCTCGATCACCACCCTGTTGGGGTGTAAAGAAATACCCTAAATAATTTTGGCTCTCTACGCTAAAAAGTGCCTGATTTTAGCTTTTATTTTATTTAAAGTAACTCCTGGCCGCTGAACAAAATTCATAGTAATTAGAGTGTTGAATAATTCGATTTTTGACTGATGCCTTGGTATTAAAACAGATAAAATTCTCTATTATGATAAAGAAGGTGAAAAACCAAAGAAGAACAGCTGTAGAAATATTTTCTTCAGCGCTATGTTCTCTTAATTGTAAATATTGCTATATTCCCAAGACAGATTCAATGAGAAAACTGCAAAAGGATGTTGTAAAAAAGTTAGAAAATAAAACATTTATTCAGGATTTAGAAAAATTTTATGGAAAGAATTTAGAATATCTTGGATTGTGGGGTGCAGAACCAACTTTAACCTTAGATTTAATTAGCAAAGCAGTTCCTAACTTAATGGAGAAATTTCCGAAACTGAAGAATATTTCCTTTTCTACGTCCTTAATGACAAATCCGGATATTATTTTGAGTTTTATTAAAGTTTTAAAAAAAATAAAAAAAGGATTAATCCTTGATTGCCAAATCTCCTTAGACGGACCAGCTTTTATTACCGATGTTAATAGAATCAAAGGAGCAGCTCAGAAAGTACCTGAGAATTTTTTTTATATAGTTAAAGAACTCAATAAAATAAATTTAAGAAATTTAAATATTGATTTTACCTTTAAATCAACCCTTACCTTGAATAATATTAGAATGCTAAATGCTAAACCGTTAAAAATAAAAGATTATTTTGATTATTTTGAGACAATTTTTCAAAGATATAAGAGGGAAAACAAAAATAAAAAAGTAAAACTAAATCCTTCCTCCACTCCCACCCTGACTGTCCCAGGTAAATATACATCTACAGACGGTAAAGGATTGGCAGTCTTTTTTAAAAATCTAAGAATTTTAGCCAAAAAAAATAAAGAAAAACATTACTGGAGACATGTTAAAAACTCGTTAAATACCTATACCTATCGCTTTGATAAAATATTCAATCTTCAAAATGAACTATTTACAAAACCATGGATGTTTACCTGCAGCGGAGGAGATAGTAATTTTGGTCTGGGAATAGACAATGATGCTCATATTTGTCATAGAATGTTTTTCTTAAACAAAAGGGAGTATATTGACAGCATATTGTCCCAAAAGAATATTGAAAATTGGGATGTGAGTTTGTTTAATAAAGGAAATATAGATTTAATAAATGATAAATATACTACAAATGTCAGAAACAAAAAAGATTGGAATAGAGTATTATATATTTTAAGAAATTATCACGATTTTACTCGGTTCAGGAATTCATATATCATGGCAACGCTTAAAGAGTTAGCATTGTGCGGTCAGGCAGATAAAAGATTTTTAAAGGATGATAACCTTTGCCTGATGTTTGCCATCTTTATTAACTCAGCTCTCTCCTGCCCGGCCGAAAATTTGTTAAATACGGGTGCAATATACTTTACACCGGTGTCTATTTTTCGGCTTTTCGCTAACGGCGCTTTTTTTGAAATATTAAAAGACCATTATGAGAACCTTTCAACAAGAAAATAACATTTTAATAAATTCTTTTTTGGAGCATACTTTTTTTAAGGGATGGACCAAAGGATTAGCGAATTTTGAAAAATTAGAGCTTCAAATAGGAACTCATTGTAATTTAAAATGCAAGTACTGTTACTATGCAAATTATGGAGATAAATTGTATCCTCCGGAAATTCAGAAACCTGAAATTATTCTAAATAATCTTAATTTACTTTTGGATTGGTTAATTAAGAATAATTTTCATCCAGAAATTGAGTTTTTTGGCGGAGAACCATTTTCTCAAGAGTTGGGTTTTAAATGTTTAAAATTAATTTTAGATAAGTTTAAATCAATAAAGAAAAACAAGCCCAATCGTATTGTTATCCCCACAAATTACACTTTTTTGCTTTCAGAAGAAAGAACTAAAAAAGTAAAGAATCTGATTAGATATTCTAAAAAAATAGGAATCCCGATTCTTTTATCTGCTTCTTTTGACGGAAAACATTGCGAGAAGAATCGGCCCTTTAAAGCCGGCAAAGAAACAAGAAATGATAAATATTATAATAAATGTTTTGCTTTCAGTAAAAAATGGGGATTTAGGTTTCATCCAATGGTGTATTCGGGATTAATAGAGAATTGGAAGAAAAATTTTTTGTGGTTTCAAAAAAATTTTCGGGAATTCGATATTCCATTTAATGAGATTTACTTATTAGAAGTTAGAAATGTTGAGTGGAGCAGAACCCAAATTAAAGAATTTATGAATTTTATAGATTTTTTGATTGACTGGACTTATCATGTTCCCTGCAAAAAAAATGCTGGCCGGTTTGTTGACTTCCTCTTTAAAAAGTGGGGATATAATATTTTGAGGGGTCCCTTAATAACTATTGGAAGAGGACTGGGCTGCTCTCTTCAGGCTGACATTTATGTAAGATTGGGAGATTTAGCTGTTGTCCCCTGCCACCGAACATCGTATTCCCCGTTCATATTTGGGAAATTTATTGTAAAGAATAATAAAATTGTAGGAATAGAAAGTAAAAATCCTGAATTGATGGTAGGTATAATCGCTTTTGATAGCAAAACTGCTCCTATGTGCGAAACTTGCCTTTTAAAATACCTATGCTCAATGGGATGCTTGGGCTCTCAATTTGAAACAATCGGAGACCTATTCTCACCCATCCCCACCGTTTGTCAACTTGAACACGCCAAAATTTATGCTATGATTAAAGCATATAAAAGACTCAATTTATATAGCGAAATCTATGAAAAGTTGGATGAAAATAAAAAAGCTTCCTTAAATCTTTTAGAAGAAATCATCAATGGAAAATAAAAAAATCTATAAACCAAATATTAAAAAAATAAAAGATATTTTAGAGCATCCTCAAATTCAAACGATTTTAAATCGACCAAGTTTAGATTTGCTAAAAAAATCAGTAGAAATAATGAGAATGAAGGAAATAACTGAAGAAAATAAAAACCAGATAGAAAGAGTGTTAAATTTTTTATTGCAAATCGTCATAGAAAAACCAATTACTCCGATATTAAAAGATTTGGTTAATGAATTTATTATTCTGACTGCCAACTGGAATGAAAATATTGCTCAAAAAATTGAAATTCGCCAAAAAATATATTCTTTAAGAAGATTTATTGATTACCACTTGACCGTTATTGATACAATTCAAGCTCTCAAAACTTTATTAAAAAAAGTGGAGGAAATCCAAAGATTTACCCCTCCGGCTTTTGAGCTAAGCAAACATTATTTAAAATCACTCCAGGAGTTAGAAAATGACGAAAAGAAAAAGAAAATCTGTAAAAATAAAAAGAAGAAGTAAATATATAGAAATTCTTAGGTAAAAAAATTCCGCTAAAGTTTAACCTTAGCGGAATTTATTTTTTTATACCCAAATAAGAAATAGAAAACGTACCCTACTCCTAGTTGTAATTTCGTGACCATTATCATCTGTACCGGTAATAGTAACTATTTCGTAATCTATGGCTCGATCAGATAAACCAGCCTCGAAATCTACTGATCCATAAGCTGGAAGGTAAGCTAAACCAAGATGTTCTTCGATGAAAAAACTATCGTAATTATGGATATCAATCAAAAGATTATCTCTATATCTTTCTATAGTCAAGTCATTAATCTTAACTCCAACACCATTAACTTCTTTAATTATTACCTGCCAGGAACAAGACCTATCGTATTGACAGGTTACTGGATTAGGGTTAAAGATTATCTCTATTTTAGCTATCTCAGATACCCTTTCTTCCCTATCTATCTGAATAGAAACACATCCGGGCAAGACTACTAACCCAATCAACAAAACCGCTAAAACTACGCTAACAATCTTTGTTTTCATTTCTCCTCCTTGCCCGCTTAAATTTTTAAAAATTTTGGCGGGCTTTTTTTTATTTTCCCTATAAAGTTGTTAACGACCCTACTTACTGTGTAAATGATAGCATATAAAAATAATGTTGTCAAGGGGTCCGGGGCGATTTGGCTAAAAAGAAAATTTATTTTATGATGAAAAAATGACCCCATTAGACTCCTTATTTTTAATTCCCCTTTTTGTTATCGGCGGTATTTGTGCCTTTACCGACATTAGGTACGGCAAAATTAAAAATAAATGGATTAAAGCGGGTTTAATTTGGGCGGCTTTGCTTTATCTCTCTCTTATTTTTTACACTATTTTTTATCTTCATCAAAAAGAGAATATCGGTTACATTTTAGAAATGCTCATCAATGGCTTAATTGCGCTTGGAGTGGGCTATTTTTTGTGGCAGTTTAAATTGTGGTCGGCCGGCGACGCCAAGCTTTTTACCCTTTACGCCTTTTTAATTCCTTTAAGCTTTTATTCAAATTATTATCTTAATTATTTCCCTTCTTTTGCCCTTCTGGTAAATACTTTTTTATTAATAATTTTGTTCTTAGTGATTGAAGCCTTATTTTCCAGTATTAAAAACCGGCCTAAAAAGATCGGATTAATTTGGCGAAAATGGTTTGAATTAAAAAAATTGACTCCAAAAATAGTAAGTAGTGCTAAATTATACTTAAATTATCTGGCCTTTTTCATTATCTTAAGAATAATCATTCAACCCATCAGTCGAGCTTTTGCCCCAAAAATGGGTTCTAATTTTGCTTTATTTTTTTTAATTTTGTTTATCGCCCGGAGATATTTATTCGGTTTTCTTTTCAAAAGCAAAAAAATTATGCCCGTCCTTAGCATCTTAGGTGGAGGATATGCTATTTATTTAATATCACAAGGTCAAGGAGTTCTACTTTTTAGCATGCTTAAAATGGCTCTTATTTTTATGGTTACTATTGGTCTTTTAATGAGATTTTTGGGTCAATACATCGAAAAAAAAGAGGTTAAAAAAACCTTTAGTTTTGCTCCCTTTATGCTTTTAGCTTCCCTTATCACCATTATAATAAAAGGCTCTCTTCTCTCTTTCATTTTAAGTCTTTTTCGTTAATAACCTCTTTACCGGGCCAAAAGATTTTCGGTGGATTTTGCAGGGGCTGTATTTTTTTAGCATTTTTAGATGTAATTTAGTACCATAGCCTTTGTGTCTGTCAAAACCGTATTGAGGATATTTTTTATGATATTTTCTCATTATTCTGTCTCTCGTCACTTTAGCGATTATACTGGCTGTTGCGCAGGAAAAAACTTTCTCATCGCCTTTTATAATTGACTTTTGAAGAATTGGCAAATCAATTTTGAAATTCCCATCAATAATTAAAAAATCTGGTTTCTTCTTTAATTTTTCTATTGCTTTTTTCATTGCTAATTTTGTTGCTTCTAAAATATTGATTTTATCAATAACTTTTTCCGAGACCTTGCCTATTCCCCACTCGATCAAAGGATTTTTCGTTACAAGCTTACAAAGCTCTTCGCGTTTCTTGGAAGATAATTGCTTTGAATCTTTAACTTCTTTAAAGATTTGAGATTTAAATTGTGATTTTGACCTTTGAGATTTGAGCTTTGATCTTACTATTACCGCTGCCGCTACCACCGGTGCGGCCAAACAACCACGACCTGCTTCGTCTAATCCAACCACATATTTATATCCTCTCTTCCATAATTTTTTTTCTTCGTTAAAATTTGGCCTCACCCCGTTAGAAATCGTTTTCCTCGAAAAGACAGACTCTTTTTGTGTATGGTTTGTTTTAACTGATTGCATACTTTAATTTACAAAATAAAAATTTTTTCTAAAAATTTTTATTGCAAGACTTCTAACGGGGCTCATTATTTTACCCAGTAGAGGAATTTTGGCAAGATTTTTCTTCCAGAAAAATTCTACATCGCGTAGCGAGCCCCCCACACCAAATTTTGGTGTGGGGGCGAGCCAAAATTCTCCTACTGGGTTCATTTTACAATATTGTAAACAAATTGGGAATTAGTTATAATGATAAAATGAATGCTGACCGAATAATAAGAACCTGCCTCGCTTCGCTCGGCAGAACCTTGATTCGCTCAATGTATAAATATATAATCTTGAATTATGGAAAACCAAAAACCTTTAACCCAGGCTCAAATTGAACACGAAATCAGGGCGGCGGAAATGGCCGGAAAACCGGCTGATTTTAGAGGAAAAATCATTTCCAATTTCTTCCTTTTAGAAAAGGAGATAGGAATAGGTTTAGATTTAGAAGATTCCACCACTTTGGGTTCGATTTCTTTGGGAGGTACCACCATTGGGGGGGATTTGAATTTGAAAAACGCCCAAATTAGAGGAGCTTTTTATATGGGAGAAAGTAAGATTTGGGGAAACCTAAATTTCAGTTACGCCAAGGTAAGTGGAGTGTTAAACTTAGTGGGAAGCAAAATTAACGGTTCTCTAAATTTTCAAGGACTAGAACTAAACGGATTTTTAAGTTTAGCTAAGGCTCAAATCTCGGGAAATTTAGACTTCAGAAATATAATAATTAGCAATTCTGAATACGAAGGGCTAACCATAGTGGGAGACCTTTACTTAAACCAAGCTATTGTCCAGGGAGGAATAGATTTAACCCAGGCACTTATAGAGGGAAACTTAGACCTTTCCGTTATCTGTGTTCAAAATTCAGTTGATTTAACTTCAACCAATATAGGCAACCTCCTGCTTTTAAAAGATGCTTTAATTAAGGGTAATTTAATTTTAAAGGATACGAAGTATAAAAAAATGATAAAACACTTTTTGTGATATGCAAAATTCATTGACTCGGGCCGAAATTGAACGGGAAATTAGTATGGCCGAGATAGCGAGAAACCCGGCTGATTTCAAAGGAAAAACCCTTCCAGGTCTTAATCTTATAGACACTATGGTTGGAATAGGTTTGGATCTGCGGGAAGCTGTTATTCTGGGCCCGGTTTCTTTGGGGAGTACCAATATTTGTGGAGATTTAAATCTAATGGGAGCGAAAATAGAAAAAGGTTTTTATTTTGGGGGTGGAAACTTAAGTGGTAATTTAAATCTTAATCAAGCTAAAGCGGGAGAACCAATAAATTTAGTAGGAAGCCAAATTATGGGATCCTTAAATTTTGAAGGGCTAGAAATTTCCGGATTCGTAAGTTTAGCTAAGGCCAGAATTGAGGGAGGGATTAACTTTAAAAATGTGAGAATTAAAACAACAGAATATGAGGGATTAAATATTATTGGAGATCTTTATTTAAATCAAACCGTAATCTTGGGAGGAATAGATTTAACCGGGGCTAAAATTGAGGGAAATTTGGATTTTTCTGAAGCCTACATTGAGGGTTCAATAAATTTAACCTCAGCCCAAATTGGCAATCTCTTAATTTTAAGAGATACTAAAATTAAAGGAGATTTAATTATCAAAGACACGAAATACAAAAAAATAATAGAGCGTCGCATGTAAGAACCTGCCTTCGGCAGAACCTTGAATGCTTCGCATTTAATCCGACAGAACATGAAATTTACTCATCTGCACGTTCATAGTCATTACAGTCTTTTAGATGGTCTTCCTAAGATCGATGAACTTTTAGATTATGTAAAAGAACTTGGAATGGACTCGGTGGCTTTAACCGATCACGGAGTGCTTTATGGAGGAGTTGAGTTTTATAAAAAAGCAAAGGAGAAAGGGATAAAGCCAATCTTGGGTTGTGAAATGTATTTAGCTCACGAGAGAATGCAAGACAAAAGACCCAATATTGATGATAAAAGATACCACATAGTTCTTTTAATAAAAAACGAAGCAGGCTATAAAAATTTGGTAAAGCTGATCACCAGCTCGCATCTTGAAGGGTTTTATTATAAACCGAGAATTGACGAGGAGGCTTTAGAAAAGTATTCCTCAGGGTTAATCGGTCTTTCGGGGTGCTTGCGGGGAAAAATTCCCCAATTAATTTTGCAAAAAAGATTAAAAGAAGCCGAAAATACCTGTTTTAAATATCAACAGATTTTAGGAAAAGATAATTTTTATTTAGAGCTACAGCATCACCCGAACTTAAAAGAACAAAAAAAAGTTAACGAAGCCCTAATCTCTTTTTCGAAAAAATTAAATATTCCTTTGGTCTGCACTAATGATTGTCATTACCTAAAACCGGAAGACGCTGAGGCTCAGGATGTTTTAATGCTAATCAATACCGGAGCAGATAAAGAGGACCCCGAAAGGTTAACGATGAAAAAAGACGATTTTTCAATGCGGACTCCAGAGCAAATGATGAAGGACTTTAAAGAACTACCCGAAGCAATTGAAAACACTCAAAAAATTGCCGAGATTTGTAATTTTGAATTTGAATTAGGAAAAATTAAACTTCCCCAATACCCTTTGCCGGAAAACAAATCTGCAGATGATTTCTTAAAAGAGCTTTGCTACCAACGCCTGAAAGAACGCTATCCAAAACTTAACCCGGAAATAAAAGAGCGCCTGGAATATGAGTTATCTGTGATTTCTCAAACCGGGTTTGCTTCCTACTTTTTGATCGTCCAAGATTTTGTTAATTGGGCAAAGCAAAATAGAATTGTGGTGGGACCCGGCCGGGGGTCGGTTGCTGGTTCCCTGGTTTCTTACGTGCTGAATATCACCAGTGTTGATCCTTTAAAATATAATCTCTTATTTGAAAGATTTTTAACTCAAGATAGGGTCTCGCCCCCTGATATCGACCTTGATTTTACCGACCGCAGAAGGGACGAAGTAATAGAATATGTGGCTCAAAAATATGGCAGGGACAGGGTGGCTCAAATTATCACTTTTGGAACAATGGCTGCTAGGGCTGCAATTAGGGATGTTGGAAGAGCTTTAGGTTATACATATACTTATTGCGATCAAATTGCCAAAATGATTCCTTTTGGTTTTACCCTGGACCAAACTCTCTCTAAAATTGAGGAGTTTCATCAAATTTATCAGTCGGGTTCCCAAGCCCAGAAGTTAATTAATTTAGCAAAAAAATTAGAAGGAGTAGCCCGTCACGCCTCCACTCACGCCTGCGGGGTAGTGATTTCCAAAGATCCTTTGGTAAATATCGTACCCTTACAGCACCCCGTTCAGTCAGAAGATACCATTGTTACCCAATACGAAATGCACTCCATTGAAGATTTGGGACTTTTGAAAATGGATTTTCTGGGATTGAAAAACCTCACCATCATTGAAGATACTCTAAAAATGATTTATGCCATTCACCATATAAATGTGGATATTGAAAAAATACCATTAGACGACAAAAAAACCTATAAACTTCTTCGGGACGGAGAAACGGTAGGCATCTTTCAACTAGAATCATCGGGTATGCAAAGATATTTAAAACAATTAAAACCATCCGAGTTTGAAGGTATTATTGCTATGGTTGCTTTGTATCGTCCGGGACCAATGGCCCTTATTCCAGAATATATTGCCGGAAAATATAAAAAAAAGCGAGTTGAGTATTTGCATCCAAAATTAAAACCAATCTTAGAAAGCACTTACGGAATTTGTATTTACCAAGAGCAGGTGATGAAAATCGCCCAGGAGTTGGCCAGATTCACTCTATCTGAGGCTGATGTTTTAAGAAAAGCGATCGGAAAGAAAATTAAAAAACTACTCCTTTCCCAAAAAACAAAATTTGTTGAAGGAATGAAAAAAAATAAAATAGATGAAAAAATTGCCGAGAAAATCTGGGCCTGGATTGAACCATTTGCCAAATATTCCTTCAATCGCTCCCATGCCGCTTCTTATGCAACCATTGCCTACCAAACTGCCTACCTAAAAAGTCACTGGCCATTAGAATTTATGGCTTCTCTTCTGACCTCGGAGAAGTCTGATCTGGAAAGAATCGCTATCCTGATTAAAGAATGTAAAAAAATGGAAATTGAGGTTTTGCAGCCGGACATTAACGAAAGCTTTAGAAACTTCTCGGCGGTTCCGGGAAAAAACAAAATTCGATTTGGGCTTTTGGCAATAAAAAATGTGGGGTCCAACATTGTGGAAGCAATTGTTAAAGAAAGAAAGGAAAACGGCAAATACAACTCTATTGAAGACTTTATCTCCAGAATAAACTGTAAAGATTTAAATAAAAAATCTTTAGAGAGCCTAATTAGAGCCGGGGTTTTTGATAAGCTTGCCGAAAGAAATCAGTTATTAATCAATTTAGAAAAACTTTTAGAATGGTCTAGAGAAACCCAAAAGCAAAAATCCAATGGTCAAAAAGGTTTATTTGATAAAATCCCACACCTTTGTTTTGGCAAAGGGGCTGCATTAAAATTAGCCCCAACCTCCCCCGCCTCTTCGGTAGAAAAATTAAAATGGGAAAAAGAATTATTGGGACTATATGTTTCGGGGCATCCATTAAAAAATTATACAAAAATTTTAAATCAAGGGGTCCAAGCCGCTTTGCCCAGTTCCCTAAAAACTTCGCAAATTTCTGATATCTTGAAAAATAATCCCATTTCAAAAATAAAGGCCGGAGAAAGAGTAAGAATTGGAGGAATCATTTCCGGCTTAAAAAAAATTATTACCAAAACAGGAAAGCCAATGTTATTTCTAAAAATAGAAGATTTAACCGGCAAAATTGAGGTGGTGGTGTTTCCTTTCCTGATTGAAAAAAATCCTGCCGTGTTTCAAGAAAATAAAATAGTTTTTGTCTCGGGAAGAACCGATATAAGAGACAACATACCTAAAATAATTGCCGAGGAAATTGAGGAGATAATCGAAAAATAAAAATTCTAAATTAATAAAAATCAAATAATTAAGCAAATGAAGCTCGAAACGTTGCATCATTCCTTAGCTCATATTTTAGCTTATGCGATTCAGGAGTTATATCCTGAAACCAAATTTGGCATTGGCCCGGCAATTGAAAATGGGTTTTATTATGATTTTGACCTAAAAAGGAGCTTAGCTCCTGAGGATTTACCGAAAATCGAAGAGAAAATGAGAGAGATTATAAAAAGAAACTTTCCCTTTAAAAAGAAAAAATTACATAGGTCCGACCTATGTAGGCTATTTAAAGGACAACCTTATAAGTTGGAATTAATAAACGAATTAAAGGAAGAAAAATTAAGTATTTATGAAAGTGGAGACTTTGTTGATTTGTGTGCCGGCCCCCATATTAAATCAACAAAAGAAATTCCTGTAGACAGCTTTAAATTGACAAAAATTGCCGGTGCCTATTGGCGAGGCTCGGAAAGAAATCCAATGCTAACCAGGGTTTACGGAGTGGCCTTTGAGACGGAAAAAGAATTAAAAAATCATCTTTTGTTGCAAGAAGAGGCAGAAAAAAGAGACCATCGAGTTTTGGGTAAAATTTTAGATTTATTTAGCTTTGATGAAGAGGTTGGAACCGGTCTTCCTCTCTGGCATCCCAAAGGAGTAATTTTGAGAAAAATCATTGTAGATTTCTTAGATAAAGAATTAACTGCTCAAGGATATCGGCAAATTTTAACCCCCCACATTGGAAAATTAGATCTTTGGAAAACCTCCGGACACTGGGATCTTTACAGAGAAAATATGTACTCCCCCATTAAAATCGATGAAGAGGAATATATGTTAAAACCAATGAATTGTCCTTTTCATGTAAAGATTTATAAATCTAAAATCAGAAGCTATCGAGAACTGCCGTTATATTTTGCCGAAATGGGAACGGTTTATCGCTATGAAAAATCCGGAGTTTTGCATGGATTAACCAGGGTAAGAGGTTTTACCCAAGACGATGCCCATATTTTTTGTGAACCCAGCCAGCTCTCCAAAGAAATAACCAAACTTTTAAAAACTAGCTTTAAAATACTTAAAACCTTTGGATTTAAAGATTACGACATCTATCTTTCTACCAGACCCGAAAAATATGCCGGGACTTTAAAGGGTTGGGGAAAGGCTACCAATTCTCTTAAATATGTTCTTAAAACCCTTAAATTAAAATACCAGTCAGATATCGGCGGAGGGGTATTTTATGGACCGAAGATTGATATAAAAATAAAAGACTCTTTAGGAAGACCCTGGCAATGCACAACAATCCAAATTGATTTTAATTTGCCGGAAAGATTTAACTTAAATTATATTGACAAAAGGGGCAAAAAGAAAAAACCCTTAATGATTCACCGGGCTCTGCTGGGGTCATTGGAACGTTTTATTGGGGTCCTGCTCGAACATTATGCGGGTTTGCTGCCTTTATGGTTAGCCCCTGTTCAGGTTTGGATAATTCCGGTTGGAAAAAGACATATCAAATATGCGAACTATGTTAACTCACAACTCACAACTTACAACTTACGAACCGAAGTTAAAGACGAAAACGAAACCGTCTCCAAAAAAGTTCGAGAAGGAGAAATGCAAAAAATCCCCTATATATTGGTAGTTGGCGACAAGGAAATAAAAACAAAATCCGTGAGGGTGCGTTCTAAAAATAAAGATTTAGGGGAAATGAAATTGGATGAATTCATAAAAAGAGGTATTATTGAGGTAGAAAAGCGCAAAGCCTAAAATTTATTATATAGAATTTATTTTAAGTTTTACGCTTTGGATTTTTAGACTTTTTTATGGCCGAATTATCTTACCTGACTCAAAAATTAATATCTCAATATCAATACTGGTATCAATCTCTTCAGCCCAAGGGAAGGGTTTCGACTATCCACGTTGATGAAGTAGCTAGTAAGGTGGCTGCTTTTTATGAAAAAATAAGGGGGATTGTTGATTGGCGGGAAGAGCACCTGATGAGAAGGGCGGCAATCAGCAGGATGCTCAAAAGGAGATTACTTTTGGCAAAGGTTGGTGGAACAATTGCCGAATCCCTGGTTTTAGAATTAATTAGAGGAGGCCATTTCCCTAATGATAAAATACCGGAATCAAAAATTGAGGAAACTCAAAAAATAATTGATAAATATGTTTTTATTCTTCAAAATAGTCCGGCTCCGCCAAAAGAAAAATTAAAAACTCAATTTATTAATTGGTTATTAGATATTGCTGCCTGTGAAATAGAAGAAGTCCTCTCTCCATCAAAACGCGAAAGAGCTTTAATTGAATATATGATGGAATCACTGAAAGAAAGTGTGAGAGTAAAAGAAACTAAGGTCTTAGTTTTTGGCGGAATGAGTGAAGAAGAAAAAAATACTCAGCTTTATGTTGCCGTCCAAAGAGCTCTTTTCAAATTGGATTCACCAATAATTACTTATCATCTTTTAAAAAGACGATATTCTCAGTGGGCAGACCTTCCACTTTTGCAACTTCAAGAAATAACTCAGAATATTTATTCAATTTGGGATAATTTAGAAAAAGAATTAAACCATCCTTTAGCTGAAAAATTTTATAAGGTTTGTGAAAAATATGACACCCCTTATTTACTTTTGGGAGATATTCTAACCGAGGAAAGTACTGCCGAAATTGCTGAAAAAATCTCTAAACCTGAAATTTTAGAAGAACTAATTAAAAAAGTTTATAACAAAAGATTATCTACCCTAAAAAAACGACTTTCCCGGGCAGCTATTTACTCTACTCTTTCAATTTTGCTGACCAATGCTCTTTCTCTTTATATTTTGGAAATTCCCCTGGCTAAGTTAATTACCGGAACCTTTAGACCCATTACTATAGTTGTTGATATTTTGGGGCCAACTTTTTTGATGTTCCTTTTAACCGTAACAATTAAACCGCCATCAAAAAGTAATTTGCAAGCGGTGATAATGGAAACAATGAAAATAGTTTACCAAAGAGAAAAAGTTGATATCTATGAAATAAAGGTCTCAAAGAAAAAAGGGGTAATCGTAAAATTCCTTATTGTCCTTTTATATCTGATAGGCGCCTTAATTTCGTTAGGTGTTATAGTCGCAATCTTTCAGTGGGCTGGTTTTCCGCCAACCTCAGTTGTTATTAATATTATTTTTGTCGCTTTGATTGCTTTTGCCGGTTTAGCAATTAGAAACAGAGCCGAAGAATTAACCGTTGAAGAAAAAAGGGTAAGTTTTGTTGGATTTTTATTTGACATCCTCTTTTTGCCAGTCGTTGGCCTGGGACGCTGGATGTCAAACAAATGGAAAAAGTATAATGCTATCGCGGCCTTCTTTACTGCTTTAATTGATATGCCTTTTCAGCTATTTGTCGAGTTTTTTGAACAGTGGCGATTTTTTCTAAAAGAGAAAAAAGAAGAAATTCATTAACCCTAAATCAAACTTCGTTTGATCGGGCGATCGCCTTGCGAAGCAAGGCGATTTAGCCCTACGAATTAAAAGGTCGAATCCAATTAAAATATAGATCAAAATTTTATGTCTAACTCACTAAAAGCTTTTCTAATATTAGCCATTTTTTTAGGATTTAGTTTTATTGCTTTTGCTCAAGAGACAATAGATATAACCGAAGCAATAAATCTTGATGAAGACGTTCAACCTGAAGACCTTGGAGTTTCTGAACCCTGGCTTTTACCGGATAGCCCGTTTTATTTTCTTAAAAATTGGGCAAGAGAAATTCAGCAGGTTTTTACTTTTAATCCAGTTAAGCGGGCTGAGTTAAGAGTAAAATTTGCTAATGAGAAGTTAATGGAAGTAAAGAAATCAGTTGAATTGAAGAAAAATCCAGAAATTATTAAAAAAGCAACAGAAAATTATCAGCAGGAAGCTGAAAAAATAAAAAATCAGGTTGAAAAAATAAAAGAGAAGGCAAAAGAAAATCCAGAGGTGGAGAAATTTCTGGATAAATTTGTTCATCAGCAAACTTTACATCAGAAACTTTTACAAAAACTTGAAACCCAAGTTCCGGCCGAAGCTTTTGAGAAAATAAAAGAAGCAAGAGAAGTACATTTAGAGAACTTTCAGGGCGTTATGCTGAAACTCGAAGACCGTGAAGAAAAAATCACTGAAAAATTGGATAAAATTTTAGAAGAACAAAAAGGAAGTGAGTTCAAGAATTTCAAAAATTTGGAAGTTCTGGAGAATTTAGAAGAGAAAGTGCCAGAAGAAGCAAAACAGGCGATTAGAAAAGCGGAAGAAAATGCTTTAAAGAGATTGCAGGGAGATTTAGAAAAAATGAGCCCTGAAGACCAGGAGAAATTTAAAGAATATATTGAAAAAATCTCTGGTGAGAAAGAAAAACAGTTGCAGATTGTGGAAAATCTAAAAATCCAGTTAAAGGAAGCGTCGGCGACTCCTGAAATGATTAAATTAAAAGAAAATTTAGAAGAAATGAAAGAAAAAATAAAGGAGAAAATAAACGAGAAGAAAGGAGAACCAGTTGCTTGTGCCGAAGTGATAACTTATTGTATTGACCCTTCCACTGGTAAATGCATTGCCTATCCTGATGCTTGCTCAACGCCAAAACCCTGTCAAAGTTGTAGCGTGGCCAGTTGTGCTAAAGAAGGAGAAATGTTTTCTCAAGTTTATAAAGAATTTCCAAGCCATTGTTGCGAGGGGTTAATAGAGTGGTATTCAGGGATGGATACAAGAGTGGTAAAAGAGGGAAAATGTTTAGAAACAGGACTAGTAGCAGGCGCACCGGTTGGAACATGCATAAAATGCGGGGATGGAATTTGTGGCCCAAAAGAAACCTTATGCAATTGTCCACAAGATTGTAAGTAAATATAAAAGCAAAAAAACAGCCGCTTGAAGCGGCTGTTTTTTTGTGATAATCTATACAAGTTATATGAATAAATATCACATTATTACCTACGGTTGTCAAATGAATAAGAGTGATTCAGAAAGAATTGCTACGATTTTAGAGAGTAAGAATTACCAGCCAGCTTCAAGTGAAAATGAAGCTGATTTAATCGTGGTTAATATGTGTTCGGTTAGACAATCAGCAGTAGACAGAGTTTATGGATTAATTCCAAAATTTCAAAAACTTAAAATCCAAAACTCGAATCTCAAAACTATA
>Ga0210019_1002500_pt1 | contig 17806 bp, 25 predicted proteins | sample CryGeyCG2114_020_2_FD_183969 | JGI IMG/M metagenome (GOLD analysis project Ga0210019, IMG submission 183969) | Groundwater microbial communities from aquifer - Crystal Geyser CG11_big_fil_rev_8/21/14_0.20 (SPAdes) (version 2) | ecosystem: Environmental > Aquatic > Deep subsurface > Groundwater ...
CATTAATAATTCCAAAACTTTTCTGTAGAATATTCATAAGGATAGGTGAATTAGTGCTAACTGATAACCTATCCTTTTATTGTGGCTATATTACGCTTAAAAGTCAAGAAAGTGCACGTGGGTCAGTATAAAAATCCGCTTGAAAAGAAGAAGAAGAAGAAGTATTTTTATAATTATGTCACTTCCACCAAGTCTAGTTCCAGAACCTCAAGCCCAGAAACTAGAAAAAACAGTTAATTCTGGTCAACAAATTTTTGATGAGGTGAGTGCCCTAGGAGTGGGAAGATTTTACTGTCGTACTGAAAAAATGTCCCCGCCAAAAGCATCAAGTGCTGATATTTTAGGAAGAATTGAAGCTCTTAGTAATTCTAAAAGTGAACCTTCTATAGAGATGTCTTTACCTATGGGTGTATCACTACCTGTTAACATGGAAGAAACAAAACATGTTGTTGTTTTTGCTAATGGTGAGATGGCCTTAGTTGAATCAAAACCAAATCAGACAAAAAGTTACCAGGATTTTTTTGCAACAACAAATTCTAACAATGATTATTTTATGCTATGGGTAATGGGAAGTAATAGTCCAGTTGGAAGTTTAAAAATAGCTGCATCGCTTGGTTATTCTGTAATTGACCCAATAAGTAGTGATCAAAATGAAAAACTTGTTTTAGATGCTTTAGATCAAGCCAAAAAAACGGCATTATCAATAAAGAAACAACAAGTAGGAAGAAAAAGAAGATTCGAAGACGAAGCACTCAAAATTCTTAGGAGTCAAAATGAATAAATATTGACTAAAATAGTATAATATCTTCATATGACAAAAATACTTAACTTCAAAATCATTATCGAACAGGATGAGGACAAAAACTTTATAGTCTCTATCCCTTCTGTACCTGGTTGTTATTCCGAGGGGAAAAGTTATGAAGAAGCTTTAAAAAATATCAAAGAAGCATTAGAACTTTGCCTTGAGGAAGCAAAAAATAATCCCTCTTATGCTGAAAAAATCGTCTTTCCTAATGAACAATCAAAGCAAAACTTTATCGGTGTAGTTGACTTGCCTATTAGATTTGCTTTTTGATATAAAATGCCAAAGCTTCCAATTATAAGGCCTACAAAATTTATTAAAATTTTAAACAAGTTAGGATTTGTTGAAGTTAGACAAAGAGGTAGTCATCGATTTTTTTATAGGAAAAGTGACAATAAGGCTACGGTTATCCCTATTCATAATAAAGACATCGGGCGAGGTCTGATCAGAAAAATATTAAACGAAATAAATCTATCGGTTGATGAATTTATTAAATTACTTCACTAAGATGACAAAAATATTTGCTATTTTTTCATTTATATTTTATATTTAAATCATGATCTATCTTTATCTAGACAAAAACACGATTAAACTGCTCTATCTGAAAAAGACTCTCCTCGGTCAACAGGAAACTCTTTATAACCAAAAAACCTATGAATCCAATTTGTTTGAAAAAGGAAAAATTACCAATGTTGATTTATTAGCTTCAGCTATTAAAGAAGTAATTTCATCTTCAAATAAACCGGTCGCGGAAAATCAAATTTCTCTAATTCTTCCTCAAGAATTTTTTAGTTTTTTTCGAACTACAGTTCCTTCAGACATCGCCACATCGGCCCTTAACTCGTTCATCTCTGATAAAGCCCGATCTATCTTACCTGTTGATAATACCGATTTAGCCAGCGATTACTTTATCCAAGAATCGGAAAGTGAAAAGGTTGTTACTTATTTTGGTATTAATCAGGAAACGCTTCTTAGTATTAAACAGGCTCTTACTTTAATTGATTTAAAAATCGTTTCGATCTTTCCCGATACGATGACTTATTTTAAATTATTTGAAAAAACTCTCCGTAAGGAAAAAAAGGAAACCATTTTATACGCCGAATTAGGAAATAATGTCTTAAGTGGTTATTTATTTGATTCTTGCGGATTAATTGATGATAAAAAAATATCAATAAAATATTCCGAAGAAGAAAAAGTTGCCGATGTTCTAAAGACAAAGATTGGCGAAATTACCACAGATAAAAAAAAGGTCAATCGGATCATTATCTCCGGGGAAAAATCCGATACTATCCGCCAAGATACTTTTACCAAATCGGTTGGTGTCTGGACTAATCCTTTAAAACGAATCGTACCAACTTTTTATGAAAGTTATTTAAAAATGTTAGTTCCTAAGGATGGAAAAGCTTTTCCGATTTTGACCTATGATGTTTGTTTTGGCGCTTTTATATTATCCGAAGAGAATAAAAGCTTTTCTCTTTTGGAAAATGGAGCTTACTCAAACAGAAGCAAAATTTCTTTACCAAGAATCGGGATGCCGAAAAAAGAAGTTTTCCTTTTTGTTGGTTCTTTTGTTATTTCTTTTTTACTTTTTGTTTTAATTTCTAAATTTGGAGGTAATTTTAAACTGCCAAACTTTTTGGCTAAAAAAAATATTGCTACTGTAACGCCAACCAAAGCTCCTCCGCCACCCACTCCAACGCCTAATTTTAAAAAGGAAGAGGTAAAGATAAAGATCTTAAATGGCTCCGGCGTCAAAGGCAAAGCTACTGAAATCAAAGAGATTCTTCGAAAAAAAGGATACGTTGAGATCCTAACCGATAACGCTGACAACTTTGATTACTTAATTACTGAAATTCAGGTAAAAAGTGATAAAAAACAATTAGGAGAAATGATAAAAGATGATTTGAAAGATTATGTTACTTCTCCTACACTAACAGTGTTAGACGATAAAGAGGCGTCTGATTTAGTCCTAATTTTTGCAAGTGATTTTAAGTAACTTGTTAGTGTTATAATTGGTGCTATGGGAATCACAACTGTACAAGCAACAATTATGGATCTTAGTAAAAAAGTAAGCGTAAGCGATGTATTTTTAGTAGATACGGGTTCCTCATATACTGTTATCCCAAAGAAAATGGCCGATCGACTTGGATTAAAACCTGCAAAATCTCAAAAATTTAGTTTGGCGGACGGGACTACAGTACAAAGAAATTTGAGTTCTGCTATTGTCAAATTAGATGGCAATGAAGCAGCCACAACAGTTGTCATAGGACAAAAAGACGATTCCCCAATTTTAGGAGTTATAACTCTTGAAGGAATGGGTCTAATGGTCGACCCTTTTAAAAGAAAATTACTCCCGATGAAACTTTTGTTTGGATAAGTGATTTGGTGTGATAAATCACACCGCTACAAGTATAATTAACTTCATGGAAATCAATTTAGAACAGCTAAAAACCAAGTATCAGTCTATTTTAAGTAAGGCCAATCTTGGTGGGAAAAAAATAGAATCAAAAACTTTGGAAGAACAAAGTTATGAATCCACGTTTTGGAGCGATCCAAAAAAAGCTGGGGAGATAATGAAAAAGATTACGGAACTCAAAAAAGAAATTGAGGATCTGGAAATGATTGAATTGTTACTTGAAGAAAATCAGTTGGAAGAAGCAAAAAAATTGATTAACAAGTATGAAATACTGCTTTTTCTTTCCGGACCATATGACCAAGGTGGGGTTGTTTTTTCAATTCATGCCGGTCAAGGTGGGACTGAAGCAATGGACTGGTCGAGCATGCTTTTTCGGATGTACACCCGATATTTTGAAAGAAAGGGGTGGCGATTTGAGGAATTTGATCGTGTCGCCGGTGAAGAGACCGGAATAAAGAGCTCCATCATCAATGTTTATGGAAAATTTGCTTATGGATATTTAAAAGCTGAGGCGGGTGTTCATCGATTAGTTCGCCAATCCCCTTTTAACGCTGACAAACTAAGGCAAACTTCATTTTCCTTAGTTGAAGTATTGCCAATGATTGAAGATAAAGAAATTAGTGTCCGAGCGGACGAAGTTGAATGGGAATTCTACAGGTCAGGAGGTCATGGAGGACAAAACGTCAATAAAGTCTCAACCGCAGTTCGCTTAACTCATAAGCCATCAGGTATCATTATCACTTGTCAAACAGAAAGAGATCAAGGCAAAAATCGAGATAGTGCCATGAAAATTTTAAGGGCAAAATTATGGAAACTGGAACAAGAAAAAAAAGCAAAAACCATTGCCGGTTTCAAAACGGAAACAATGGCTTCTTGGGGACATCAGATCAGGTCTTACGTACTTCATCCATACAAACTGATTAAGGACCTCAGAACTGATTATGAAGAAACCCAAACGGACAAGGTGCTTGACGGAGAGTTGGATGGATTTGTGGAAGCCTACCTCAAAAACAAATCTTAAAGATTAAATCTTAAATGTTAAAAAAATATTAAATATTAAACTATTAAACAATAAAGACGTTTAATCTTTAACAGTTTAAAAATTATTTAACCTTTAATATTTAAGATTTGATATTTTTTTCAAAAATTGCTATCCTAATCCTATATGGAAAATAAAAATTTGCTTCATACGCTGGATTCGAAAGATGTTGATGAAGTTTCTTATGTTTCTTTTTTTACTTTTATCGCCGTAGCAGTTATTATTGGAGCTGTTTTTGGCTTTGGTTTTTCTCGCTTAAATAAGAAAACTACAAATAGTAGTAGCGATAAAACAAAAAATACAGCTCAATCAGCAGGTATTGTTGATAAAAAAACTTTTAAAGATAGTGTCGAAGGAATACTCCGAGAAGGAGGAATTGATGGTGAAGGCAACTTTCATATTGAGCGTCCCGGTGGAGTTTCACAAAATGCCTATTTGACTTCTAGCACTGTTGATTTATCCGTTTATATTGGTAAAAAAATAAAAGTCTGGGGGCAAACTTTTTCAGGCCAAAAAGCAGGTTGGCTCATGGACGTGGGATTAGTCGAAGTTGAGAAGTAATTTAGACAATAGAAGATAGAACGTGGAAGGTAGGGGTTGATGATTGAGGGTAGAAGATTGATTTTATCTATTTTCAAACTTCTAACTTCTACTCCTATCTTCGATTTTCTATCATCTATCGTCTTATTATTATTAAATTATGATTGTTTTCGACAAAGTCACTAAAAAATTTCCCCTCGGCAATACGGCATTAAGTGATATTTCTTTTGAAATTGACGATAATCAGTTTGTTTTTTTGGTTGGTCAATCAGGTGCAGGCAAAACCAGTATCTTAAAAATGATTACTCAGGAAATCAGGCCTACAAGTGGATCAATTATTGTCGATGATTTTGACTTGACTGATAAAAATTTCTCTCAAAAAATTGCCCTGCGACGGAAAATCGGAATTATTTTTCAAGACTTCAAGGTTCTGGTCGATAAAAATGTTTTTGAAAATATTGCTGTTAGTCTTAAAGTCATTAATGCTGATCAATCAGAAATAAAAGCTAAAGTAAGACGAGCTCTTGAATTAGTTGGTCTTTCAAAAAAAGAATTAGTTTTTCCTGTTCAATTATCAGCTGGAGAATTACAGAGAGTGGCTATTGCCAGGGCTGTAATTGGAGATCGTGATATTATCATTGCCGACGAACCGACCGGTAATCTGGATCCCAAAACTTCTTGGGATATTATGAAAATCTTCAAAAAACTAGAAGGAAAAAGAACTATTATTATTGCTACTCACAATACCGATATTGTTAATTCATTCCAAAAAAGAGTTTTGGTTTTAAAAGACGGTAAGATTATTAAAGATCAAAGAAAAGGAGGATACGAACTATGACCCCACTCCGCCTAAAGGCTACGTTAGGGGTCATACCTAACGAAACTATGATAAATACATTTATAAGTTATAGTGAAGTGGTATGAAAAATATCTGGACATCAATTAGGAGAACTCCATATCAATCGTTATCTGCTTTTTTAATTTTATTCTTTACTCTTTTTTTAACACTGATATTATTTGTCTCTCTGACTTTTTTGTATGGCACTTTAAATTATCTTGAAACAAAACCTCAAGTAACGGTTTATTTTCAAACCAAAGCTCCGGAAACTCAAATTTTTAAAGTTCGCGATGAATTGATGAGTTCGGGAAAGGTATTAAATATAAAATACATATCTAAAAATGACGCTTTTAATATTTATAAACAATTAAACAAAGATAATCCCCTGCTTTTGGAGATGGTTTCAGCTAATATTCTTCCTCCTTCTCTTGAAATTTATGCAAAAAAACCAATCTTTCTTCCCGAAATTGCTGAGTATCTGAAAAAACAGGGAGATATTGATGAGGTACAGTATGAGAAGGATATAATTGACAAATTACTTGTTTTGACTAATACGATAAGAAGGTCTGCATTGATTTTCTTTGGATATTTGATTTTAATGTCAATCGTAGTCCTAACAACTACGATCCTTTTTAAAATTGCTCTTAAGGAAAGTGAGATTACTTTATTAAAGCTTATTGGAGCCACTAATTTTTATATTAGAAAGCCTTATGTTTTGGAAAGTTTATTTTTAGGGATAGCTGCTTCCACTTTATCTTTCAGTATTTTTTCTTTTATTGTTCTCTACTTCCATCCATTTTTACAATCATATCTTAAGGGGATAACAACTCTATCGATTGATGTGTCCAATTACTCGCTGGTCATTTGGCCGTTAAATTATGTTTTTTTTGCAATTGTTTTTATATCTATATCTTTATTTGGAGCTGTTATCTCTTCGGTTGCCTCTTACATCGCCACTAACAAATATCTAAGGGTATAATTAAATCATGGTCAAAAAAATTATTATTTTTATTGTTTTATTTTTCTTGGTTATTTTTTCAGTCCGCGCACAAGATAAGTCTGACCTTGAAAAACAAATCAGTGAATATCAAACAAAGCTTCAACAATTAAAGCAACAAAAGAACACTCTATCTTCACAAATTGAATATATGGATACCCAAATATATCTAACTGCCTTGCAGATAAATCAAACTGAACAACAAATTATTAGCACCGGAAAAGAGATTGATCTACTTGGCTCAAGAATTGAAGGATTAGATCAATCTCTTGATTATTTATCAAAACAACTAATTCAAAGAATAGTCATAGGTTATAAAAAGAAACCTTTATCTTTGTTCTCGCTTCTTTTAGATAATAAAAATGCTTACGATTTTATCAATCAAGTCAAATATTTAAAAACTGCCCAAAATAACACCCAAAAACTTCTTTATACGGTTCAAGAAACAAAAACAAATGCCGAAGAACAAAAAAAATTACGTGAAGAAAAGAAAATTGAATTAGACAAATTAAATGAAACTCTAACTTATCAAAAACGGTCTCTTGATAATCAAAAGGTTCAGAAGCAAAAACTCTTGAACGATACTCAAAATGATGAAACTACTTATCAAAGACTTCTTTCTCAAGCTCAAGCACAATTAGCCGGATTTAAGTCTTTCGTCTCCACGGCGGGCGCTGGAGTTATAAGCGCCAACCAATTTGGATCTGGATCAGATGGAGCGTATTATTCTCAAAGAGATGAACGTTGGGCAAGTAAAACAATAGGCTATTCTTCTGAAAATATTTTAAATGTAGGATGTTTATTAACTTCCGTAGCTATGATTGCAAAACATAATGGTGATAATGTTGATCCTGGAAATATCGCCTCAGATCCATCGCGTTTTTATGGTAATACCGCTTATATGAGCCTACCTTGGAAAGGTGTAGCTGGCAAAAGTTATTATGGTGGTATTAATATTGATCAAGAACTGGCAAATGGCAATTATGTAATTGTGGGTGTGGGTAGCTGCGGTAGTGGCGGAAGCCATTTTGTCGTTCTTACTAAAAAAGATGGCGAAGATTATATTATGAATGATCCAATTTATGGACCTGATCTCAAGTTTAGTTCTCACTATTCAAATATTTGTTCGAATGGAACATTTAAGTGATACTTCATAAAAAATATAGCCATGTAATAATCTAAGTGACTACTTTTGTAGGTTATAAGCGGTTGACTATAATAATACCTCTTATTACTTTTAAGTTATGAAGCTGATTATTGTCACATTGCTGATTGTTTTAATCTTTAGCAGGAATGTTTTTGCATCTTTAAAAATTAACGAGATTTATCCAAATCCACAAACTGGAGAAAAGGAATGGGTAGAATTTTATAATTCAGCATCTTCTTCAGCTGATTTATCTGAATATGTTTTTGATGATGATTCTGATTTTGATTTTGATTCTGGTAATGGTGATAAAATATTAATCAATGGAATCTTACCTGAAAATTCTGTTTGTTATTGGGAATTGAATAGTTATCTTAATAATGATGGTGATAGCCCAACTTTGTTTAAAACCGATGGAGTAATTGTTGATACATACAACTATACAACAACTCAAAAAGGAAAATCATATTCAAGAATTCCTAACGGTGCAGATTGGCAAATAAATACTAATCCAACAAAAGCATCTCTAAACTGTTTTGATCTTATTCCAACATTGACACCAACGCCAACAGTTGCACCGACGGAAGGGACAGGAAACCTGACCCCTACTTCGCCCGCCGTAGTCTTGACGGAGGCGGGCCCTATTTCTTATGACAACATCTACATTTCCGAAGCCATGGTTAACCCGATGACAGGCGAAAAAGAATGGGTGGAAATTTATAATAATAATGATTTTTCCGTTTCTCTAAGTAACTGGTTTATTGATGATTTGGAAAATGCAGGATCTTCTCCAAAAGTATTTTCTTTAGAGATAACTGCAAAAAGTTATGCTATTTTTGACTTTTCTTCTTCTATATTTAATAACGACGGAGATAGTATTAGATTATTAGATTTTAATAAAAATTTAAAAGATGATTTTGAGTATCAAAAAACCGAAACCGGAAAAACTTTAGGAAGGACTTCATTTGATTCAGACGACTTCTGTCTCCAAGAAGCCAGTAAAAATTCCACTAATAACCCTTGTATCAATCCAACGCCAACATTGATTGCATTGGTTAAAACAGAACAAACAAACCTGTCCCCAACCAAAAATGCTATTCAAACAAAATCCCCAACCGTTAAGGTTAATAGCTTCAATGTATCGATACATCGAAGTATCAATTATCCAACAGGAATCGTTCAAAAAAATTATGACAATGGCGACGTTTTAGGATTAACAAATGAAATAATTATTAATTCTCCTAATAACAAATCTTTAATTAATCTTTTGACAATTCTTTCAACTTCTTATTCTCTCTTAGTCATTATTTCTATTTTGATTAAAAGTAAAGTTCTAAACAAATATGCAATGGCAAGTTAAATTTTTTCAAAATTATCGAGGAGATTACCCTGTCAAAGATTTTATTATGAAACAGGATGAAAAAACTTACGCTAAAATATTAGCTTTAATAAAACTTCTCAATAATAATGGACCTTTTATAAGACCTCCCTATGTTAAAAAAATAATTGATAATGTTTGGGAACTCCGAATTACTGGTAAAACTCAAATTAGAATTTTTTATATTTATTTTAATAACATATTTTATTTACTTCATATCTTTATTAAAAAAACTCAAAAAACACCGAATAATGAAATTAAAATTGCGCTTGACAGAGCTAGGAGAATTATATAGCATATATGCTATATGAAACACCATCTAAGTTTTGATGATTTTTTAAAAGATTCTTTAAAAAATCCAAAAATAAAAGCAGAGTATGACAAACTTCAACCAGAGTTTGCCCTCATTGATGCCTTAATAAAAAGTCGAGCAAAAAATAATATGACTCAAAGACAATTAGCAAATAAAATGGGGACAAAACAATCTGTTATCTCCCGTCTCGAAATTGGTCGTGCCAACCCAACCCTCTCATTTCTAAAAAGACTTGCTAAAGCTTTAAACAGCAAACTTGAGATCCGTTTTAGCCAATAATAAAGCTTGCTCAAACCAATATTTATTATCTCCTTTTTTATAAACATAATCTAAATAGAAGCTTTTAGTTATTGGATTTTCAAAAAATGATTGATAACAATTATATTTTTTCTGTTGACTCTCATACCATCCCCAGAAATCTGTAGTTTTTTCTAATAAATCGACATCAGCTTTAATTAGAGGTATTTCTGCCATTTGCCAATAATATTTACCTGGCCCTGCACAAGCTTCTTTAATTATCGAATTTTTATCTGTAACATAAACAACGCCTGTCATTTGCCAAATCGCGTGATTAATCGCTACTTGTCTAAACTCATGTTTTATTGCTCTAACTCTGTGATCTTCTCGTAGCTCGCCGTTTTCTTTTCCGTCGGTATTTAAAAAGTAACTACTTGTTCCTGCGATTGCTGACGGATATTTCTTTTCTTTGGTTTTACCAATACTTCGATATTTATTTTCCATGATTTTCCCCGGTCCCATAAAAACAAAAATATTTTCTAGTCTTATACAACTTATGTCTTCTATCCATTTTCTTTCTCCATGTATATAGCTATAAACATAATCAAATAAATTAGAATCAGTAATATCCTCACCAATTAAATAAATACCGTCATAATCAGCTACTAAATTAGGAATATCTGTTTCTTTAATAAAATGTTTTAAAAATCTTAGTGTATGTCGTTTATAGTATTTTTCTTTTTTAGGAGTTATTTTTTGTAATCGTTCTTCAGATAGGACAGGTAATAAATTACTTACCTGGTAAAAACCAGCTGATGGTAATAATCCTGGATAAGATTGAATCCATTCTAAACTCATAAGAAGTGTATTATAGGATATATGATAATAAATTACAATTTGCTAACGCTTATTCCCTTTTGACTATCATCTCAATATTATTTAAAATGAAATTATTGTATGGAAAAAATAAAAACCTTTATTCATCGTTTATTCGTTCCTCATGAAGAAAACAATTTCCGCGCCAAAAGTCTACATACCGATTTTCTAACAGTCTATCTGGTAATTGCTTTTTTAATGATGATCGCTTTCAAACAAGATAATAATGTTTTGGGTTTTGCCACAGATATCAGCGTTGACAAACTTTATCAACTGACAAACGAACAACGGCAAAACAACGGCTTATCTCCGCTTTCGTTAAATTCCGCCTTGACTTTAGCCGCCCAAAGAAAAGCTGAAAATATGTTCTCGGAAAATTACTGGTCGCACTATTCTCTGGATGGAAAAACTCCTTGGGATTTTATTCTTGGAGCCGGTTATCAATATGAGTATGCGGGAGAAAATTTAGCAAAAAATTTTTTGTTTAGTAACGGCGTTGTCGACGCCTGGATGAATTCAACTACTCACCGGGATAATCTTTTAAAAAAAGAGTACACAGAGGTCGGCTATGCTATTGTCAATGGCGTATTGAATGGTGAACAAACTACCTTAGTCGTTCAGGAATTTGGTAAGCCAATAGCAAGTTCTTTCACCCCTCCTTCTGTTCAAGTTTCTGTCCCTCAACAAATTTTAGCCCAAAAAACCGTTCAACCGAAAATCAATGTTTTTAATTTCACTTTTAGCTTGAATATAGTTTTTATGGTTTTTCTTTTGTTAGCTCTTGCTCTTGATTTTTATTATGCTTCAAAATTCAATGTTATTAGAGTCGGCGGAAAAAATACCGCACATTTTTTATTTATTGTTTTTATATTGATTGGACTGTTTATGTCAACAATCGGTACAATTATTTAAATTATGGCTAAACATTTATATTCAAATTTGAAAAAGGAATTTAAAAATCATCTATTTGATTATTTGATTTTATTTACAGCCGGTATATTTTTTTTGATCTTGTTAAATATTTTTCGCGGACAAAGAGTTATTGAATTTTTTGTTCTTATTTCTTTTGCTTTTTTCTATATTATTTGGGGCGTCTATCATCATATTGTCAATGAAATTCTCCATTTAAAAACTGTGGTAGAATATATCCTAATTGCATTTATAATAATTTTTCTTTTGAAAATTATTATTTTGCCCTAAGAATTTTTATGAAAGGATTAATTCTTGCCGGCGGACTGGCGACTCGACTTCGACCTTTAACTTGGGTAACTAATAAACACCTTTTGCCTATCTACGATAAACCAATGATCTATTATCCTTTAGAGTCTTTGGCTAAGGCAGGAATAAAAGAAATTCTTATTTCCAGCTCTCCTGATCATGCCGGACAATTTGAAAGTCTTCTTAAAAACGGAGAAGAATTTGAAGTTAAACTTGATTATTCTGTTCAAGAAAATCCAAAAGGTGGGATTGCCAACGCAATTAGCCTAGCTGAAAAATTTAGTAATGGTGAAAAAATTGCTGTAATTTTAGGGGATAACATATTTAATTATGATCTAAAGCCAACGGCAGACAAATTTAATAAAAAAGATAGAGGAGCAATAATATTTGGAATAAAAATGCCGGAAATGGAATCAAAACATTATGGAGTAATAGAAATCGATCCTCACGGAAAGGTTATTTCTATAGAGGAAAAACCGGAAAATCCCAAGTCAAATATTGCCCAAACCGGAGTTTATTTTTATGATAATCGGGTATTTGATTTTATCCGTCAACAAAAACCATCCGGTCGTGGTGAGCTGGAGGTAACTGATCTAAATAATTTTTATCTAAAAGAAGGCACTTTGGAGTGTGACCTCCTTGACTGGTGGATTGACGCGGGCACTTCACATGATGAATTACTCCGGGCAAATAACCTGGTTGCGGAAAAAGTCCGGTTAGGGCAATTTTAATTATGGATACAACTCAATTATTGCTTTCAACAGCGGTGACGATCACAACTATTTTATTGATAATTATTAGTGTTCAGTTGATCTCGCTGTTAAAACAATTAAAAAAAGATCATGGAAAAGGAGCTAACCTAGTAGTCAAAAGTCCTGAAAATCCGCCAGCTGGCGGAAAAAAAGAGAAAACTACAAAAAAAAGAATTAACCTGACTACTTTACTTGAAAAAATGAAAAACCATATTTCCCACCCTAAATCCTCCAAAAAAACTTTCTTTAAATCTTCGTAATTAATCATTATGTTTTTGTGTTTGTCATCCCCGTGAAGACGGGGATCCAGACTATAATTACCTTTGTTTTTTGTATTTGTTTCTGGAATAATGAACTAATGGACCCGACTCAACAACCAACTCAAACTCTCCCTGAGATTATTATTCCTCAACCTAAACCAAATTATTTAAAAACAATTATTTTCTCAGTTTTAATGATAATTACTGTGGGATTAATCGCCTATTTAATTTTTCAAAATCAAAAATTACAAAAACAAGTATTAAGTCCACCAGTCTCCCCCACTATTCAAGTTCCGTCACCCACATCTCAATCTGTTTCTCCAACCCCAAAAACAGTCACCTCAATTTCGCTCCCTACCGACGAAACAGCGGGGTGGAAGACGTACACAAATACCGAAGTTGGATTCAGTTTTAAATACCCATCGGAGTGGAAAACACAGACAGGAATATTAAATTCTGGATTAATATCTTTAGAAACGGACAGAGGCGATAGGTTTTTTGCCATGTATCACCAAAGCTATTCAATTTCAGAGTGGCTCGAAGAGACCCAAGCAGGCAAAATAACTGGAAAGAAGACCTTCGGAAAATACACGTATACAGTTATCGAAGGAGGTTTAATGTTGAAATCCCTAGAGTATGCCTTGGATATTAAAGGAAACGGATTCGTGAGATTTGTTATTGAGCCAGATTCTAACACTTTGGAATCGGAAAAAACTTTTGACCAAATCCTCTCGACTTTTCATTTCCTTAATTGATCCCGCGAAGTTTTAACGAAGTGGGATAAATTCACTAACTGAGCATAAGCCTACGTTTTTTTGGTAAAATGTAGACATGTATAATTGGACAATAGATGAAAGAAAACTCAAACAAAATAATCCTGAGAAATATGAGCTTTGGAAGTTGGTTCAATCAATAAATTATGGTTTAGATAACCATAAGTTGAGCAAAAAACAACTTATTGATGCATGGCCTTTTATTAAAAATAGATTAGATCCATATAAAAAAAGAGCTTTGGAATATTTAATATGGAAAAAACAATACTCACTCCCAAACAACTTGAGTTTTTGGAACTTGTCAAAGTAGAGCCAGAAATCACAAAAAGATTTTACTTGACAGGCGGTACTGCGCTTGCGGAATTTTATTTAAAACACAGACTTTCAGAAGACATTGATCTTTTTACTGAAGAGGAGGAGGTTGATCAAAAGCTTATTGAGGCTTACCTAAAAAAAATTTCTTCTTTCCTTTCTGTTAAAAAAATAAATCGAAGTGTTTTTATGGGGTTAATGAGTTATTTTTTGATTTTCAAAAATGGCAATAAACTTAAAGTCGATTTTAACTATTATCCATTTCCAAGAATTGAAAAGGGACAAAAATTTGGCAAACTCCAGATTGATAGCATCAGAGATATTGCCGCCAACAAAGTCCATACTATTTTTGTGAGTCCAAGAGACCGTGATTATATTGATCTTTATTTCATATTGAAAAGAGGTGACTTTAATTTAAATCAATTAGTTTTCGACGCAAAAATAAAGTTCGACTGGCATATTGACAAATTAACATTGGTTAGCCAACTTTTAAGGGTTAAAGAAATCAAGGTTTTAGAAACTCCTAAAATACTTGTGCCATTCAATAAAAAAGAAATGGACCATTTCTTTATAGAGGAGGCAAGGAAACTTGGCAGTAGTATTTTTAAAAAATAAATATTATTATTAATTAATGGACCTTACTCAACTCCCAACCCAACAACCAGCTCAAACTCCCCCAGAAGTTTTTGTCACCCAACCCAAACCGAACTATTTAAAAACAATTATTCTCTCTATTTTAATAATTACTACATTAGGTTTAATCGCCTATTTATATTTCCAAAATCAAAAACTACAAAAACAAATTTTAAATCCACCAGTCTCTCCGACTATTCAAGCTCCATCTCCAGTATCTCAATCTATTTCCCCAACCCCAAAAGCAGCCTCCTCAATCTCAATTCCGCCCGATGGAACAGTTAATTGGAAGACATACGTCGATGTCAATAATAATTATCAATTATCATTTCCACCTAATTGGACATTAGACAATACTACTACCCCCGAATATCCGGAAATTATTCCTTCCGACGAAGGACCGAATAACGAGGGTCGGATTATTATTACAACTTTTCTCCCTTCTACTAAAAGCCTAAGCCAATTTATGAAAGATACTAACCTCTCCACTGGAAGAAAAAATAGTGACGTTTATACTTTTATTCGGCAAATTAAAATCAGTGGAGAAGACGGAATATTAACAAAAGGTGGATGTTGTGGGCTTTTCGGTCAACATGCTTTTGTACAGCACAAAGATAGAATCTATCAGATTACTCTTAAAGGACCGATTGATGGTCATCAAATAAAATTTCAATCGGTTTTTGACCAAATCCTCTCGACGTTCAAATTCACTAACTGAGCATAAGCCTGCATTTTTTGGTAAAATGTAGACATGTATAATTGGTCTGTAGATGAAGAATTCATGAAAAAATTTCCTAAAAAATATAAGCTCTGGCGCTTGGAACAAAAGATTTCCTATGGCTTAGATGGAGATAAATTAGATAAAAATGAAATCGTCGCAAACTGGAACTACTTAAAAAAAAGGATTGATCCTCAACGCCTGAAATTTATTGAATTCCTGATATGGCCAAAACTATCCTAAACCAGTTTCAAAAAAAAGCTTTAGTTGATTTTAGGAAGTCTAATCTATCAAAAAAATTTTATTTAAGTGGTGGCACCGCATTATCAGAATTTTATTTACATCATAGACTATCTGAAGATCTTGATTTTTTTACTCAACAAGAACTTAATCTCGATGAATTAAAAAAATTTATTAATGTTGTTTGTAAAAATATTCCTGTTAAAAAAATTGAATTTCAACACGGTTATGGATTATATACTTTTTTTATCACTACCAAGACAGGAGAAAAACACAAAATTGATTTTGGTCAATATCCTTTTGGCCCAATTGAAAAATTAAAAAATTTTAGTGGCCTATTAGTTGAAGGTCTTTTTGATATCGCCGTTAATAAGGCTCAAACTATTGCTTCTCGACCACGCTTAAGAGATTTTATCGATCTTTATTTGATTCTTAAACAAAAACCAGAATGGACTTTCCAAGAATTATTAAAAAAAAGTTTTGAAAAATTTGAAATCCAAGCTGATGCTTTACAGGTTGGTCAAAATTTACTTGAAGTAGAGAATCAAATCGATATGCCGTTTATGATCAAAAAAATAAATATGGATAAAATAAAAGATTTTTTCATCAAAAAAGCAGGGAAACTTGGCAGTAGTATTTTTAAAAAATAAATATTATTATTAATTAATGGTTCAAGCTCAAACATTTCCCCAATCTTCCCCCGAAGTTTTTGTTCAACCTAAACCAAATTATTTTAAAGCAATAATTTTATCAGTTTTAGGTTTTTTATTAATTACCTCTATAATATACCTATATTGGCAGAATCAAAACCTCCAAAAACAAATTCTAAATCCACCAGTCTCCCCAACTATTCAAGACTCTACCCCAACACCAAAAACAGTTTCTTTAATTTCAATTGCTCCCGACGAAACGGCTGGGTGGAAAACATACAACAATAACGTCAGAAATTATTTAATTAAATATCCTTCTGATTGGAAAATAGATACGTCACAGGCAGAGTTACCTATTGGTGATGTTAATTCAGCTCAATTAATAATTTCCCAGGGCGATTATAAAATCACTATAAATTGGCCATCTGCTTATGGTCCTGGAATTTGTATATTTGACGATCAATCAAGGGTCGGAGCACCGGAAATGGCTAGTTATTGTGAGGGTAAATATATGGAATTAAATAGTATTGATAATAAAAACACTTATCGAAGATTAATAAAGCCAGAATCATTTAACGATCATAATCAATGGGAAGTTTATACAAAAAACAAGGATTCTTTCTTTGTGACAGTTCCCCCAACAAAATACACGAGCCCACTACAATATCAATTAGGTAGTGTCGAGATAATGGATAAAATTCTCTCGACTTTTAAGTTTGTAGATCAAAACACTGATACTTCTAATTGGAAAACATACCCACCACCAATAATAGTTGGACTTCATTATTCGTTTAGATATCCACCAGATGTCCAGGAAGATGAAAACCAAGAGTTTGTGAACCTAACGCTTGGAAATTCTGTGTTAGTTCATAGATTTGCCGGAAAAGTAAACGACTTACTTGGACTAATGAAAAATTATCAGGTTTTTGGAACACCTACAATCAGCTTTTCCAACCCTTCTATTGCCACCTTTAAAAATCTGAATGGATACTCAGCGGTCACCCCAGACGGAATAAAAAAATATTATTTTCTTGGCAATCCTTCATTAAATGGATTTTTAGTTTTTAGCTTTGACTTAAATGACAAAAATTCTGAAAATTTATTTAACGAAATTATTAAAACAGTTACAATTAAATAAAAATTAGGGGTATATTTAGTCTGGATTCCCGCCTCCGCGGGAATGACAATAGAATTTAATGTTTAATCGTTTAAGTTTTAATTGTTTATTTAACTGTTTAAGATTTAACTGTTTAACTGTTTTTTCCTAATTGCAAATACCAATTGACTTTACTGTCAGACAACATTAGAAATGTCCGCTTTTAATTTTTTCTCCTCAATTGCTATTCGACCAGCTCGTCTCCATGGATGATTAGCCGGTGGAACATAATTTAAAGGATGATTAGTTAGGATGACAGGATTTGTTTTCATTTTTTTAGGTCTTTCCTTAATTAGAAAATAGTTTAACTCATAATCTTTTAAAAAGATGTGTAAAGTTTTATCCAACCAAATTTCAATTATTACAGTTTCTTTTGGTCTGACGGTTGTTGGCTGAATTTCCTCAAGTTGATAAAAATTATTGTCAAACTGAATTGTAAAATCATTTTTAATCTTTCGTTTTTCATGAACTGAAAAGATTGAGTTTAATTTGTTTACTTCATTGGCAGAAAGCG
>Ga0210019_1002501_pt1 | contig 17805 bp, 11 predicted proteins | sample CryGeyCG2114_020_2_FD_183969 | JGI IMG/M metagenome (GOLD analysis project Ga0210019, IMG submission 183969) | Groundwater microbial communities from aquifer - Crystal Geyser CG11_big_fil_rev_8/21/14_0.20 (SPAdes) (version 2) | ecosystem: Environmental > Aquatic > Deep subsurface > Groundwater ...
AAGAGCCCGATCAGTTTCTGGTCGATGAAGCTGGGGACGCAGACCGCCGCCTCCAGCCGCTCCATCTCGGCGACGACCGCCGGTTCCCGGCGCTGCTCCCGCAGCTCTTCGCAGACGATCGGCTCCGCGTGCCGCTCCAGCCGGGCGACGATGGGGCTGTCGGCCTCCAGCCGCAGCAGCCCCACCGGCTTCTTCTTCGGGCCGCGGGAGGCGACGACTGACAGGAACGGTTTGCCGGGGCGCTTTAGGAAGATCGTGGCGTGGGAGATCCGGACGCTGTTGACGATGACCCGGGCGATCAGGGTCAGCAGTTTCGGCAGGCTCCGGATCCGTCCCATGCCGGCCGAGGCGGTCTTGAGGGTCTGCTGGTAGCGGTATCGCTCCCGGAACAGCAGCCGGTCGGTCATGCGGGTCAGGAACCGGTCCAGCGGCCGGACCATCGTGACGACCAAGAGGACCCCGGCCATCGAGAGCCAGATCATCCGGGGATCCACCGCGCCGAGCAGCAGCCGCTGGCCGAGCGCGAAGACGACGAAGCCGAACACCGCCAAACAGGCGGAGTAGAGCAGGGTGTAGAGGAAGGTCTTCTTGATGACGACATTGATGTCCATCAGCCGGTGGCGAACGATCGCGTAGGCGGTCATCCCCATGTAGATCGGCACCCCGTAGGTGCCGTTCGGGTTGAACCAGGGGATCGGAACATCGTAGACATACAGGTAGTTGCCGCACCCCCCGAAATAGCCGATCAACGCTCCCCAGAAAACATACTTCATCTGGTTGCGCCGGGCGCCGGTGCTGTTCCGGTAGGCGCCCCAAAGCCGGTTCAGGCCGGTCAGCACCGGGATGAAGAACCAGGCCATCATCACCCCGTACAGCGGCCCGGGTTCCACGAAGACGATTTTTTCGGCGGCGTAGGTGGTTTCGTCCACGCCGCCGACAATCCAGGGGATCGGCAGAAGGACGAGGATGAGGAAGACCAGGGCAATGCCGTAATGAATTCGCAGCATTCGATGGGCCGGCCGCTCCGCCAGCAGGAGGGTGTAGTGGAGGAAAAGGACCGGGATCAGGACGACCCCCACATGTTCCGCGACACTGAGGCTCCGGGCCAGTTCCAGGTCATGAATGGTCAGCATCATGACCCCTTGAAAAGCGGCCCAGACGGCGATGTTGCCGCAGAAGAGGGCGTAGGTCTGGTTGAGCCGCTCCCGGGGGGCGGCGGCCAGAACGAAGACCCCCAGCACCAGGCAGGAGGCGGCCGTCAGCGCTAAAGAAAGCAGATGGTCGAAGGCCGTCGGCATCATCGGGGGAAGCGGGGGTTAGACCCCTCCGGCGAACTTGCCGGCTTTCAGGAGGACGGTCTCCTTGTCGAACGGCTTGACCATGTAGTCGTCGGCCCCGAGCCGCATCGCCTGGGAGGCGACGTCCACCGACTCGTAGCCGCTGATCATGATGACCTTTGATTTGGGCTGCTCGCTCTTCAGGGTTTTGAGCGCCTCCAGGCCGTTGAGGCGGGGCATCTTCACATCCAGCAGGATCAGGGCCGGTTTTTCGCTCCGGGCCTGCGCCAGCATCCCCTCCCCGTTGTCGGCCTCGATGATCCGGTAGTCATCTTCCAGGATCACCTTGAGGGACTCCCGGACGCCCGGTTCGTCGTCGCAGATCAGAATCAGCGGTTTTTTGTTCATCATGCCCCTCCTAGAAAACCGCCGGACTGGTGACCGAGATCAGCCGGACGGTCGTTTCCCCGGCGTTCTCGAACCGGTGCGGCAGCCACCCCTTGAAGTACAAGGTCCCGCCGGGGGAGACGGTGAACGGTTTGCCGTTCACCTCCGCCCGGACCGTTCCCTCCAGCCCGAAGATCCACCGCTCGGTTCCCCGGCGGTACTGTTCCAGCGCCGTTTTTCCGCCGGGCTTCAGAAGAATCAGCTGGGGAAGCATCTGCTTGCTGTGGATTTGCCGGGCCAGCAGGACCGCCGAGGCCTTCTCATCATAGGTGAAGGTCTCCGCTTCCTCGGTCTGGGCTTCCATCAGGGAACTCTCCGGCTCCGGTTGTTCCATTCCTTGATACAGCTCCGGGATGGAGATGCCGAAGGCGTCGGCGATCCGTTGATGGGTTCGCAGGTTCCCGGTCACCTTGCCGTTCTCGATCCGGCTCAGAGTGGCCAAGGCGACCCCCGACCTGGCCGCCAACTGCTCCAGGCTCAGCTTCTGTTCCTTCCGGATGAACCGGACCCGGCTCCCGAGGACCGACTGGAGGCTCTCTTTGACTTCTGCTGATCCTTCCATCTCAATCAAAAATATACCTGATATATGTTGAAAAAGTCAAGGTATATAGATGATGATACGGTTCTGAGCACATATATTATATAAAAAATGGAAGGATATCTTGACAAAATCGGAAGGAATCCGTATACTCTGCATGGTAAGCACCTGGAGGGGAGAGAAAGAGCCCCATAACTTAGAGAGAGGTGGTTACGATGAAAAGGGAATTGGTGAATCGGGAGACCTTGGTTCGGCTGCTGCAGGAGGGGTTGGAGTATCCGGAAGGGCGGCACCGCCTCTGGTTTGCCCGCTGTTTTGAGATCACCGTCGGAGAGGATCGGACGGTCCAGCTGGACGAATACGAGTCGGTTTCAACGGAACTGTCTGTTTCTAAAGAGGTTAAGAACTTCAGCCGCCGGGCTCAGGACCGACAGATGTTTCATGTCGGCCGCTCGGTTCTGGACCTGGGACGGGGAGGGGTTCGGGAGGAGCAGGGGGCCGGCTGGCGGGCGTGAAATCGACGGTAAAATATCTTCACGAATTGTCTTGACAAGGGGCAACCGGAATCATACAATTAGCTCCGCTCAAGATGATGATTGACTTGGAGAGCAGTTTGACAACCTGAGCAACTCGAGACGAAGCGGGTTCCCTTTGGCCTGACCCAGGTGGTCGGGCAAAAGGGCAGGGGCGCCGGTTTCGGCGCCCTTGTTTTCTCTGGTTGGCTCTTTGACAATTCGGATCAACAAACCCTGTAACTTTGAGATGATTGATTCAGGTCAAACCTCTTTTTTCATGTGGAGAGTTTGATCCTGGCTCAGAGCGAACGCTGGCGGCGTGGTTTAGGCATGCAAGTCGAACGGACCGGGCTTTTACAGACGGCCAGTGGCGAACGGGTGAGTAACACGTGGGGAATCTGCCCTCGAGCGGGGGACAACATCCCGAAAGGGATGCTAATACCGCATAAGCTCACGATCCCGATGGGGATTGAGAGAAAAGCCGGGGACCGTAAGGCCTGGCACTCGAGGATGACCCCGCGGTCCATCAGCTAGTTGGTGAGGTAACGGCCCACCAAGGCGACGACGGATAGCTGGCCTGAGAGGGTGGTCAGCCACACTGGGACTGAGACACTGCCCAGACTCCTACGGGAGGCTGCAGTCGAGGATATTTTTCAATGGGCGCAAGCCTGAAAATGCGACGCCGCGTGCGGGATGAAGGCCTTCGGGTCGTAAACCGCTGTCAGGAGGGAAGAATCGCCGCCGGACGAATAATCCGGCGGCTTGACGGTACCTCCAGAGGAAGCCACGGCTAACTCCGTGCCAGCAGCCGCGGTAAGACGGAGGTGGCAAGCGTTGCTCGGATTCATTGGGTGTAAAGGGTCAGTAGGCGGTTCTGTAAGTGCCCGGTGAAATCCCACGGCTTAACCGTGGAACGTTCGGGTAGACTGCAGAACTTGAGAACTGGAGGGGCAAGCGGAATTCCCGGTGGAAGAGTGAAATCTTTAGAGATCGGGAGGAACACCAGTGGCGAAGGCGGCTTGCTGGACAGTATCTGACGCTGAATGACGAAAGCGTGGGGAGCAAACAGGATTAGATCCCCTGGTAGTCCACGCCGTAAACGTTGAGGACTAGGTGTCGGCCCATTCAGGGTCGGTGCCGCAGGTAACCCATTAAGTCCTCCACCTGGGGAGTACGTCCGCAAGGATGAAACTCAAAGGAATTGACGGGGGCCCGCACAAGCGGTGGAACATGTGGTTCAATTCGATGCTACGCGAAGAATCTTACCTAGGCTTGACATGCTGGAAGTACTGAACCGAAAGGGGATGGACCCGTTGAATCGGGAGCCAGCACAGGTGGTGCATGGCTGTCGTCAGCTCGTGCTGTGAAGTGTTGGGTTAAGTCCCGCAACGAGCGCAACCCACGTTTCTTGTTGCCAGCCGGGATTTCGGTTTCGGCGCACTCAAGAGAGACTGCCGGCGATGAGCTGGAGGAAGGTGTGGATGACGTCAAGTCAGTACGCTCCTTATGCCTAGGGCTACACACGTGTTACAATGGCGCGTACAGAGGGGTATGCGATCCCGTGAGGAGGAGCTAATCCCAAAAAGCGCGCCCCAGTTCGGATTGGAGGCTGCAACTCGCCTCCATGAAGTCGGAATCGCTAGTAACGGCGGATCAGCTACGCCGCCGTGAATACGTTCCCGGGCCTTGTACACACCGCCCGTCAAGCGATGGAAGTCGGGGGCACCCGAAGGCGGTCGCCTAACCCGCAAGGGAGGGCGCCGACGAAGGTGAACCTGGTAACTGGCGCTAAGTCGTAACAAGGCAGCCGTATCGGAAGGTGTGGCTGGATCACCTCCTTTCTATTTTTTCGCAATTCAATCATCCTCTTGGTTTGTTGCAGGGTCGTCACGCGGTGTCGTTCTCCGTTCGGGGGAGCATCCCGCGCCCATCGTTCAGGATGGTCGAACTCGGGCCTATAGCTCAGTTGGTTAGAGCACCGTGCTGATAACGCGGGGGTCGGTGGTTCGAATCCACCTGGGCCCAGGCTCGGCGCATGGCGCCGCGTGACGGTTGATCCGAACTTTTTTCGATCCGACGATGCGAGAAACGCCGGATCGGAGACGCCCGGAGGGGCCGCTGATGGCGGCGCCTGAACCGAGGGGACGTACCCCAAGGGCACTCTCCTGGGATTTGGCCGCTGAAGCGGCCGTTGGACTGGGGACGTAGCTCAGTTGGGAGAGCGCCTGCTTTGCAAGCAGGAGGTCGCCGGTTCGATCCCGGCCGTCTCCATGGAAAACAGAGCTTGTTGTTCGGCCCTTGCGGCCGTTCGCTCTTTGACAATTTGGAGAAGTCACACCGCCCCATTCCGCGTGAAGTAGGCGCGGGATGGAGTTTCGTTTTACCAAGTAAGTTTTCTTGGTGATCAAGCCAGTAACGGCTAACGGTGGATGACTTGGCATGAGAAGGCGATGAAGGACGTGGTAAGCTGCGATAAGCTCCGGTGAGCCGCAAACAGGCTTTGACCCGGAGATTTCCGAATGGGGCAACCCGCCGCCGGTCATACGGCGGCGCTTCTGTCGCAAGACGGGAGCGCGATACCCAGGGAACTGAAACATCTCAGTACCTGGAGGAAAAGAAAACGGATGTGATTCCCAGAGTAGCGGCGAGCGAAAAGGGAACAGCCTAAACGGGGTCCGTGCAAGCCCGAACGCGTTGCGGATCCCGGGTTGTGGGATTTTGGGGGAGGTCAGTTCGGAGGCCTCGCCGAGTCAAAAACGGAATGGTTAATCGAAGGACTTGGAACGGTCCGCCAAAGAGGGTGACCAGCCCCGTAGATGAAAATCAGTCCGCTCGGTGCCCGAAACACCCGAATACTGCGGGACACGTGAAACCCTGCAGGAATCCGGCCCGGCCATGGGCCCAGGCTAAATACTCTCTCATGACCGATAGTGCACAAGTACCGTGAGGGAAAGTTGAAAAGCACCCCGTTGAGGGGAGTGAAATAGTACCTGAAACCGTTAGCTTTCAAGCGGTGGGAGCGCTATGTTCCGTCCTTCGGGGCGGTCCATGCGTGACCGCGTACCTTTTGTATAATGAACCGGGGAGTGACTAGGCGCAGCGAGATTAACCCGTTCCGCGGGGGAGTCGAAGCGAAAGCAAGTCTGAATAGGGCGTTCAGTTGCGTTTAGTCGGCCCGAAACTGGGTGATCTACCCATGGCCAGGCTGAAGCTCGGTTAAACCCGAGTGGAGGGCCGAACCCATTCAGGTTGAAAACTGTCGGGATGAGCTGTGGGTCGGAGTGAAAGGCTAATCAAACCCAGAGATAGCTGGTTCTCCTCGAAATAGCTTTAGGGCTAGCCCCAGGATTGCTTGGATACGGGGGTAGAGTGCTGAATGGGTGCGGGGGCTTACCAGCCTGCCAACCCCAACCAAACTCCGAATACCGTACACCATGACCCTGGGAGTCAGTCTACGTGGGATAAGCTGCGTGGGCGAAAGGGAAACAGCCCAGACCGCCGACTAAGGTCCCAAAAACAGGCTAAGTGACAAAGGATGTGTGATGTCTTAGACAACCGGGATGTTGGCTTAGAGGCAGCCACCATTTAAAGAGTGCGTAACAGCTCACCGGTCGAGTCATCGCGCGCCGACAATGATCGGGACTAAGCCTGTTACCGACGTCGCGGATTTCGCATCTTCGGATGCGGAGTGGTAGAGGAGCGTGCTGCGTTAGGTTGAAGGCAGACCGTAAGGACTGCTGGACGAGGCAGCAGTGAGAATCCCGGTAAGAGTAGCGAAAATGCTGGCGAGAATCCGGCACGCCGAAAGCCCAAGGTTTCCTGGGGAAGGTTCGTCCGCCCAGGGTAAGGCGGTCCTAAGTCGAGGCCGAAAGGCGTAGGCGATGGACAGCAGGTTAATATTCCTGCCCTTTCGAGTGGTGCGCTTGAGTCAGGTTGGTGACGCAGAAGGCTAGGTTTTCCCGGGTGCTGGATGTCCCGGGCCAACCCTGTAGCCCGCAAGGGTGAGAGGGGACGGGGAGCCGCGAGGATACTCAAGGCGAACAAACTGAAGCCACGCTGACGAGAAATAGCTGATCTGACGAGGTGCCATTCGGAAACCGTACCGAAATCCGACACAGGTAGGCAAGCAGAAAATGCTAAGGCGCGCGAGAGAACCCTTGCTAAGGAACTCGGCAAAATTGCCCCGTAACTTCGGGAGAAGGGGTGGTTGCGTTTGTGAAGGGCCTGCGCCCGGAGCGAACACAACCGACAGTAAAGAGGGCTATCTGACTGTTTAGTAAAAACACATGACTCTGCAAAGTCGCTAAGACGACGTATAGGGTCTGATACCTGCCCGGTGCTGGAAGGTTAAGGGGAAGTGTCATCCGCCGCAAGGTGGAGAAGCACAGAACTGAAGCCCCAGTAAACGGCGGCCGTAACTATAACGGTCCTAAGGTAGCGAAATTCCTTGTCGGGTAAGTCAAATTGCCCATTCCGGCTTATAACGGAGAAACCCTCGTGGTTGGCGCCAAGGACGCCAGTGCAGAATCGCAGGGTAACCCCGTGGGAAGTCGTCCATTCTGGAATGAGAGAGTGGATTGACCCCGTAACGACTGATTCCGATGCCGTCAGGCAAAGGATGAGATGGGGAGCAACCAGCAAACCATCAGACGCCGGAGATCCCAAGAGAGGAAGAAGAAGTTTCCTCGTACAGGGATCAAGATATAGTCTGCGCCTCCGGGATGACCGGAGGGCTGAAGCGAAGTTCCGACCCGCACGAATGGTATAACAAGATAGCCGCTGTCTCGGCGAGGGGCTCGGCGAAACTGTAGTGGCGGTGAAGATGCCGTCTACCCACGAGTAGACGAAAAGACCCCGGAACCTTTACTATACCCTGATTTTGAATGTTTGCCTGATCTGCGTAGCATAGGTGGGAGGCTTTGAGGCTTGGCTTTCGGGCTGAGCGGAGCCGTCAGTGAAATACCACCCTGGTCAATCGAACGTTCTAACCGGGACCGTGAAGGTTTTGGAACAGAGTCAGGCGGGTAGTTTGACTGGGGCGGTTTCCTCCTAAAGGATAACGGAGGAGCACCAAGGTTCCCTCAGCGCGGTTGGCAATCGCGTGTCGAGTGTAAGGGCATAAGGGAGCCTGACTGCGAGTCCGACAGGACGAGCAGGGACGAAAGTCGGTCCTAGTGATCCGGCGGTGGTATATGGTAGCGCCGTCGCTCAACGAATAATAGGTACTCCGGGGATAACAGGCTTATCGTTTCCGAGAGTCCATATCGACGAAACGGTTTGGCACCTCGATGTCGGCTCATCGCATCCTGGGGGTGGAGAAGCTCCCAAGGGTCCGGCTGTTCGCCGGTTAAAGCGGTACGCGAGCTGGGTTTAGAACGTCGCGAGACAGTTCGGTCTCTATCTCTCGTGGGCGCAAGGAATCTTGACGGGGGTTGTCCGTAGTACGAGAGGACCCGGACAAACGAACCTCTGGTGTCCCAGTTGTGCCGCCAGGCGCAAACGCTGGGTAGTCATGTTCGGTTGGGATAAGCGCTGAATGCATCTAAGCGCCAAGCCCGCCTGAAGATAAGGATTCCCTGGACCGCAAGGTCCCTAAAGGCCCCTGGTAGAACACCAGGTTGATAGGCTGGAGGTGGAAGCGGGGCGACCCGTGCAGCTGACCAGTACTAATAGGCCGTGAGGCTTGATTGCCTCTTTCTTGGCAAAAATGAATCTCCTCCGTTCTCCGTCGAAAGACGGATGACGGACGGGGTGGTGTGACGACTCCAAATTGAACCGCACATGGGTGCACTTTCCGGGCGCTCATACCGCGGGGGCCACACCCGTTCCCATCCCGAATACGGTCGTTAAGCCCCGCAGGGCCGATGGTACTTGGCTGGCAACGGCCTGGGAGAGTAGGTCGGCGCCCGGTTCTTCTTTTGTTTTGGGTTCCTCCCTAGGGGGTCCCCTTGGGTTCTCCAAGGGGGCCCCCTTTCCATATCAGGAGCGCAGAGGGAACGATGTCGGGACATTCGAAGTGGGCGACGATCAAGCGGAAGAAGGGGGCCGCCGATGCCAAACGGGGGCAGCTCTTTACCAAGCTGATCAAGGAGATCACCGTGGCCGCCCGCAACGGCGGCGGCTCGGTGGAGGCCAACCCGGCCCTGCGGCTGGCGGTCGCCAAAGCCCGCGAGAGCAACATGCCGAAGGACAACATCGAACGGGCGATCAAGAAGGGGACCGGGGAGCTGCCCGGCGTCTCCTACGAATCGGTCGTCTACGAAGGGTACGCCCCCGGCGGGGTCGCGGTCCTCGTCGAGTGCCTGACCGACAACAAGAACCGGACCACCGCCGAGGTGCGCAACCTCTTTGCGAAGAACGGCGGCAACATGGCGGGAGCCGGCTCCACCGCCTGGATCTTCCACAAGAAGGGATACATCCTCGTCGAGAAATCCGCCGCCGCCGAGGAGAAGCTGATGGAAGCAGCCCTCTCGGCCGGCGCGGAGGACTTAAAGACCGGCGCCGAGGGGTACGAGATCGTCACCGGGGCGACCGATCTGGACGCGGTCCGCAAGGGGCTGGAGTCGGCCGGGATTCCGGTCCAGTCGGCGGAACTGACGATGGTCCCCTCCACGACGGTCCCGGTCAACGACGGCCCGACCGCCAAGCGGGTGCTGGCCTTCGTGGAAGCTCTGGAAGAGCACGACGACATCAACGGCGTCCACGCCAACTTCGACATCCCCGATTCGATCCTGACGGCCGCCGCCGCTTAGCAGACTTGTGTCTACCCCGGGTTTGAGCTATCCTACCGGCATGCGGATTTTGGGGGTGGACCCGGGGTTGGATGCCTGCGGTTACGGCGCAATCCAGATCGATGGAACCGGCGCCGTCTCCCTGGTGGAGGCCGGCCTGATCCGAACCCGAAAAACAGATTCCCTCGCCGACCGGCTGGCGATCGTGGCCCGGGAGCTCAAGCGGTTGATCCTGCAGCACCGGCCGGATGTCCTGGCGGTCGAAGACCTCTACAGCTACTACAAGACTCCCAAACCGTCGATCCTGATGGGCCATGTCCGGGGGGTGGTCCTCGGAACCGCCGCCTCCCTCGAGCTTTCCGTTTCCAGCTATTTGCCGACCCGGGTCAAACGGGCCACCGTCGGGCGGGGGCATGCCTCGAAGGAGCAGATCGCCCGGATGGTGCAGATGCGGCTGAACCTGCCGGCGACGCGGGTCCGGGCGGATGTGACCGATGCGCTCGCGGTGGCCCTTTGCCACGCCGATCACCTGCCGGGGCGGGTCGCGGCCGAGGGGGTGCCGGCATGATCGCCCGGATCTCCGGCACCCTGGTTGAGCGGCGGGCCAACGCCGCCCTGCTGGAGGCCGGAGGATTGACCTACGAGGTGTGGGTGCCGGCGGCGATCCTGCAGTCGGTCGAAGGACGGGCGGCCGACGGCAAGGTCACCCTGATCACCTACCATTACCAGCAGGTGGAGCCCTCCCGGGCGACGCCGGTCCTGATCGGTTTTCTCAATGAGATTGAGCGGGAGTTCTTCGAACGGTTCATCACCGTCTCCGGGATCGGTCCCAAGGCGGCGGTTCGGGCCCTCAACCAGCCGTTTTCCCTGATTGCCCGGGCGATCGACGAGGGGGACATGAATGTCCTGCGCTCCCTGCCGGGGATCGGTCCCCAGCGGGCCCGGGAGATCGTCGCGAAATTGCAGGGGAAGGTCGGCAAGTACGCGCTGCTTCCCGACGGTGACGGGCCGGTTCCGGCCGCTGTGCCCGTTTCCGACGCCGGCGCCGAGGCGCTGGCGGTCCTGCTGCAGCTGCAGTACAAGCGGGCTGAGGCGCAGGCGATGGTCCAGGCGGCGATGAGCCGCAACGGTGGGGCGGCCACCGCCGAGGAGATCCTCAACGAGGTGTACAAGCAGCGGTCGGCTGGGGCGCGCAATGGAGGATAAGGTGCGGGAGGTGCTGCTGGCTCAGCAGGAGAACGATGAGGACCGCATCCTCAACCTCTCCCTCCGCCCCGAACGGCTTACCGACTTCGTCGGCCAGCCGGAGTTGGCGGAGAACCTGACCGTCGCGATCCGGGCGGCCCAGAAACGGGCCGAGCCGCTGGAGCATCTGCTGCTTTCCGGTCCACAGGGGCTGGGGAAGACGACCCTGGCCCACATCATCGCCAATGAGATGGGGACCAAGTTCACCGCCACCTCCGGCCCGGCGATCGAGCGGGCGGGGGATCTGATCGGGATCCTGACCAACCTCGGCGAGGGGGATGTCCTCTTCATTGACGAGATCCATCGCCTCTCGAAAGTGGTCGAGGAGTTCCTGTATCCGGCGATGGAGCAGTTTCAGATCGATTTCGTGATCGACAAGGGGCCGTACGCCAAGACGATCAAGTTCAATCTCAAGCGGTTCACCCTGATCGGGGCGACGACCCGCTCCGGCTTCCTGACCGCTCCGTTGCGGGCCCGCTTCGGGTTGGCCTATCACCTGAACTTCTACGAACTGGCCGATTTGGTCCGGATCCTGCAGCGGTCGGCCGGTCTCCTGTCGGTCCGTCTGGACGCCGCCGGGGCTCAGGAAATCGCCCGCCGCTCCCGGGGGACCCCCCGGGTGGCCAACCGGCTGCTGCGCCGGGTGCGGGATTATGCCGAGGTCAAGCACGACGGGGCAGTCACCGCCGAGGTGGCGTCGGCCGCCCTCGATGCGCAGGGGATCGACCGGTTGGGGCTGGACCCGGTGGACCGTCGGGTGCTGAAGGTGATTTTGGATCAATACGCCGGCGGGCCGGTCGGGATCGAGGCGCTGGCGGCGACCCTGAATGAGGAGCCGGACACCCTCGTGGATGTCGTCGAGCCGTATCTGTTGAAGGCCGGCCTTCTGCGCCGGACCCCCCGGGGCCGGGAGGCCTCCCGGCAAGCGGCCGAGCATTTGGGGCTGGCCCCCAAGACCCTGCTGTGAGCGAATGGGGTCAGGCCCTTTTTCGGAGAAAAGGGGCCGGACCCCTCGGGGTTTGATTTGATCTCATTCGGTAAGCTGCTGATCTTCTCCGGTATTCTGCTGGTCGTGCTGGGACTCTTCCTCAGCTTCGGTTCCCGCCTGCCGTTTGGACTGGGCCGGTTGCCGGGGGATATCACGATCCAGCGGGAGAACTTCACCTTCTCCTTCCCGATCGTCACCTGCCTGCTGTTGAGCATCGTTCTCTCTCTGCTGTTCAACTTCTTCTTTCGTCGATGAACATCGGTTTCCGTCGATCGCTGCCTGCCTTGCTGATCGCCGCCGGGATCGGTTTCGGCGGCGCCGGCCGGGCCGTGGCGGCCGAGCCGGTGGTTCGGGTGGCCCTGATGGAGCACGCGGCCGAGGCCCGGGTGACGATCATGACCCCCTGCGTCCTCAAGGATCTGGCGACCGGCCAGACCCTTGAGCGCTGGGAGGACTTCAAATGGCAGCTGATTGAGCCGGGCCGCTCCGGCCTCATGCGACTCGGCAAGAAGGGGACCACCTCCCGGGAAGCAGTGGTCCTGGAGCCGCTGGGGAATGAGCCGGTCTTCCGGCTCAACGCCCGTCCGTATCGCGGGTTCCTGATCATCCGGCGGGTCGAGGGGAACCGGCTCCTGCTGATCAACAAGGTGAATCTGGAGGATTACCTGGTCTCGGCGATCGGCAGCGAGATCGATCCCAAATGGCCGGCGGCCGCCCTCCAAGCTCACGCGGTCGCCTCCCGCACGATGGTGGCCCATCGGATCTGGGTGAATTCCGGCCAACCGTTCGATGTCACCGCCGACACCCGGACCCATGTCTATGATGGCATTCCGACCGAGCGGGATTCCACTCGGGCCGCTGTTTCCGCGACGGCGGGGGAGGTTCTCAGTTTTGACGGCGAACTGTTCTCCGCGGTCTTTCACGCCAATTGCGGAGGTCACACCGAGTGGGCTGACGCCCTTTGGGCGACCAAGCGGGTGATCCCCGCCTTGGCCGGCCACCCCGATCCCTACTGCCGGGGAGCGAAGCATTCCGACTGGGAATTCCACACGGCGTTGGAGGATCTCCAGGCGGCTCTCGGTCCGGCGGCGGTGGAATTGGGTCGGTTGGCTGAAGTCGCGGTGGCGGAACGGACCCGCTCCGGCCGGGTTGCCGCTCTCCTGATTCGGGGGGAGGGGGGGGAGTCGCGGATCGCCGGGAAGGATCTCCGCAGCGCCCTGGGGGCGAACGATCTTCGTTCCCTCAAATTTGATGTCCGGGTCGAACAGGGAGAAGCCCGTTTTACCGGACAGGGCTGGGGGCATGGGGTTGGGATGTGTCAGTGGGGGGCTTATGGGATGGCGGCTGCCGGGCACCCGGCCAATGTCATCCTGGATTTTTATTACCCCGGGGCTCAGCGGCGGAAGCTCGCCGGCCTGCCCGGATTCGACCGCTAGTTATCCACAGGCGGGGACTGCCTCCGGCTGTGGATAAGTTTTGTTAGAAGATATGAAGTTTTAGTCAGATATCTTGAATTTATACCCTTCCAGAGGGTATAGTTAAGGTATGCCCCCGGAATATCCAGAAAAAGAGGTCGCTCCTTTGCCTCGATTCTTGTCCGTTTTGCTTTCTTTGGGGTTGGCGTTTCCGGCGCCGGCCTGGGGTTCCCCTCTGCCTTCGGAGACCCTTCGGACCCTCCAGCTTAAAGGCAACGCCGGCTTGGAGGCGGAGCTGACCGACGCTCTGCAGAAGGTGAATTCCCCGACAGCCGCCGGCCTGGAATCGGTGGATCTGGAGGCGATCCTGCGGGGATACGACCGCCAGGTGAAGGAGGCGAAATTGACTGCCGCCATGCCGCCCTTGGCGGATATCCTCAGCAATCCACTGGATGCTCAAGTGACGCAGAGGTGGATCGAGAAAGCCCAGGAAGCGCTTCCGAAGGGGCTCACCCCCGACCAAGACCGGTTCTATCCGGTGATGGTTCTGGAGGTGATGCTCGACGAAGCCCATCGCGCCGTTGTCCAGGACGGAGAGCAGGCGATTCCATCCTCCTGGAGCGGCGATCTTCGTTTGACCGCCTACGGCGCCCTCCGCCACTATGCCTTTCCAAATCTTCGGCTCCCGAAAGCCCGGGAGGTTCAGTTGTCGTTCCGACTGCAGGGTGTCGAGCATCCCTTCTTCAGCCAGGTGATCACGCTTCCTGAGGAGGGGTTGGAGGGGGTGAGAAACCCGGAATGGATTCAAGCCCGGTTCCGGGAGCTGTTGACTGGTTTGAGAGGTCAGCTTCCCCGGATGGAATTGGTGCCGAATCAGTGGGAGGTCACCGTTCAGCGGATCACCGTCGCCGAGCCCCGTCCGGCTCATGTCTTCGAGTTCGTCCTGACCCCGCCCGATGCCGCCGCCGGGTTGGAGACGGCGCCGGCCGATCCATATGCGGCCTTTGCCTGGGCGCCCAATCGCCGGTTGGTGGAGATGATCGGTTTGGAGGCCGGGACCGCGGTTCTGGATGTTGGGAGCGGCTTCGGCGGGTCAACGGCCCTCTTGGCGGAGGCGGTGGGGGACCTGGGTCGGGTCATCGGCGTGGATGCTTCCGCCGCCGCGGTTAAAGCGGCGAGAGAGCAGTTCCCCGGAATACAATTCCTCACGGATCAAGCCGACTCGTTGGAGCGGGTGGTTCCCGGTTGGCCGGCGGCGATCACCGCCTTCAATCTGGTGCATTACCTGGGTGATGCGCAGTTGCAGGATGCTTTTTCGACTTGGAATGGAAAGCTCTCGAGAGAAGGCCGGGTTGCTCTGAACACCTCCTTTTATGCGGGGGCGGTTCCCAGACCGGAGGATCAGACGTATTACAGGCGCATTGTTTTCCGAGCGGTCGCTCTTGCCCGGGAGCGGTATTCGACGCTTTCCATTCCCACCCCGATTCCTCCCGGCCGATGGAGCCGCTCCCCTGAGTTTTATCTTGAGGCCTTGCGTGCGGCCGGTTTTTCCACCATTGAGTCGGAGGAAACGGAATCGGAGTTGGGGCTCAAGGCCCTGACGGCTCTCTACCAGCTGCCCGGTTTCGCCGACTGGGCGTTGCCGGATTTTATCCCGTTGTCGGAGCGCCAAGCCATCCTGGGTCAGGCAGTCGAGGAAGTGCTTCAGGAAGCCGGGGTCTCCTCCCTGCCGCGGAAGTGGCTTCAGATCATCGCCCGCAAGCCAGCCGCCGGTTTGGAGACGGTGCCGCCGGAAATCACCGTGAATGAATGGGGATACCTGATTCAGCCGATTCCGATTGTTCTTCCGGAGGGAGTTCGGTTGCTCAGGGAGGAGATCACCCTGATCGCGCGGGCCGGAAAGATTTTCAAATCGGCGACCACGGGGATCGAGCGGCCGGCTGGCGAAAGACAAGTCGGGGTTTTTGCCCCTTCCCGGATGGGTCAGACGGTCCGGCTGTTCCGACATCCGGCGGTCGGGATGCAGTCGAATCGGCTGCTGGATCTGGGCAGCGGGGACGGAGATGTGCTCGTCGCGGCCGCTGTCGGTCTTGGTGCCCATCCGGTCGGCATTGAGCGGGATGTATACTGTTTGGACCGGAGCCGGACGGGAATCCGAGCCCTTGAATCGGAAAAAGTTTCCATTGGGAAGGAGGAGGCCCGTTTGATCGTCCCCGGTCAGGTGGAGATTCGGGAGGCGGACTTCATGCAGGAGAGCTGGAGCGGGTTCCCCTTCGTCCATTACTACTCTTTCGGCGCCGATGTGCCGGGGGATCAGATCGCCGCCAAGGCAATTCGGGAGCTGGACCTGGAGGCCAAGTTCATCCTGCGGGGAACAATCAACCAATTCGGAACTTCCAATCAATTTGACACCATGGGGGCTCTGCTGCGCTCTGAGGATTTTGAGGTAACCAGCATCCCGAAGTACCGGGCGCTGGTTTTCACCCGGGTGGGAGTGAGTCAGCGGGAAATTCCGCCTCCGGTCATTGATTCGAATCAGCGGGTAACCCGGTCCTATCCTGAGCGTTCGGCGGCGGGGTTGATTCTCCGGGCTGCGTCCGCTCAGGAAGAGGGGCTCCGGGAGCGGCAGGATGATCGGGAAAGATTCCTCCTCTTCAGTCCGGAAGAGGGTAATCCCCTCGGGTTCCTCGCGGTGGTCAATGACGGGACCGGCCGCAACGGTGGGCATGCAAGCGAATATGTGGCCAATCGGATCGCCTCCAAGTCCCGGGAGGCGGGATTCTTGGATCGGGTTGGCAGATATTTGGAGAATCCCACCGGCTGGACCGGGTCTGATCTGATGGCGGGGGTTTTGGATGCCTTGATCGCGGCGGACAAAGAACTGGATCGCCAGGCCCGTTCTGCAGAGCCGGAAACGGCCTATCGGGCCACCTCTCTGGGTGTGTTGCTGATTGGTTCGGAGGGATTTGCCTCCCTGAACGGAGATCTGCGTCTTTACCGGGTGAACGGGGAGGGGATCGAGCTTTTGACCGAAGATCAGAGTCCCGTTTGGAGGGAGCTGGACCGGAAAACTCCGGCCTCCGTGAGCGAGCGGGATCAGGGAGATTCCACCATAGCGAGGAAGATCCGCCGCCTGCAGTTGGCCGGCCTGGTTCGAGAGGATGCCAATCGTTCCCCTCTGTCCAATTTGGTGGGCCATGGCGCTTTGAGGGCTGAACAGATTTTCCAGGAGCGGTTCTCCCTGCGATCCGGAGACCGGCTGGTCCTGCTCAGCGACGGGGTTTGGTCGAAGGTGTCGGAGGAGGCAATCTTGACGGCGGTTCAGGGACGTTCTCCGGAGGAAGCGGCCGAGGCGCTGATGGATGCCGCGGCCAAGGGAACCGATAACAAGACCGCGTTGGTGATCGAGGCGGTGGCGGTGCCGGAGCGGTCCGGCCTGGAGAGCGCCGGGCCGCCGGCCAGCCGAGCGGAGTTGATTCAAAAGGTCCAGGAGGTCTTCGGGGGTTTCAGGCGCTCCTTTGGGGTTTTTGAGCCGGTGCGGGACCCTTCGGTCCAGGTTGATGAGCAGGTCGGATTTTTGCTCAGCGGGGAGGGGCTGACCTTTGCCCCGATGCTGACGCTGCTGCAGGCGCAAGGGGTTTTCCCGGATGGAGTCTTTTCGGGGGTGGTGGAGACCCGGGAAGAGTTGGACCGGCTGAGCGAGATTTTTCCCGACACAGGAACGCTTCATCGTGTGCTCCGGGATCAGTTGGTCGTGGTGGAGGAACAGCCGGGCGAGGACCTGGAAACCAGGAGAAAGAACGCGTTCGACTGGGCCCGGGCCACACTCGTTCTCTGGGATAGCGTGGAAGAGGTGAAGGATCTCCAGCAGGATTTGCTGAATCAGCTGGAGGGAATCTTGCGCCATGCCGGCTACCGGCTTCCGGATGATCCGCCCAGCCGGGAGGCGGCCCGCCTCCTGCTCCAAGCGGCCTGATTCCCCTATAATAGGGGAATGCTGGCGTACGACCTTCCCAGAGAATTGATCGCCCGGGAGCCGGTTGCTCCCCGGGATGCCGCCCGTCTCTTGCTGCTCAAGCGCGCTTTGTCCGGGGACAGTCCCCGTTCTGGGACAGTTCCCTCTGCTGATCTGGCGCATCACACCTTCCGGGATCTGCCCGGTTTGCTGCGGGCGGGGGATCTGCTGGTCTTTAACGACACCCGGGTGGTGCCGGCCCGTCTGCGGGGCCGGAAGGCCGGCACAGGCGGCCAGGTGGAGCTGCTCCTGTTGGAGGGCTCGGCCGGCCGTTACCGCTGCCTGGGGAAACCGGGCCGGCGGCTTCGACCTGGAACCCGGCTACTCTTCAATCATGGCTCGCTGGAGGCGGAGGTGCTTTCTTCTGATGGAGAGGAGAAGGTGATTCGTTTCCTAGGAGAGGAAGTCTCAGAGCAGTTGGCCCGGTTGGGGGAGATGCCGCTGCCTCCGTATATTGACCGGCCGGTTGCGCCTGAGGATGCCGACTGGTACCAGACAGTCTTCGCCCGATCACCCGGGGCGGTGGCGGCCCCGACGGCGGGGCTTCACTTCACCGGGGAGCTGCTGGAGCGGCTCCGGGCCGCCGGCATCAGGGTCGCTTTCCTGACCCTCCATGTCGGGTGGGGGACCTTCA
>Ga0210019_1002502_pt1 | contig 17805 bp, 17 predicted proteins | sample CryGeyCG2114_020_2_FD_183969 | JGI IMG/M metagenome (GOLD analysis project Ga0210019, IMG submission 183969) | Groundwater microbial communities from aquifer - Crystal Geyser CG11_big_fil_rev_8/21/14_0.20 (SPAdes) (version 2) | ecosystem: Environmental > Aquatic > Deep subsurface > Groundwater ...
CTCTCCCTTCGGGGGCCGGCGCGCCACCTGATGGATAACTTTTTACTAACAATGCATTCATCATTTTTTACTTACCCAAGAATGTTATGAGCTACTCAGCATAAATGTCCCGCAAATGACCCACTCATATCCGCGAAGAGCCTATAAATGTTATCGAAAAGTCTCAATAGCGAATTACCGAAGCCCATAACTTTCAGAGGTGACCCCATTTCTGACCCCATTTCCACTTTTTTAACACCTCGCTTTCCTACTGTTACCGGCCGTTCAATCAGCCCGCAAACGACCCACTCAAATCAACATTGTGCCATAAAATATTTGCTCCGTGACGGGTGCCCCCCGAAAACACCGAAGCCCCTGGGTTTAGCAGGGGCCTTCAGCGTTCGAGAGAGGAATTACCCGAAAACCTGTTGGCGCACAGGATTTTCGGTTTAGCAACCTTTTAATTCATCGACTCCTTGTGGAGCACCTCCTGTAAAATATTAAAGGTCAGGGAGCCGGTCACCAGCTTGGTCGGCTCTTCTTTGTTAGTTGTGTTAAGGATCTTATATAACTCATCGTTCCTGCCCATCGGTCTCGGGCGTGGAATAAAGATCCCTCCGCATGAAAGGACCGTTGGGTTCTTTGTGTTGACGCCGTCAAGACCGGGGTCCTGTGTATGCTCAACCACCAGTTCCTGCATCTCCAGTTCTTCGTCTCTTCTTGTCATCTTGTTGCCTCCTACTGATTGGTTAAGCAAGTTGCATGCCAAGACTACAGTGATCCGTGATTAGTGATTAGTGATTATAAAAACCTTTAATTTCAATGGATTAAAAGAATAGTACGTATCAGTCGGATAAAAAAGGGACTTTAAAAATGATAAAATTTTAACGAAGTGTCAAATTTCCGTCAGTTTTTTGGAGTGCCTGCGGCGGTAGTGGGATATCCCGAACCTGTGGGCCTCGTCACGAATTCTTATCATATATAGTAGGGCCGATTCGCCCTTTTTGAATTTGACCGGATTCACCCTGTTCGGTAGAAAGATCCGGGCGTAGTCGCCCGACCTTTTATGAGAGCTCTTGATCTTTGCGATAGCGGCGACCGGCACATCTTGGACATCGATCGACTCAAGCACCTTGCACGCCATCGATAAATGGCCCCTCCCTCCATCTACAAGCAAGAGGTCGGGATAGCCCCACTCTTTGTGCGCAAACCTGCGCTCCAAGACCTCATGCATCATTGCATAGTCGTTGGGAGTTTCATCTCGCGTGATATTGAAGAGGCGGTATCTCTTCTTTTCGGGCCGGCCTTCAACGAAGGCAACAATGGAGCCGCTGGCCACATTCCCTTGAATATTGGAGATATCGACGCACTCTATGACCAACGGATCCTTTGAGAGCTTAAGCTTCTTTTTAAGTTTAAGAGCTATCGATTCATAGATGTTAAGACGAGGCATCTTCTCGTCGCCTGCGGGTGTTAGGACGCTCTGTTTTTCAAGAGATCGTCTGATGCCGGAAACAATATCCCTGATCCTTGCCGCTTCTTCAAAATCAAGAACCTCGGACGCCGCACCCATCTTCTTTTTCAGCGCCCCTATCAGGTCCTTGTTCTCACCCTTTAAAAAAAGCTCGGCGTCAACGACCTGCTCGGCATACTTTTCCTTTGAAACGAGCCCGACGCAAGGGGCGGTACATCTTCCAATGTCATATTGAATGCACGGGCGGCTTCGGTTCGCAAAGAATGGGTCCGAACATATCCTGATCCTGAAGAACTTGACGAGCTCTTCCAACATCTCGCGGCATTCTTTTGCGGAGACATATGGGCCGAAATATTTGTCCTTATCCATCTTTATCCTTCTCGTAATGTAAACTCCGGGGAACTTGTGAGAGAGGGTGAGCTTAATACGTGCAAAGGTCTTATTATCCTTAAGCTCGATGTTATATTTGGGCTTATGTTCCTGGATCAGCTTATGTTCCAGCAAAAAGGCCTCTTTTTCGGTCTTGGTCTCTATGAAGGAGATATCGGCAACGCGCTCCATAAGGAACTTTATCTGGGGGCGGGCCACGGCCTCCTTTTTGAAATAGCTTTGAACCCTTTTTCGCAGGTTCTTGGCCTTGCCTATATAAAGGACCTCCCCCCCATCCCCCTTCATTATATAGACGCCCGGAACGGTTGGAAAACCACCGGTCGCGGAGCAAATAGTTAAAAAATTTTGACTTATAACATGTTGCATAGCTTATCCTGAATATTGAATAAATAACGCTTTTTGTTCTATCTGCTCCGTGACCGGCGGTTCCATTGTGGAGGCATACTAACAAAATCCTAAAATATTTGACAATATTATTCATGGGGGCTAGTGGTTAGCGCCGCGATGGCAAATTTAATAGACGGAAAGGCAAGGGCCGGAGAAATAAGGGCAAAATTAAAGGAAGAGATATCCCGGAAAAAGATGACCCCCGGCCTTGCGGTGGTCCTCGTAGGCGAAAACCCCGCCTCCGAAGTTTACGTCTGCAACAAAATAAAGGCCTGCAATGAAGTCGGGATCAAAAGTCTGGATAACAAGCTCCCCGAGACCACAAGCGAGGCAGAACTTTTAAAGCTCATAGAAAAACTAAACAATGACAAGAACGTGCACGGCATCCTTGTCCAACTCCCCCTCCCAAAACAGATAGACTCCGAAAAAGTATTGAATGCAATAGACCCATCGAAAGATGTTGACGGTTTTCATCCTGTAAATCTTGGAAGACTGCTTTCTGGGCAAAATGGTCTAAGACCCTGCACCCCTCTGGGCGTTATGGACCTTATAGACTCCACAGGTGTCGACATTAAGGGAAAGAACGCGGTGGTCGTTGGAAGGAGTAACATAGTAGGCAAACCCGTGGCGGTAATGCTTCTTGAGCGCCATGCAACGGTAACGGTCTGCCATTCCCGCACGCAGGACCTCCCCGGTGTTGTGAGAAACGCCGACATCGTGGTGGCGGCGATCGGCAAGCCTGATTTTATAAAGGGCGCCTGGATAAAGAAAGGAGCCGTGGTGATAGATGTGGGGATAAACAGGCTCGAAGGCGGAAAACTTACGGGAGATGTTGATTTTAAAGAAGCTTCAAAGAATGCGGCATGGATAACACCGGTCCCCGGCGGCGTGGGGCCGATGACTATCGCAATGCTGTTAAAAAATACTGTAATGAGTTATGAGTTGATGAGAAAATCTTTCTCATCACCCATTACCCATCACACGTAATCAACTATGAAACGGACACCGCTATATAACGACCACATCAAACTAAAAGGAAAGATGGTAGAGTTCGGGGGATGGGAGATGCCGGTCCTCTATTCCGGAGTTATCGATGAGCACAACACAGTAAGGACATCGGCCGGGCTCTTTGACGTAAGCCACATGGGCGAGTTCGATTTTTCAGGACCCGATGCGCTTGAATGCGTTCAATATCTCACGACCAACGACGCCTCAAAACTCGCCGACGGACAGGCGGTTTATTCACTCCTCCCAAACGACAGGGGTGGGCTTGTCGATGACGTCATAGTCTACAGGTTTAACTCCCAGCATCTGATGCTTGTCGTCAACGCCGCAAACATAGACAAGGACTGGGCATGGGTAATGTCTCACAAAAAGGGAAACGTTACGGTCACGAACAAGAGCGATAACTTCGGTCTCATCGCGCTACAAGGGCCGAAGGCTGCCGAGATACTTAGACCGTTAACGGATATAAACCTCGACACATTGAAGCTCTTTCACTTTGCATCGGGAAAGGTAGCCGGAAAACCCAACTGCATAGTCGCCCGCACGGGTTATACCGGAGAGGACGGCTTTGAGATCTTCTCTGGCCCTTCGGACGCAAGCGACATCTGGAGCTCTCTCATAGAGACAGGAAGGCCAAGGGGCCTAAAGCCGATAGGCCTCGGCGCAAGGGATACCCTTCGCCTTGAGATGAGATATTCTCTCTACGGACACGAAATAAATGACGAGACAAATCCCTTCGAGGCAGGTCTTTCATGGGTCGTTAAGATGGACAAGCCCGGCGACTTCATGAGCAAGGAGATTTTCGAAAAGATAAAGGCAGAAGGCCCAAAAAGAAAATGCGTAGGTTTTAGAATGGTTGATCAGGGTATCCCGAGAGAGGGCTACAAGATCTTTACGCATGACGCTCAACGCAATACGCATGACGAAATAGGGCGCGTCTGCTCCGGCACAATGTCCCCCTCTTTACAAAAGGCGATAGGCACTGGCTATGTCCCCGTCGCCGTCTCACAGATAGGTTCTAAAATTCTTATTGACATAAGAGGAAACAAAAGATTAGCTGAAATCGTTGATACGCCGTTCTATAAAAAACGTTAACGTCATTGCGAGCGTAAGCGAAGCGATCCCCCGAAGGAGATTGCTTCGTCGCATACGCTCCTCGCAATGACTCACAGTGGAGGCAACTATGGAATTTCCCGATGACATAAAATACACAAGGGAACACGAATGGGTACGAATAGAGGGCGAATTGGCCACGGTCGGGGTCACAGACTACGCTCAGGAGCAGATGGGAGATGTGGTCTACGTCGAACTCCCCAACGAGGGCGAATTGGTGGCAAAGGGCGATGCCTTTGGAGTTGTCGAATCGGTCAAGTCGGTCTCCGACGTCTACGCCCCCATATCAGGGAAGATAATCGAAGTGAACGACCCCTTAAAAGAGAACCCCGAGATCATCAACGCCGAACCTCACAACGAGGGTTGGATTGCCAAGATCGAGCTTTCGGACAGAACGGAACTTGACGATCTCTTAAGCGCAAAGGATTACGAAGCTTTCGTTAATGAAGAAAAGGCATAAGCATCATCAAGCCCGCTCATCCTGAGCCAGTTGAAGGATGAACAAATTAAAATGAGATACCTCCCGCACACTGAATCCGAAATAACTGAAATGCTAAAGGTTGTCGGCGCGAAAAACGTCGATGACCTTTTTACTTCCATTCCCAAGGATCTGCGCTTCAAGAGCCCTTTGAACCTTCCTAGATCGATGTCGGAGATGGAGCTGGTCTCGCATTTAAAGGAGCTTTCGGAAAAGAACAACTCTTCTGCCTCGTCGTTCCTCGGAGCCGGCGCCTACAGGCACTACGTCCCGGCGGCTGTAAAGGCGGTCGTCTCCAGGAGCGAGTTCGTAACACCATACACGCCTTATCAGCCGGAGATAAGCCAGGGAACCCTTCAAACGATATTCGAATATCAGACGATGATATGCCGCATATTTGAAATGGATGTGACGAACGCCTCACACTACGACGGATCGACATCAACGGCAGAGGCCGCTCTTCTTGCAACAAAGTTGACCAAGAGAAAAAAGATACTCGTTGCAGACACAGTTCACCCCGAATACCGCGAGGTAATAACGACCCTTTTAAGGCCATCGGGCACCGAGATCGTGCTGGTACCACACACAGAATCCGGCACCATTGACAGGGAATTTCTCAAAGCCGCCTGCAATAAAGAAGCGGCCGGGTTCATTGCGGGATACCCCAACTTCTTCGGCGTTGTTGACTCCCTTCCGGAACTTGCCGATATCGCCCATTCATCCGGCGGCCTTTTTATAACCAGCACACCGGAACCCATAAGCATGGGGCTCATTGAAGCCCCCGGGAAACTTGGCGCCGATATAGTATGTGCCGAAGGACAGAGCTTTGGCTGCGGTCTTAATTTTGGCGGCCCATATCTTGGAATTTTCGCGGCAAAGGATAAATATCTCCGCTCGATGCCGGGACGCATCGTCGGCGAAACGGTCGATACCGACGGCAAGCGCGGATATGTGCTTACATTTGCAACGCGCGAGCAACATATAAGGCGCGAGAAGGCAACCTCCAATATCTGCTCTAATGAGGCCCTTTGCGCAACAACGGCCGCCGTTTATCTTGCGATGCTCGGGAAAGAAGGGCTTAAGAAGCTCGCGGAGCTGAACTTCAATAAGGCAGAATATGCAAAATCCGTCATGCGTGGTGCGTCATGCGTGATGCGTTTTAGCGGGCCGACGTTCAATGAATTTGTGGTGACACTCAAAAGACCGGCTGAAGAGGCAACCCACGCGCTGGCGAAGAAGAATATATTTGCGGGGGTCCCTCTAAGCAAATGGTATCCGCAATATAAGAACGAGCTATTGGTCTGCGTGACCGAACTTAACAGCAAGGAAGAGATAGATACGCTGGCAAAAGAGCTCTCCCCTCTTTTGTAAGCATGCCCCGGGCATTGTCGAGGGGGGAGGAAAATATGCTACTAGAAGAATCTACATTGTTCGAGCAGAGCGTAAAGGGAAGGACGGGCTACTCTCTCCCACCATCCGACGTCCCGATTGCAGAGGTCCCCAAAGGTATCCTCAGAAAAGAAAGCGCGGCCCTTCCAGAACTTTCAGAAGCAGATGTTGTCCGCCACTTTGTCAGGCTTTCAACATACAACTACAACAAGGACGCAGGATTTTACCCTCTTGGCTCCTGCACGATGAAATACAATCCAAAGGTGGCCGACCTAACGCCCACCTTTGAAGGATTTGCAAATACTCATCCTTATCAGCCGGTTGAAACGGTTGAAGGGAATATAAAGCTCATCAAAGAACTTGAAAGTTATCTGGCAGAGATCTCGGGACTCGACGCCGTCACCCTTCAGCCCTGTGCAGGCGCCCACGGAGAAATGACCGGCATCCTTTGCGTGAGGGCCTATCATGAATCCAAAGACGATCTGCGCAAGAAGGTGATAATCCCCGACAGTGCCCACGGCACCAACCCGGCAAGCGTTGCCATATGCGGATATTCTGTCGTCGAAGCAAAATCGAACGAAGAGGGGCTTTTAACGCCCGAAGCGGTTGCCAAGGTAATGGATGAAGACGTTGCGGCGATAATGATAACTAACCCCAACACACTTGGGATATTCGAAACTCACATTAAGGAAATTGCAGATATAGTTCACGCCAAGGGCGGGCTTGTTTATATGGACGGCGCTAATCTTAATGCGCTCATGGGAATTTCACGCCCCGGGGACTTTGGCGTAGATGTGATGCATTTCAACCTGCACAAGACATTTGCAACTCCGCACGGCGGCGGCGGTCCTGGTTCCGGCCCGATAGGAGTTAAGAAGATGTTGGTCCCGTTCCTTCCTAATCCAGTCTGTCATCCCCACAAAAGTGGGGATCTCCCGAATTCACCGGATTCCCGCTTGCGCGGGAATGACAGAAGCATCGGCCGCGTAAAGGCGTTCTACGGCAACTTTTCCGTGCTTGTTCGCGGATATACCTATATAAGAGAGATGGGCCCAGACGGACTCAAACGAGCCACAGAACTTGCGGTGCTTAACGCGGCTTATATCAAGGCAAGGCTCTCACAGGATTATTACGTTCCCTATTGCACCCCTTCGCTCCACGAATGCGTCTTTTCGGACAAGTTCCAGAACGAGCATGATGTAAAAACGCTCGATATTGCAAAGAGGCTCATGGACTACGGCCAGCATCCGCCGACCATCTATTTCCCGTTAATCGTCCATGGCGCTATCATGATAGAACCAACAGAGACGGAGAACAAGGCCGCCTGCGACGCCTTCTGCGATGCCATGATAAAGATAGCGGAAGAGTGCAGGACAAATCCCGACCTTGTAAAGAGCGCCCCAAAGACCACTTTCCGCAAAAGACTTGATGAGGCTAGAGCCGTCAAGGACCCGCGCCTGAAGGTGGCCCGCAAGTGCGGCGAGCGCTGCGAATCGTAGATTATATATAGACGACGAACGTCCAGCTCATATGAAGCATTCCGTCCTTTTCAACGAACTTTGAAGGTGGGGCCGAGAATGGCGATGATGACCTCACTGCCCTAATGGCTTCGCTATCGTAATGGGGCAGGCCGGAGCTTCTAAGCACAAAGAGCTCGGAGAGTCCTCCGTTTTTATCGACGCTCACCGCGAGCACTACGGACACCTGTCCTCTAGATACCGACATCCCCTGCATATCGGCTCTAAGCGCCGAAACAGGGTTCCATGTCATCTTGAATATCCTCTTGAGCCTCACGAAATATTCGATCTCCGGATATCTTAGGACATTTATGTAAGTATGATCGCCGTATTTGTAATCGGGATAATAATCTTCCGGCATCTGCGCCTGACTTCCTATCGGCGCTCCGGATGAAAGTTCATTAAGTTCTTTCTTGGCCTTTTTCTTGTAAGGCTTCTTCATCGCATAGATATCCGAATCCTTCTTCGCTGTTTCCTGCCTCTTGCTTCTTGTCTCTTGCTTCTCTCCCCCATCTTTCTTCTTTCCCTTCCCCTCTTCCTTCTTCCCCAGACCTTCACCTCTGACGAGGGGCTGGTTCTTTGCAACGGTCTCCTGAGGCACTTTTTGGTTATACATACCTAAGAACTTTGACTTGTCGGGTTTTTGCTGAACCTTTGGCTCGGGAATATCGGCCAGCTTCCAGCCGCCGTCCGGTTGTTTCAGGAAGACCTCAATGGGAGTAGCCTCGTCCTTGGAAAGGTTCAAGATGTTCTGCGCGTACTGAAAGAAGATCACGATAAGGATGTGCAAAAGGATAGATATCCCGAGCGCTATCTTGAACTGTTTTGAAAAAGAGTCCATTTTTTACAGTTCCATCCTCCTTGCAATATCAAAAGACTTAATGTCCCTTCCGACCGCATGGATCAAAAGCATCTCAAATATCCTGTCGGCGTCCTTATCGGCGCCCTCGAACAATCTGCCCAGCTTGAACGCCTGAAGATATTTAAGCGTTTCGGTCGAGACCATTATATCACCCGGCAGAGGTCTATAGCAAGAGGCGCAAACAACGCCACCGTGGGAGCTCTGGATGCGGTTACCGGCTGCCGAAACGGCATTTCCGCAAACCGAACACCTGTCAAACACAGGCTCAAGCCCGCAGGCGAGGAGCCATTTATAGAAGAAGGCGTGTTTGTGCGATAAAAGGGGCTCGTTAGAGCCTAAAAAATCTATCCATCTGCCAATGAGCGCGAACCGCTCTCTTGAGGCGTGGCCCGGCGGAAGCATTCGGTCCGCGAGCTCAAGTGTGATATTGAGCGCCGATATCTTTTCAAGGCTGGATGTCAGCTTCCATACGGGCGAATCCACTATGAACTCGTCTATCCTTACAAGTTCGGCGCCGTTCTTTTCGACATAAGAGATCTTCCCAAGGCTCCCCGGTTCAACGCCGCCTCCAAAACGTTTTTTGGATCTCTTCGCATGCTTGGCGACGCCTTTGACCTTTCCGTGGTTTTCGGTAAAGAAGGTCACAAGCCGGTCCGCCTCGGCGAAATCGCTCACCTTAAGGATAAGTGCCTTGCTCTTTTGTTCCATAATACTATTGTTTCAGCGAAAAGATGATCGAAAGAACAATGACGGTCGCGGCAATGATGAAAAATGCGGTTCTGCCGCTTAAATGGATCTTTGGTAGCTCAATAGTTTTGCGCGGCTTCTTTTCTTTCTCTTTGGCCTTTGCTTTTTGCATCGGGGGCGGCGTGTAGATCTTCGGCTTGAACGCCTCCCTCTCTTGAGGCGCGGCGCCACGAAGCGACTCTTCATATTTACAGAGAACGTCTGTCGGCTCCAGCCCGATGCTCTTGGAATATGCCTTTATAAAGCCCTTCACAAAGACGCGGCTCGGCAGGACGTCGAGCTTACCCTCTTCCATGGCCTTCAAGTGGCGGATGGATATCTTTGTGATGTCGGCTATCTGCTGAAGCTCGATGCCGCGCGATTCACGTTCGCTCTTTAAATATTCGCCTATGTTCATAGTTCAAAATGGGAGAGGATTTTGAACTCGTGCATCCTCTCTTGTATCTCGTTCCATGTCAATGTGCGGAGCCTGTCCAGGCTGAAATCTTCAACATTAAATGACGCCATAGCGGAACCCGACACCATCGCCTGTCTGAGAGTCGAATCGTTCACCTGTTCCGCCTTTGCAAGATATCCAAGAAATCCCCCGGCAAAGGTATCGCCTGCGCCGGTCGGGTCTTTCACCAAGCGGAGCGGCATTGCTGGGACATAGAACATGGTATCATCCGTAAAGAGCATGGCCCCGTGCTCGCCCCTCTTTATTACGAGCGTCTTGGGCCCCATCCTGCGTATGGCTTCTGCGGCGATCACAAGATTATGTTCGCCCGATAAGAGTCTCGCCTCCTCATCATTGATGATAAGAAGGTCCGTTCTGGCGACCACTTTCTTTACATCTTCAAGTTTATTATTGAGCCATATCTCGCGCGTATCGCAGGCTATCAGTTTCGATCCTTTTACCTGATCAAGGACATCCAGCTGTAGTTCCGGATGGATGCAGGCGAGAAAAACGTAATCACAGTGTTTATATTCATCCGGAAGTTTTGGTTTAAAATCTGCGAAGACGCCGAGATCGGTCACAAGGTTCTGCGCTTCGTTCAAGGACTTGCCATACTTCCCCTTCCAGTAGAACGTCTTTCCATTCGCATTGACCTCAAGGCCCTTAAGGCAGATCTTGCGGCTCTTCAAAAAGTCGATATGTTCATCATTAAAATCGTTCCCTACTACGCCGACAAGCTTGATGTCTGTGAAAAAACTTGCCGCTGTGGCAAAATGCGTTGCGGCGCCACCAAGCGCCCGCTCACGTACTCCGGCAGGCGTTTCAAGATCATCATATGCAACAGAACCGACGACTAATATTGACATAGAAACATGTCATTGCGAGTCTGAAGGGCGAAGCAATCTAGCGCACTGGATTGCTTCGTCGCTTGTGGCTCCTCGCAATGACCTCATTTAAGATACCTTCCCGCTATCGGTTCCAATTTCTTCTTCACATCTTTTGGTATCAATTTCGGGTCGGTCATTATCGCGCCTTTTAAGGCAGAGGCGCATGCACAGTTCCTATCTTCAGCTATCTTTGGAAGCGCCGCCTTGATGACCGCCTGCGCATTGGCAACATTCGCTCTTATTATCTCAAGCACCGCGACCACGTCGACGTGGTCTTCGTCTTTCCATGCATCGTAATCCGTAGAGAGCGCTATCGTGGAATAACATATTTCGGCCTCGCGCGCGAGCTTTGCCTCGGGCATGTTCGTCATGCCGATAAGGTCCGCGCCCCACGCCTTGTGAAGGAGAGATTCGGCACGAGTCGAAAACGCCGGCCCTTCCATGCAGACATATGTCCCCTTTGCGTGGACCGTGATGCCCAGAGATTTCGCCGCATCGTAAAGAGATGACGCAAGGTTTGCGCAGACCGGTTTAGCGAATGCAACGTGCGCAACCACATCCTCAAAGAAGGTCTGAGCCCTGAACTTTGTGCGGTCGATGAATTGATCTACGATGACAAGGTGCCCCGGTTTGATCTCTTCCTTAAGGCTTCCCACGGCGCTCACGGAGATGAGTGAGTTAACACCGAGCCTCTTCATGGCACAGATATTGGCCCGATAATTGATCTTACCCGGCGGAATTCTGTGGCCGACCCCGTGTCTTGGTAAAAATGCCACTTTTATGCCTGAAAGGGTCCCGAGTACTACCTTGTCACTGGGTTCGCCAAAAGGGGTGGAGACCTTTTTTTCCTCAATAATCTCAAAGCCTTGCATGGCGTAGAGCCCGCTTCCGCCTATAATTCCTATGATATTATCTTTCATAAAGTGTGGCTTTTCCTAACATCATCCACCCCCAAATGCAAGCCCATCGTAAGTGTTCCTATCGTAAGTGTCCGACTATCTTTTGCCCCGCCACGTTTTTTTGGCGGTAGCAAAAGTGTCGGACACTTATTTTATTTACCTCCACCGCGCCATCGGCTATAAAAAGCCCATGGAAAAGCTGATAATCACGGTCGCCGTAACCGGCGCGGAGACGACTAAAGAGATGAACCCGAACCTCCCCATTACACCGGAGGAACATGCAAAAGATGCGGCGGCATGCGTCAATGCCGGGGCATCTGTCATCCATCTTCACGTAAGGGACAAGAACGGAAAGCCCTCTCAGGCGCTTGAGGACTTCAGGGCATCTATCGATGCCATAAGAAAGGCCTGCGATCCAAAACCTATCATTCAGATATCAACGGGCGGCGCGGTAGGAGAGGCAATGGATAAAAGAATAGCGCCGATAATCCATTTAAAACCGGAGATGGCATCTTTAAATATCAACTCCATGAACTTTGGTGACGACATCTTCCTGAATCACCCAAAAGATGTCGAAAAACTTGCAAAACATATGAAGGATCTGGGAGTGATCCCGGAAATAGAAGTCTATGACGCAGGCGACATCGAACTTGCGCAAAAGCTCCACAAAAATGGGCTTCTAAAAGACCCAATTCACTATCAGTTCGTGCTTGGCGTCCCCGGCGGTCTTTCTGGCGAAGCTTATAACCTTACCCACATGACACGCCTAATAAGGCCGCAGGACACATGGGCGGTTGCCGGCGTCGGTCGCTATGAAACTCCGCTCTCCGTTATGGCCGTCGTCATGGGCGGACATTTAAGGGTTGGCTTTGAAGATAATATCTACTATCATAAGGGTAAGCTTGCAAAGAGCAACGCTCAACTAGTAGAACGTATAGCACGTATCGCAAAAGAGGTCGGCCGAGAAATAGCAACGCCTGCCGAGGCAAAAAAAATATTGGAGATAAAATGAAAATAGCCAACGACATAACCATGCTCACCGGGAACACGCCGCTTTTAAAGCTCGCTAAAGTTACGAAGGGCTGTGCGGGCGACGTCATAGCAAAGATGGAATCGTCCAATCCCCTTTCCAGCGTCAAGGACAGAATAGCCGTTTCCATGATAGAAGATGCCGAAAAAAAAGGGCTCATTAAAAAAGATACGGTTGTTATCGAGCCTACAAGCGGCAACACCGGCATTGGTCTTGCTTATGTCTGCGCCGCAAAGGGCTACAAGTTGATCCTCACAATGCCGGACACCATGAGCGTGGAACGAAGACAACTGCTTAAGATATTCGGAGCGGAGCTGGTCTTAACACCTGGCGCCGAAGGGATGAAAGGCTCCATTAAAAAGGCCGAAGAGCTTGTCGCTGAGAACAAAAACTCGTTCATGCCCCAGCAGTTCAAAAATCCGGCCAACCCCGAGGTGCACAGAAAGACCACGGCGGAAGAGATATGGAAAGACACGGACGGCAAGATAGACATCTTCATTTCCGGAGTCGGCACGGGGGGAACTATAACCGGCGTCGGCGAAGTTCTAAGGGCCCGCAAGCCTTCCGTTAAGATAATAGCCGTCGAGCCAAAAGATTCGCCGGTCCTCTCCGGAGGAAAATCCGGGCCGCACAAGATCCAGGGAATAGGCGCCGGCTTCGTTCCCGAAATACTAAACACAAAGGTCATAGATGAGATAGTTCAAGTAACAAACGATGATGCGGGAACAACAGCGCGACGTCTGGCCAAAGAAGAAGGCGTTCTTGTCGGCATCTCAAGCGGTGCCGCAGCGTGGGCAGCACTTGAAGTCGCAAAGCGCCCCGAGAACAAGGGAAAGATGATAGTCGTTATTTTACCCGATACAGGGGAACGGTATCTTTCGACGTGGCTGTTTCAGGAATAGATCAGAAAGCAACATCCGGGTAAGTTAGAGGGCCTCTTTTTTCACTTAAAAATTTTTCTTAGCTCTTTGATGTCGGGCTCTATAGGCGATATCGTTCTTATCGTCTGTTGGGCCGCGGGGATATCTTTGAGGCCGTTCCCCGTTATAAGAAGGACTATCCTCTCTTTCGGGTCGAGTTCTTCGGCTATCTTAAAGAAACCGGCGGCAGAGGCCGCCGCGGCAGGCTCGGCAAATATGCCGGTCAGGGAACCCAGGCGCTTCATGGCAGAGAGTATCTCGTCATCCGTCACCGTAACGCACCTTCCTTTAGTCTCCTTCAATATCTTTACTGCCCAGCTTGCATTCCTCGGCGCAGATACGCAGATGGAGTCGGCGATCGTATGACAATCCGCCCGTGGCGAGCTCATCGTGAGCCTGTCGAACGACGAACCATGAGCGACCGCCCCTCCATCCTTCGACAAGCTCAGGATGAGTGAGTTGTAAAATCCCGTTATCACAGCGCTCCCCTCGGCCTGAACAGCTATTAACTGCGGTATCTTATCTATCAGCCCTATCTCCTTAAGGTCCTTGAAACCTTTATATATGCCGGCAAGAATAACACCGTCGCCCGTTGGTATGAAGACCTTGTCTGGCGCCTTGCTACCCAACTGATCGAATATCTCAAGAGCCGCGCTCTTCTTCCCTTCTATCGTAAATGGGTTGTAGGCGGTGTTCCTGTTGTACCAGCCGAACTCCCTCGTAGCCGCAAGAGAAAGTTCAAATGCGTCATCATAGGTCCCTTTTATGGGAATTAGATTGGCCCCGTAAATGGCTATCTGCGTCAGCTTTGCCGCAGGGGCTGACGAAGGGACGAATATCACACAGTTAAGTCCAACGCTCGCGCACATCCCAGAAAGCGCCGTAGCCGCATTGCCTGTGGAAGCGCAGACGATGACGTTCTTTCTTAACTCGCGGGCCTTGGCTACAACAAAGGATGAAGCGCGGTCCTTGTATGAGCCCGTTGGAAGCCCCGTATCGTCCTTTATGTAAAGATTCTTAAAACCCAGACCTTCGGCAAGCCTTGTGTCTTTGTATAAAGGCGTAGGACCGACCTTTAAAGGCGGTAGGAGAGAAAGATCCTTGAGAGGAAGCACCGGCTTCCTTAATTTCTTGTAATCAAAAAGGACCTCTAGGACACCCTTTGTGGGTTCCATTCTTTTTTGCGCCGATGAACACTTAGGACAGACATATTCAAGCTCATTGCCGTCGTATTCCTTGCCGCAATCTATACATCTAAAATAATAGTTCATATATTTTACAGTTCGGGCAAAGTCGAGAACTTCTCGACTCACTTCGTTCGCTCGAAGAATAATTATTTTTTCACTATATCAATACACGCGTCAACCGGGCATACAAGTCTGCAAAGGCCGCAACCGACGCATTTGTCATTGTCAACGATGGGTTTTCTTTCTCCCTCAACTTTTATCGCCATGTGTCCGCCGTCGCGGCATGCGATAATGCAATCACCGCAAAGTATGCAAAGGTCGTGGTCTATCTTAGAAACGACCTTGTGCAAATAGGTGAGCTCTTCATGGGACGTGATGTTTGGAAGCGCCCTGCCGACAAGCTCTGTAACGCTCTTAAGCCCCTTGGACTCCAGATAATCCGTCAGACCTTCCTTGAGGTCCTCTATTATCTCAAATCCGTAGTGCATGACCGATGTGCACGCCTGCACCGTGCGCGCGCCGCAAAGAATGAACTCGGCCGCGTCCATCCATGTTGTAACACCGCCGCTCGCGGTTATCGGCACGCCCACCTTTCGGGAGACCTCCGCAACGAGGCGAAGGACCATCGGCTTTACTGCCGGCCCGCTCATTCCGCTATAGGTCGACCTTCCTTCGATGTTGGGTTCCGGTATCCACGTGTTAAGGTCGATTTCCATGAGCGCCTTGAATGTATTACTTACGCAGACAGCATCTGCACCCGCCTGTTTGACGGCGTCGGCAACCTCTGTAAAGTCGGTAACATGAGGCGTAAGCTTTATGACCACGGGGATCTTGGCGACCTCTTTCAACCACGAAACGACCAGTGCCGCAAGAACAGTGTCCTGCCCCAGCATGGCACCGGGTTTTCCGGACCCGAGAGTCCCCTGAGGACACGAAAAACTGCATTCGATCATATCGGCACCGGCATCTCCGCAGCGTTTAGCGAGCGTCTGCCAGTCCTCTTTTTGCGCACCCATAATGGACGGAATGACTATCTTCGAAGGAAATTCCTTCTTTAATTTCTTGATCCTGTCTTCGATGACATCGATATGATGTTCGGAGATGAGGTCGATGTTCCCGAGGGCCGATATCTTTCCTCCGGCATATTCCTGGGAGGTCATCATCGGATATTTGAGAGGCACCTTGTTCCCTTCTACGGAGGTCGTCTTTAGAACAGCGCCGGCCCATCCGGCCTTAAATCCGGCTCGAACCATTTCCAGTTCATCTGTAGGAGGTGCCGCGGCCAGAACGAACGGATTCTCGAACTTGATACCGCAGAATTCGACAGAAAGGTCTATGTTTGGTCTTGGATACATATTTCAAATTACAAATGACAAATGATAAATGCCAAATGAATTACCAATTAATAATGACCAATGTAGAATGTCTGCGTTTGAAATTAGACATTTGGGCACCTCTATAAACTACTCACGCTGTCATTGCGAGCCCCGAAGGGGCGCGGCAATCCCCCATAAACACTTGATTTATGGAGATTGCTTCGTCGCTGGACGCTCCTCGCAATGACATAACAATGGGTTTATAGAGGTGCCCATTTGTCATTCATTTGTCATTTTCCATTGGTCATTTGTTATTCTGAACATACTCATCTATAAATCCGGCCGCGGTCCTTCCGCCGCCTACCGCGGCAACCGCCGTTGAGGGACCGGTAACTATATCTCCACCGGCAAATACGCCTTCAACGGAGGTCATCATTTTTTTATCTATCGCTATATAACCGTTGGGACCGGTACGAAGGTCGAAAAGGTTCGATGGTTTCTGGCCTATGGCCAGAATAACAATGTCGGCCGGGATGGTCGTCTCCGTCCCTTCGACCGTATAACTCTCTGCCGATCGGCCGCTTCCCTGCCATTTTATCTTCACGGCCTTGAGTCCGGTAACGGCTTCGGTACCGATGATAGAGCGCGGAAGCGTCCTGAACATCAGCTCAACACCATCTTTTTCGGCGTCTTCTATGTCGGGCCTGTAGGCGGGCATATCCTCTCTTGTGCGCCTGTAGGCCATAATGACCTTTGCCCCAAGCCTTGCAAGGACACGCGCCGAATCGATCGCCGTATCGCCGCCGCCGATAACGATGGCGCGTTTACCTACAAACGCGTGGTCATTGCGAGCGTCGGCGAAGCAATCCCCCGTGTTCGGGAGATCGCCACGCCCGCCAGAGGCGGGCTCGCGATGACACGCATTTAGCTTCGCCTCTTTTAGAAAATCAAGCGCCTGATAGACGCCGTTCTTCTCTTCACCGTTCAGGCCGGACCTTTTAGAAGCGCCCTGACCGCTGGCGATAAATACGGCCTTGAACCCATCTTTAAGTAGCTCTGAAGGCGATGAGACATCTTTTCCTGTCTGAAATTCAACGCCCAATTTTTTAACGAACTCTATTTCAAGATCGAGCATCTTGGTTGGAAGCCTGAAATCGGGTATCACCTGCCTGAGCATTCCGCCGACGGCGGGACCCTTTTCAAAAACGACCGGAAGATGACCGCGATTCGCAAGCTCGGCGGCACATGCAAGACCCGCCGGCCCGCTCCCGATTATCGCCACCTTTGCGCCGGTGCCGCTCGAACTTTCGGGCTCTACCATCCCGTTCGCAAGTTCCCATTCACATATCGCGCGCTGGATGCCGATTATATTGACAGGCTCGCTCAATTTTTCGCTCGTGCACTTACCCATGCAGGTGTTCTGGCAGGGGCATATGTACGAACAGGAGCCGGCCAGGACGTTGACGCCTCGAAGTTCCCGAATAGCTCCCTTGATATTTCCAAAGCGAAGTTTTCTTATGAACCTTTTGGGGTTGACCCCCGCGGGGCACCCGCAAAAACAGGGCGCATCATCGCATAGAAGACACCGTTGCGCCTCACTTAACGCCCAATTGAGATCAATTTTAACCATTCTTTTTACTTACACACTTAAGGGCGCCTCTAAAAACCCATTGGCGTGTCATTGCGAGGGAGCGTAGTGACCGAAGCAATCTCCATAAATCAAGTGTTTGCGGGAGATTGCCGCGCCCCTTCGGGGCTCGCAATGACAGAACAAGCAGGTTTTTAGAGG
>Ga0210019_1002505_pt1 | contig 17790 bp, 26 predicted proteins | sample CryGeyCG2114_020_2_FD_183969 | JGI IMG/M metagenome (GOLD analysis project Ga0210019, IMG submission 183969) | Groundwater microbial communities from aquifer - Crystal Geyser CG11_big_fil_rev_8/21/14_0.20 (SPAdes) (version 2) | ecosystem: Environmental > Aquatic > Deep subsurface > Groundwater ...
TTCGTTCATCTCCACGCTTCGCTAGCGCTTGCGTAAATAAATTAAAATGATTGACTAAAATTTCCGATGCCTGGAAAAAAGCTGACTCCGGGCCAATTGTGCCGTCGGTTTCAATATCTAAAAACAATCTATCAAAATCAGTTCTTTCTCCCACTCTCATATTTTCGACTTTAAACATTACTCTTCTTACTGGGGTGAAGATAGCGTCGAGCAGTATTGCTCCTATTTCCGGTTTTGTCTCTCTTTTTCTCGTCTCCCTCGGCGAATATCCTATTCCTTTCTCAATTTTAATTTCCATTTCTAAAGAAGCTTTTTTTTCAGTTAAAGTAGCGATGCGGCAATCTTTGTTTACTAACTCAACCTGAATAGGAAGTTCAAAGTCGGAACCCCGAACTTCTTTTTCACCTTTAACACTCAGGGTGGCTGTCTGAGGTTCGTCAGTAAAGATTCGAAATCTCATTTGTTTTAAATTCAACATAATCGTAATAACATCTTCCAAAATCCCGGGAATGGTTGAAAATTCATGAGGAACTCCTTTAATTTTCATTTGGGTTGCAGCCGCACCTGGTAGGGAGGAGAGCAAAACTCGCCGAAGCGAGTTACCGACGGTAACCCCGTAACCCGGATAAAGAGCCTCAATTTCAAAACGAGCAAAATTTCCTTTTTTTTCAATAATTTTTGGTGGTTTAGATAATGGAATCATATATACTGGTTATTACCTTGAGTAATACTCAAATATTGCCGAAATTTCTACGGGCGGCGCTGCCTCTTCTAAAGTTGGTAGTCCGATTACCTTTCCTTCTAATTTTTCGATATTTAATTCAAGCCAACTGGGAGTTTTATGTTTTTTAAGAGAAGTTTTAAGATTCTGAAAAACTGCTTTTTTCATTTTTTGAGGTTTAATAGAGACAATATCTCCCTTTTTAACCTGACGAGAAGGGGTATCAATTGATTTTCCATTGACTAAAAAATGACCATAAGACGCCAGCTGTCTTGCTTGCTGCCTGGAACTTGCCCATCCTAATCTAAAAATGACATTATCCAAACGGGTCTCTAAAATTTTAATTAAGGACGCGGTCGGGTCTTCCGTTTTCTTTTTTTTCGCCAAAATTTTTTTTACATAATTTTTAAATTGGCGCTCTCCAAGATTGTACCAATTTTTTAATTTTTGTTTCTCTCTTAATTCTTTCCCGTATTCTGAAAGCGGAACCTTCCTCCTTTTTCCTTTTTTACCTGGAGGATAAGGCCTTTTAACCATCGGACACTTAGGAGTCAAACATCTTTCTCCTTTTAAGAATAATTTCACTCCAAGTCGGCGACAAATTTTACATTTTGAATCTTTCATCTTTCCTAAATACTAAACCCTACGTACCTTGGGCGGTCGGCAACCGTTGTGGGGAATGGGAGTAATATCTTTAATTGAAATAATCTCCAGACCCTTGGCAGCTAAAGATCTTAGCGCTGACTCTCGACCCGACCCAATTCCTTTAATAAAAACTGCCACCCTTTCGATTCCCATTTTTTTAGCCCTTTCACTTATAGCTTCAGCCACCTTGGAAGCAGCAAAGGGTGTGGCTTTTTTTGCTCCCTTAAATCCGATGTTACCAGCCGAAGCCCAACGCAAAACATTTCCTTGGGGATCAGTTAGGGTCATAATTGTGTTGTTGTAAGAGGAAGAAATATAAATTCGACCCTCTTTAATTTTCCCAGGGGCTTCTATTTTTACTTCTTTCTTGACCTGAGCTTCTACTTTTTCTCCTTCTCTAATTAATTCCTCTTCAGTTTTAGTGATAATACGTTTCTTTCCCATAAAATTATGTTGGGGCTGACGGTGGTTTTCTACCTGAGCCAACGGTTTTTCTAACGTTTCCCCTAACCGTTCTGGTATTGGTTCTAGTTCTTTGACCTCTCACCGGCAATCCTTTAACATGACGAATTCCTCGCCAAGCGCCTATATCTTTCAGTCTTTTAATATTCATCATCACTTCTCTTCTGAGCTCTCCTTCAATTTTAAAATTTTTTTCAATAATTTCTTTGAGCCGGTTTATTTCTTCGGGAGTTAAATCTTTTGCTTTTTTTTGAAACTCAATTCCGGCCTGAATTAAAATTTTCCGAGCCAAAGATACACCTACTCCATAAATATGGGTCAAAGCTATTTCTATTTGTTTATTTTCTGGTATGTTTACCCCCGCAATACGTGGCATATATTTTATCCTTGGCGCTGTTTATGTTTTGGATTCTTACAAATTACATAAACTCGTCCTTTTCTCCGGACGATTTTGCATTTTTTACAAATTTTTTTTACCGATGCATGCACCCTCATTTTTTTCATCGACTTCCTCGATAAACAATTCTGCCTCGCTTCTCATCATAGGGACTCATTTCTACCTGAACCCGATCCCCGGGCAGAACCTTAATTCTATATATTCTCAACCTCCCAGCTAAATGACATAAAATCTCTTTCCCATCGTCTAATTTTACTTTGAAGTTAGTGCTGGGTAAGGCTTCAAGAATCACCCCAGATTTTCTAATGGGAGTTTTCTTTGGCATTAAGACAGATAATTAATAAGTTTATCAAGTTTTTTTCCTTTAGTCAACGTCGATGAATCGTCGATTCATCTCAATCTTCAATAAACTTTCAATTTATTTCGATGTTTAATGTTATCTTAATTTGCTTTGAAGTAGCGGGAATCTTTTTTACCCAGAATGGCCAAGGTCGAATCTGAGCTTTAGTAATTTGAGGTTGATTTTCTAAAAAAATTTTTGCCTCGGCTAATGATTTTCTTTCCAACGCTCTCTTTAGAGAAACTTCCTCAATATCTGAGTAAATTTTAGTTTCGAGAGTGAGAGAAAGAATGAGTTTGCCCTGAGATATCGCAACGTTTTCTAAAGAATAATTTATTTTCAAACTTTCTTGGTGAATAATTTTTCCGGTAGGAATTTCGGAAGAAAGAAAAGTGTTGACAAAATTTTTAAGGTCTTCGGTTTTAAATACCAGAGCAGTAGAGATAGCTTTTACCTGGTAAGTAAATTTTTCTAATTCTGCTTCTGGTTTAGCTAAAGAAAAAGTCTCTAATATTTCAGTTTTTGAAGCTGACTCTAGGAAATCAAAATCGGCCGGAATTTTGTTTTTTAAAGATGCCCGGCATTCTTCCTCTGCCCTTTTTGAAATTTCATTTTTTGCCCTATCTAAATCTTCTTGGGTAACCTTTGGGGTTTCTTTTTTCACCCCGCCCTTCATTGGTTCAAGGGATTTCCCGTAAACAAAGGTATACTGAGGAGTGCCGGCTAAACCTGGAATGGAGAAAGTTGAGGGTTCGATATTATATTTTTCTCCAGCTGCCTCAGCCATTACCCTCACATCTTGATACCCCTTGGCTGGAATTACGATTCTTTCCAAAGACCTAAACCAGGGATTCTCTCCTTTTTCTAATGGCGGTTGAAATTTTTCTAATGGCGGTTGAAATCTCGTATTAACCACCAAGGTTTGGGGTAGGGATGAATGATTATTATATATGCGAATTATTCCTTCAGCTTTCTTTTCTTTAAGAAATTTGCCAGAAGATGAGAATTCTTGGGAAACAGTTTTTTCAGTCTCAAAAATTTTACCAGGAATTACTTTATTTAAGAAGCTATAATTATCGACAGCTTTATCAACGGTTAATTTTGTTCTGAAAGTTTTTACTTCGGTCTCTGGCCAAATTTCAATCTCGGCTCGCGATAAATTCAAAAGGATAAAAAATCCGACAGCTATTACTAAAACTAAAGGAATAAAAAATAAGCTCTTTTTGAAGGAAATCTTAATCTCCGGGGCTTTAAATTCTTCTGTCTTTTTCTTCTCTAATTTACCTGGCGGAAGGATATCAACGACTTTTTTATTCATCATTATTTGGCAAGATTTTAATTTATTAAAATCGAAGCTGGAGATGAAGCTTTAGCTTCATTGACTATTATACCAGATTATTCCAGAATTGCTCTAATTCGCCGCACTCCGGCGCCGGAAGATTCTTCTTTTATGATTTTAAAACGCCCCAGCTCTGAAGTTTTTCTCACGTGGGGACCGGCGCAAATTTCTTTAGAAAAGATTTTAGGCGATGAAGGCTTCGCCTTCATCTTCACCTTCGCTTCCTTCGGAAGCTCGGTTATTGAATAAACACTTACTCTTTTAGGATATTTTTCCTTAAAAAATGCTAGCGCCCCATTATTTATTGCCTCTGAATAAGACATTTCTTCTTTTTTCACTTCCAAATCTTCTTTAATTTTTTGATTAACTAAATCTTCAACTTTTTTAATTTCTTCATTAGTCATTTTTTGGGGATGAGAAAAATCAAATCTTAATCTTTGAGGGGTGATATCTGAACCCATTTGTTTTACATGCTTTCCTAAAATCCGACCTAAAGCAGCATGGAGTAAGTGAGTGGCGGTGTGAAGTTTTGCAGCTGTGTATGTCGCCTCTCGGCCAATCCCGCCAAATTTTTTTTCTACTCCTGCCCGGGAAATCTCTCGATGCTTTTTAAAAGATTCTTCAAAGCCCTTGATGTCTACCTTTAACCCTTTTTCTTTTGCTAATTCTTCAGTTAGCTCTAAGGGGAATCCGTATGTATCAAAAAGATGAAAAGCCTCCTCGCCCAAAATGTCGCCCCTGGCCGAAATCTTCTCAAATTGTTTCAGGCCCAAACTGAGAGTTTTCTCAAATTTTTCTTCTTCTTTCTGGATTACTGTTAGGATATCAGCTTCTTTTGATTTAACTTCAGGGTAAATGTCTTTGTAAATTTCAATAACTTTTTGAGCCAAAGGTATCAGGAATTGCTTAACCTGGTTAAGCAATTTACCATATCTAATAGCCCTTCTTAAGATTCTTCGCAAAACATACCCTCTTTCAACATTTGAAGGAAAAATTCCTTCAGAAATTAAAAAAACCGAACCCTTAATATGATCAGCGATAACTCGATGAATTCGGCAGTTGACTTTTTCGACACCTGTATATTTTGTCAACTCTTTTATTATTGGTTCAAATAAGTCGGTTTCATAAACCGAACTTTTTTTCTGGCAAACCATGGCTAACCTTTCCAACCCCATTCCCGTATCCACCCCTTTTTGTTTTAAAGGAGCTAAGCTCCTTTTTTTATCTTGATAATATTCGTTGAAAACCAAGTTCCAAAGTTCAACTCCGTCAAAATGAATTTCGGTGGTTGGACCACAGGGTCCCTCCTCACCGGTTGGCCCCCAAAAATTATCCTCTCTGCCACATTTTTTTATTTTATTTTCTGGTATCCCTAATTTTTCCCAAATTTCTACCGATTCTTTATCTTCCGGTACTTCCCGGTCACCTCCAAAAACTGTAAAAATAACGTTATCTAGGGGTAATTTTAATTCTTTAAAAAGGAACTCGTAAGCCAATTTTATTGCCTCAGTTTTGAAATATCCCCCGGGCGATGAAGCTAAAGTTTCATCTTCCACCCTTCGCTTCGCTCGGGTAAAAGAGAAATTACCGAGCATTTCAATAAAAGTGAGGTGGCTTTGGTCGCCAACCTCCTCGATATCAGAAGTTCTAAAACATTTCTGACAGGAAGCCACATTCAAACCATAAGGAGATTTTTCTCCAAGATAATAAGGCTTAAATTGTTGCATCCCAGCTGAAGTTAATAAGCAGCTAGGGTCAGTAGGTATTAGCGAAGAAGAAGGCACAATTTTGTGCCCTTTCTTTTCAAAAAAACTTAAAAACCCCTTTCGCAGTTCGTTAGAAATCATTTATCGAGCTTCCGAAGGAAGCGGAGATGGAGATGAAGCTTTAGCTTCATCGACGTTAAGCGTAGCGGTCAGCTACTGTTGAAGCGACATAGGCTTCGGGTTTTATTTTTGGCTCAAAACCATTTCCCCTGATTAATCCGGTTACTTCTTTAATCATATCTCGGGTTGCGCCATTTTCTCCAATATCAGCGTGAATGTAACGAAATTGATAATTTAAAGTATTGGTTAAATTTTTGACTTTCTCTTCAAAAATTTCTCTTAAATGTAAAGCTAATTGGCAGGACAATAAAACCTCTTCTAAAATTCTGGTTTTCCAGTTGTAAAATTTTCTGCCCTTATACCCAATTTTTTTAAGGAAAAATCTCCCTCCTTCTCCTACTCTCAAAATGACTACGGCTACCGGAAAATTGGGCTCCTCTTCTGAAGATGAATCGCAGCCAACAATAATATCATAAAACTTCTCTGGTTTTTCAGAGATATAGTTAATTATTTCTTCTATTACTTTATCAATCCCCAAATTCCCCTTAGTCGGATTGTAAAAATTACCATTAAGAATTTTATCCATATCTAAATTATCTTAGCAGGTTTTTTATAAAGAATCAATACCTTTAACAATACTCAAAAACTCTTTTGAATTTAAAGAAGCGCTACCTACCAAGAGTCCTTGAAAACCTGCTTTTTTGATGTAATCTTGAGCATTTTGAGAATTAACGCTGCCGCCGTATAAAATTGGGGCACCCCTTTTAAGATTCTTTTTTATTAGAATTCTCATTTTTTTAGCTTTTCCAATGCTACAAGGCTTTCCTGTGCCGATAGCAAATAAGGGCTCATAAGCAATAATGACGCCCTCTAAATCCTTCTTAAGTTGAGAAATTTTATCAATGCATAAAATCGGTTTTAATCCTTGTTTTAACGCTGCCTCTATTTTTTTATTAACCATTTCGTCGGTCTCTTTTAAATATTTTCTTCTTTCAGAATGACCAATAATAACATATTCCACTCCTAAATCTTTTAACATGCTTGGAGAAATCTCACCGGTATATGCTCCCTTTTCCTCCCAGAAACAATCCTGTCCCCCCAATTGGATATTAGATTTTAGATGCTGGATATTAGATAAGTAAATAAACGGTGGGCAAATTACCACTTCTACCTTTCTAACATTTTTTATTCCTCGCGCCACCGAATCAAAAAGGAGCTTAGCTCCTTTAAGAGAAGCAGGATTACACTTCCAATTGGCAACAATAAATGGCTTCATATAGCGAGTTTTAATTTATTAAAACGAAGCTGGAGATGAATCTTTAGATTCATCGATTTGTTTTCTTAAGTATTCTGCTGCTTTTTCGGGTTCAATAGTGGAAATTTCCATTCTAGCTCCTAATTCAAATCCGGCCCAAACTGCTGTTTTTGGTAAAATTGTCCAATGCCAATGATAGTAAGGATACTTTTTCCCATCGCAAGGAGCGGTGTGTAGATAAAAATTATAGTCAGGATCATTCAGGGCTTTGTAAAGCTTACTTAGGGCCACCTTAAAAGCTTCGGATAATTGCCATTTTTCCTTTTCGGTTATTTTTTCAAAATAGGGCAGATGTTGTTTCGGGGAAATTATAATTTCAAAAGCAGTTTTAGAGGCAAAGGGGCATAAAACTAGAAATTCTTTATTTTCAAAAATAATTCTCTTTTTAACCCTTTCCTCCCATTCATTCATTTGGCAATAAATACATTTTTTATTTTTTTTGTAATAATGTTCCGAATTAATGAGGGCTTTTTTTAAATCGACGTCAATCAATGGGGTAGTAATAATCTGAGAATGGGGGTGGGAAATTGAGGCACCGGCTTCAAATCCTTGGTTGTGAAAAATTGAAACGTAATTAACAAAGGGTTTTTTCATCAATCCTAAATATCTTTCTTGATAGCTATCTAACACTTCTTTTACATTTTCTGTTGATAAAAACGCCAGAGATTTTTCATGATCCCCGGTGACGACTAATTCACAAAATCCAACTGCATTCATTGTTTGATATAGGCCTGCTTCAACCTTCTTTTCCCATTTTGGTTGCGGTAAAAAGGCAGGAAATTTATTCGGAATAACACAGGTACTCCAATTTTTGAAATCTGGGACCTTCTTTCCTTTATTAAAAATCAAAATGGGTGGTTCTTGGGTTTCAATATGACAAAAGGGACAGAATTTCTTTAGAGCCTTTTCTTTTTCTCTTTTTTCTCTCTTGAACATTTCTGGCCTTTTAGCTCGTCCAGTAGCAATGACAACCCAGTCTCCGGAAATGAGATCGAGGCGAAGCTCGGAAGGGAATTTTGTTCTTTTTATTTTTTTAACCATAGATACCTTTTATTAAATTCCACCTAATTTTTAATAAATCCAGGCCCATATTGACCATCCATTTAAATTTCACTTTACTTTCGGGGTCATTTCTCCAATAAACCGGAATCTCTTTTATCTTGTATCCCAGTTTTTTAGCAATAATTAAAAATTCGGGGTCAAAGGCAAAGCGGTTGATTTTACATTTTGGGAAAACGTCTTCAATAACCTTCCCTTTGAAACATTTAAACCCACATTGAGTATCTTCAATTCCCCAAAGACCAACAATTATTTTCCTAAGCAATTTAAAACCTTCTCCCAAAATCAGTTGTCTTAGCCAGGGCTGAGGTGGATCCAAAATCGCTCCTTTAACATCTCGCGAACCAATTACTATATCATACCCCTTTTCGAATTCTGGCCACATTTTTTCCACCTGATCAATTGAGGTTGAGTTATCAGCATCGGTAAAAATTCGGTAATCTCCTCTGGCTTCTAACATTCCAAAACGAACAGCGTACCCTTTTCCTTGATTTACTTTATAGCCAGTAACTTTTAAATTCCTGATTTTTAGCAAAAGAGATTTGGCTACTTCAACCGTTTTATCTTTCGACCCATCATTCACCGCCAAAATTTCATAATCATAATTTTGCTTGCTTAGGTATTTATCAATTTCTTCTAAGGTCTTAGGTAGTCTCTTTTCCTCATTATAAGCTGGGATGATAACCGATAAATACATATTAAATCATTTTATCACAGTTAAAATCTTTGCTCCATCTTTTGTTATGGCAATTGTCTGTTCAAAGTGACAAGACAGGAGCCCGTCTTCGGTTTCGAAGCCATAACCATCTTTTGATTTTTTTAATTTCCAGTCCCCTACTGTTACCATTGGTTCTAAGCAAAAAGTCATGCCTTCTTTAATTTCTGGCCCAGTTCTCCTTTTTCCATAATTTAAAATTTTAGGGTCTTCATGGAGTTCTCTTCCAATCCCATGACCGCATAAATCTCTGACAACATTAAATCCCTGCGATTCAACATATCTCTGAATAGTATTTCCAATATCACCAAAAGTATTTCCTATTCTCGCTTTTTTAATTCCTCTTTTTAGAGCTTTTTTAGTCACCCTGATTAACCTTAAAGCCTCCGGATTAAAGCTTACAGGGGGCGACCCCCTGTAAGCTTTCGTGACCGGAACGGTAATTGCCATATCAGTATGAAATCCTTTATAGAATAGTCCCAAATCCAAAGATAAGATATCTCCTTCTCTCAATTTCCTCTCTGAAGGTAAGGCATGGACGATTTCTTCGTTAATTGAGGTGCAGAGGCAATTGGGAAAACCCTCATAACCTTTAAAGGAACATTTTCCGCCAGATTTTAAAATCAGGCTCTCAGCAAGCCTGTCTAATTCTTTAGTAGTAATTCCTGGCCGAACTTTTTTTTCTAATTCTTTCATAATTCTGGCCAGGATTTTCCCACCTTCAACCATTATCTTTATCTCTTCCGCTGTCTTAATTGAAATCATAAAATAAATTGTTACATATTATTTTGCCATGGCTTTTTTATATGTCAGATTTGTTCGGGGATTTTTAAATTTTTAGGGCTTTTAAAATATCTTTGAAAACATCGGCAACTGATTGTTCGCCATTTATCTTTTTTACTTTTAAACCCTGTCTTTTTAAATAATCTATTACCGGTAAAGTTCTTTCTTGATATTCTTTTAATTTGCTTTTAATTACTTTTGGATCGCTATCCTCGCGAAAGACTAATTTTGAACCATCGAACGGGCACTTTTTCAATTTGGCGGTTTCTTCGGTGTACAAAATTGAGTGACGAAGTAATTCACAAATTCTTCTGTGGCTATTTCTCCAAATTGAAACCTCTGGCTTTTGTTCAATTAAAATTATCTCAATATTTAAAGCTCCGTAAAGTTTTTTCAATAAAGGAGTTACTTCTTCCGCCTCATGAAGAGTTTTTGGAGAGCCCGAAAATACTATCCCCTTTCCTTCTTTAGCCAATTCTTTTATTTTATTTTTTACCCAAAAAGCAATTAAAGGAGGACTCATCCATTTTCCTTTTTCTCTCAATTTTTTTTCTTCGGAAAGAAAATATTTTTTGTTGCCAATTTTCACAAAATCGCCCTTTTTAGCGGTTGCTAAATTTTTTTCAATAATCTCGCTGGTTTCAAAATGATAAAGATCGAACTTTTCGGCTAAAAGTTCTGCCTGAGTTCCTTTTCCAGAACCTGGCGGCCCCAAAATAATAATCACTAAAGGCTTTTTCATTTATTTTAATCTGTTTAAGGTTCTACCTTAAACATTTTTATTCGTATATTCGTAAAGAATTGGTAATTCGTAGGGGTTAAAAAGTCTCGTACTCGCGCATTTGGAGTTGGGCTCGGATTTGGCGCATGGTCTCTAAAACTACCGAGACCACGATCAGCAAAGCTGTTCCCCCAATTAAAAATTGAAAGACCATCACCCCGGTTACTCCTCCAACAATTGATGGCATCACGGCAATCGTTCCCAAAAATAAAGCGCCAATCAGCAAAACTCGATTTAAAATGTAATACATAAAATTAGCCGTACTTCCTCCTGGTCTGATTCCGGGAATAAATCCACCCATCTTTTGCAAATTAGTAGCAATGGCTTTTGGGTCAAAGGTAACAGCAGTATAAAAGTAGGTAAAAAGGACAACTAAAGCAAAATATAAAATTCCATAAACCCAGGGGTTTTGAAACCAATCTCCAATGCTTTTGGCAATCGCTCCAACACCCCCTCCTGCTCCAGCCAAAAAATTGGCAATCATTGATGGAAAAAGTAATATTGAGAGGGCAAAAATTATTGGAATTACGCCGGCCGGATTAACGTTGAGAGGTAAATAAGTAGAAACTCCACCATACATTTTCATCCCTCTCACTCTTTTAGCATAAGAAACGGGAATATTTCGCCGGGCTTCATTAATTAAAACTACTCCGGCAATTATTAATAAGGCCATGCCAAAAAAGAGTAAATAAGAGGGAATTCGGGCTGGATCCCAGGTAACCAACATTTGGCGAATGTTATTTGGAAAATCGGCAATGATTCCAGCAAAAATCAAAAGAGAAACGCCGTTGCCAATTCCTTTTTCAGAAATTAATTCTCCCAGCCACATTAAGAAAAGACTGCCGGCCGTAACGGTTAAAATTGAAGTCACGAGGAGTGCTAAACTAAGTTCGCCAATAACATTTTGACGTTGAAATAAAGTCAGCATTCCATAGGACTGAAGAGCAGCCAAAGGAACAGTTGCAATTCGACAATATTGATTAAATTTTTGTCGACCAGCTTCTCCTTCTTCTTTATACATTTTTTCTAGTTGGGGAAAAATCATCGTCAATAATTGGAAAATAATAACGGCGGTAATATAAGGACCCAGGCCTAACATTACCACCGAGAGATTATCTAAGGCTCCGCCAGTGAAAATATTTAAGAGGCCAAACATCTGGAATTGGTCAAAAAAATTTTTAAGATTCTCGGTGTTAATACCTGGAATGGGAATATTAGCCATCAATCGAAAAATCGCAAAAATCGCTAAGACAAATAGAATTTTATTTCTTAAATCCCGAATTTTTAAAATTTGAATAACCTTATTTACCCATTGCATGTTATTTTACGGTACCGCCGGCTTTTTTAATTTTTTCTTTTGCACTTTTCGATATTTGACAACCTTCTATTGTCAGGGCTTTAGTTATTTCTCCTCCCCCTAAAATCTTAACCTGGGGCATCCTTCCCTTTATTTTACTGATTATTTTTTTCTCTAACAAGACCTCCGGAGTAATCTTTTCTCCGGAATTAAATTTCCTCTCTAAAACATCCAAATTAAAAATCGTTTGGAATTTGGATTTTGGGATTTGGGATTTCATCCTGTATCCTCTTAACTTCGGGTATCTTTTAATCAATTCTCTAATGGGAGGAGGACTGGCCGTTTTTCCTTGTACTCCTCGACCAGAAGGACCGCCGCGCTTACCACCCCGGCCTATTCTTTTTGGTTTTTTAAATTTATGAATTGGTTTGAGTTCGTGTAACTGCATTTTTTATTTTACTTTTAGTTTCTTTAAAGCTGCGATGGTGGCTCTAGCATTGTTCAATTTGTTGCCAGTTCTGCCTAAAATCTTTGAGGAAATATTTTTTATTCCGGCGAGATTGCAAATAACCCTGACCGTACCTCCAGCTACTAAGCCCCTGCCCTTTCTTTGAGGCCTTAATAAAACTTCGGCTGCGCTATATTTAGCGTAGACCTCGTGAGGAATGGTGTCTTTGCTAATTGGTACTTCAATTAAATGTTTTTTGGCAAGTCTGGTAGCTTTTTCAACAGCTATTTGAACATCAGCTCCTGAAGCCACTCCCAAACCGACCAATCCCTGCTTATTACCCAATACTATCACTGCCTGAAATCTTAACTTTTTCCCGCCAGCTCTGGTATGAGACACCCTCGCCAAATCCAAAAGCTTTGACTCAAATTCCTCTCTCGGTTTTTCAATTGTGGCTCTTTCTCTTCTCATATTTTTTTAAAACTTCAACCCTTCTTCTCTCGCTCCTTCGGCTAATGCTTTTACTCGGCCATGATATTTATATCCTCCCCGGTCAAAAACTACCTTTTCAATTTTTTTAGCTAATGCTTTTTTGGCAATTGCCTTCCCAACTTCTTTCGCTTTATCAACTTTTAGTTTTTTTGACTTTTTTGTTTCTAAATCACTGGCTGCGACGAGAGTTTTATTTTTCTCATCATCAATTATTTGAGCATAGATATGTTTACCTGAGCGAAAAATGCAAAGTCGCGGCCTGCGAGCCGTACCAAAAATCTTAGCCCTCACTCTTTTGTGACGTTTATATCTTCTTTCTTTTTTTGTTTCTTTTTTCATGCGGCTCTCTATCAACGAATGTACGAATCTTTTACGAATATACGAATATTCGTAAATTCGTATTTATTCGTAAATTCGTTGATTATTTGGTAGCTACTGCTTTTTTACCCATTTTCTTTCGAACCTCTTCGCCCAAATATCTTATTCCCTTTCCTTTGTAAGGCTCGGGTGGTTTTGCCTTCCTTATTTTTGCTGCTATCTGAGAAACTTTTTCAAGGTCACAACCTGAAACAGTAATAATATTTTTTTCAACCGAAAATTTTATCCCTGGAGACCCTTTTATTCTAACGGGGTGGGTGAATCCAACAGACAAGAGGATGGTATCTGCATCCTCTATATTTGCTTTAAACCCTAACCCCTGTATTTCTAATTTCTTTTCAAAACCTTCGGTTACTCCTTTTACCATATTGGCAATTAAAGCTCTGGTTAGCCCCCAAATGGCTTTAGTTTTTTTCGTCTCTACTTGGGGAGAAACTAAAATTTTATTTTCATTTACTTCAACCTTAATTTCCGGTCGAATCTCACGAGAGAGCTCGCCTTTTGGACCCTTGACTATCACTTTATTGCCTTCTATTTTAACCTCCACATTTTCCGGTATTAAAATTGGTTTTTTTCCTATACGGGACATAGATTTACCACGCTTCGCATATGACTTCTCCTCCCAGTTTCTGTTTCCTGGCTTCTTTATCAGTCATCAACCCTTTTGATGTTGAAATTATTGCTATTCCATAACCCCCCTTAACTCTTTTAATCTTGCGATGACCAAGGTAAATAGTCTGACCGGGTTTGGAAATTCTTTTTAGGCCAGAGATTGCTGGTATTTTATTATCGTATTTTAAGGTAATTTCGATAATTTTTTTTGTCTTCTTTCCTTTTTTTTCAACCTTTTCAATAAAGCCATTTTTTTCTAAAATTTTAGCAATTTCATATTTAAAATTAGAAAAAGGAACCTCCACTGTTTCTTTTAAAACAGCTTGAGCGTTACGTATTCGATTAAGCATATCAGTTATGGGATCGGTCATAATTTACCGAGCTTCCGAAGGAAGCAAAGGTGAAGAAGAGAACGAAGTTCTCTTCGCCTACCAAGATGATTTTTTTACTCCCGGTATTAAACCCTGGTTGGCCAATTCTCTAAAGCAAATCCGGCACAATCCAAACTTTCTCATATATCCTCTTTTTCTGCCGCACCTAAAACAGCGTCTGACAATTCGACTTTTAAACTTCGGTTTTCTTTTTGATTTTGCTTTTTGTGCCTCGGTTGTCATACTTTAATATTTTATTGGAAATCCTAATAGTTTTAATAATTCTATTCCTTCTTCTCTACTTTTGGCATTTGTTACTACAGTAATTTCCAGGCCGAAAATGTTTCTTGCTTTTTCTGGTGAAATTTCAGGAAAGGCAATGTGTTCTCGAATCCCAACGGTCAAATTCCTTTCTTTGTCAAAAGATTCTGCTGCTATCCCTCGAAAATCTCGAGACCTGGGTAAGACAATATGGATTAATCTCTCTAAAAAATCGTTCATCTTTTTGCCTCTGAGAGTTGCTTTTACCCCAATAGGCATACCTTCTCTTATTTTAAAACTGGAAATTGATTTTTTGGCTCGAGTCAAAATTGGTCTCTGGCCGCAAATGAGAGTCAGGTCTTCAAAAATAGCATCTTGAATCTTTTTTTGTTCGTCTGAGGTTTTTCCGGCAACCAACCTACCAAAACCAGTATTAACCACCACTTTCTCAATTTTAGGAACCGCCATTTTATTCTTGCAGCCAAACTTCTCCATCATATCCGGTATCACTTCTTTTTTATATTTTTCTTTCAATTTTAGTATCATATTTCTTGGCCACATTTCTTACAAATTCTCATTTTTGATTTTTGATTTTTGATATTTGATATTATTTTATATCCCGTCCTGGTAGCTTTTCCGCATCTGGGACAAATTAATTTCACGCTTGAAACATCGAGTGGAGCAGGCAGAGTTATAATTTGCCCTTTCTCTCCTGTTTTTTTTGGTCTCTGGTGTTTTTTCCTCAAATTAATTCCCTCAACTAAAATTTTACCTTTTTTAGGAGAGACTTCTAAAACTTTGCCTTTTCTCGCTCTATCCTTACCCGAAATTATTAAAACTGTATCACCTTTACGTATTTTCATAATAGTTCTTCGGCTAACCCCGCTACTTTATCAAAACCTTTCTCTTTTACTTCACGAGCTACCGGTCCCAAAATTCTTCCGCCCTTTGGTTCTTTTGTTTTTCCTTCTAAAATCACACAGGCATTTTCATCAAATCGAATGTAAGTTCCATCTTTTCTCCTAAAATTTTTCCTTTGTCTAATAACTACCGCTCTGACAACATCGTGCTTCTTAACTAACCGCCTGGGTTCTGCTGTTTTTACGGTACCAACAATCACATCGCCAATTTGGGCATAACGCCTGCGACTTCCACCTAAAACATGGATGCACTGCAGGAGCTTAGCTCCTGTATTATCGGCTACTTTTAACATGGTTCGGGGTTGAATCATAAATCAAGTTTTTTATTCTATAAAAAACGCAGATGGAGATGAAAATTATTTTTCATCGACTTTTTTGATCACTCGCCACCTTTTATCTTTTGATATTGGTCGGCATTCTTCAATAATAACTTTGTCTCCCGCTTTATATTCTCCTTTTTCATCATGGGCCTTATATTTTTTGTGAACTCGAAATCTCCTCTTATATTTAGGATGCTGTTTTAATCTCTCAACTCTAACCACTACCGTTTTTTGCATTTTATTTGATATGACTGTCCCTGTTAATTGCTTTTTTGGCATAAAGTTAAAATTCTGGCGATGTCTTTTTTAATTTTTCTAATTTCTCTAACATTTTTTACTTTGCCGGCTGCTAAATCAAACCGCAGTTGTCTTAATCTTTCTCTACTATCGGCTAAAATCTTTTCCAACTCACCTTTTGCTTTTTGACGTAGTTCAGCTATTTTCATATTTTTATCAGCATAAATCAGCTAAAAATCAGCATTAATCAGCGTTTTACAAATTTTGTTTTGATTGGCAGTTTGGCGGCGGCTGTTCTTAGAGCTTCCCTAGCCACTTCTTCTTTAACCCCATCTAATTCAAAAATAATTCTCCCAGGTTTTATTGGAAAAACATAAAACTCAACTGACCCTTTCCCGCCACCCATGGGAACCTCAGTTCCTTTTCTGGTTACGGGTTTATCTGGGAAAATTCTTAACCAAAGCTTTCCGCCTTTTTTCATATACCTCAAAATACTACGTCTGGCAGCTTCAATTTGTCTTGCTGAAATCCAGCGAGTTTCTAAAGATTTTAAACCAAAAGTTCCAAAAGCCAACTCGGTAGCTCGGCTTTCGAGCCCCCTACTTCTTCCTTTACGCCATTTCCGATGTTTGACTTTTTTAGGCATTAAGATCGCCATAATTTTCTAAAACTTTTCGCCTTTATAGATCCAGACCTTGATTCCAATAAGCCCGTAAGTACAAAGGGCTTCGGCCTTGGCATAATCAATATCAGCTCTGATGGTCTGGCGGGGAAGCCGGCCACGTTTCAACCATTCGGTCCTGGCAATCTCTACCCCACCCAATCTGCCAGCCACCTCTACCCGGCAACCCTCGACTCCCTTAGTGGCCATAATTTTATCTATTGCTTGTTTTAAAACCCTTCGAAAAGGGGTTCTCTTTTCAATTTGTTGAGCCACCCATTGAGCCGAAAGAGCAGCCGAAGCCCAGGGACTTTTTATTTCCCTGATTTCCAGTTTTATTTCTTTCTTGTCCTCCGTAGCTTTAGCGAAGGAGGGTTTTTCTTTAATGAGTTCCCTTTCTAACTGCTTTCTCAATTCTTCAATCCCCTCTCCTCCTCGACCGATAATTAAACCCGGCCTGGCTGAAGAGATAATAACCGTAATTTTACCCGGAAATCTTTCAATCTCAATTTTCTCTATCCCCAGCTTTCCGATTCTTTTTTTAAGAAATTCTCTAATCTTAAAATCTTCTTCCAGATATTTAGGAAAATCTTTTTTACTTAACCAGCGAGAATCCCAACTGGTTATTTCCTTTATTCTAAAGGCCTTGGGATGGACTTCATGCCCCATATTTAAAATGCTTTTCTTCTAAATATTCTTTTTATACCTCTCTCGATTTTTGGTTTAGCTACTTCTATTTCTGGTCTAGGTTTTGGTTTTTCTGGTTTAACCACTTTTTCTTCGACCTTTTCCTTTTTAATAACTTTCGGTTTAACGAGGGGCCCCCAGGGAGGGCGGCGGGAGGGTCGTAGTTTTTTCACATTTTTCGGGGGTTTTTTAACAATTTCCTCAAGAACCAAGGTTACATGGGAAGTCTTTTTCTGAATTTCTGAAGTCATTCCTCTCGCTCGAGCACGCCATCTTTTTAATTTTGGACCTTCATCAACAGTAATTTTGGAAATATAAAGATTTGACTCCTCTAATTGATAATTGTGTTTAGCTGAAGCTATTGCTGATTTTAAAAGTTTCAAAAGCGGTTGAGCTGTTTTTTTTATAGTAAAATTTAAAATTGTCTGAGCTTCCTCAACCGTTTTTCCTCTAATTAAATCAGCCACTAATCTTACTTTTCTGGGCGCAATTCTGAGATATCGAAGTTTAGCAGTTACAGATACCATATTTTATTTCGTTTCTTTCACTTTTGCGGTTTCTTTTTCAGCTGCCGCTGCTTCCAATTCTCTCTGCATTCTACCACCATGCCTGCCGAATTTTGTTGTTGGAGCAAACTCTCCCAATTTATGGCCGACCATTTCTTCTCTCGCTTGGACTGAAATAAATTCTCGGCCATTATGAACTCCAAAAGTAAAACCAACC
>Ga0210019_1002507_pt1 | contig 17770 bp, 9 predicted proteins | sample CryGeyCG2114_020_2_FD_183969 | JGI IMG/M metagenome (GOLD analysis project Ga0210019, IMG submission 183969) | Groundwater microbial communities from aquifer - Crystal Geyser CG11_big_fil_rev_8/21/14_0.20 (SPAdes) (version 2) | ecosystem: Environmental > Aquatic > Deep subsurface > Groundwater ...
TGAAGATGTGTTTTCAGGTTCTGCCTTTTTACAAGAAGTGGCTGAAGCAATATCTTCATCTTCTCCTAGCCCAGCTTTTCTAAGCTTAGCTTCTATTTGGTTTTCAGTTAAAGTCTCTCCTTTTCTTTTTGCTTCCCCAAGAATAAATGTCCTAAGACTTGATCTGGCTTCTTTTCTTTCATGCCTGCCTGCAATACTATCCAAATCTATAGGTTCCCCATCTCTTGCTCTTTGAATACTAAACCCATTTTGCTCAAGAAATGGAATTATCTTTGTCTTCATTGGCACTGAACCAGTTACCGCATCAAGTGGAAGTTCACTTGGAACAAATCCCAGAAGTCCAGCCGCATATCTTAAAAGAGCATTACTGCCAAATGGAACAGGAAGGCCTATATAAGTAATTCCAACTTGTTCCATATTCTCATTTCCCAAAAATCCGCCAGAACTCCCGTGGTCAATTCTATTTGTTGAAATTATTGCCCCGTTAAAGAAGTTAACAAGAGGTTCAAGATCAATTCCTGCAACTCCTCCTGATAAAACATCTGCAAGTTTCTCTGCTGCATTAGTTGGTTTAAATCCTTTTCCTCCTAGAGCAGCATTTATAGCACTTATTATTCTCATTTGCGCATCAAATGCCTCAGCTACTTCTTTTATACTAAAATCTTCATTAACAACTTCACCAAGAGCAAGGACTGGATGAGCAACTCCTATAGGATGTCCTTCTGAGTAAACAAATCTAGGAATCTCATCTGTAATTCTTGCAAAAGGATAAGGATCTTTTGGATCACTAACATCAATTTTTGCAAGCATAATATCTCTTTGATTATCTTCTGCAAGAATCTTAAGTGGAACGGTTACATAGTCAATGCCACCTTCGTAAAATCTAGAAAATGTAGTTGCTCCTCTGGAGCTATCTTTAAATCCTGATTCAATCTCTATATTAAATCCTTCCTTTGCATTGCTGCCGGGAGTAAATATTGTCTCAGGTGGCTTTGCCTTTGGAAGTACAGGAATGTCAGCTACAAGGATTGCATTTCTGTTTTTTCCAAGCAGTGTTTGCCATGTCTTCATATTTTTAAGTGCATGGGTACCTGAAACAAACTCAAATCCATTTGGTGTTACTGCTTGTGCACCAACTGCTGGTACATGGTTTACAGATATTATGGCACCATTTGAACTAATGATTGTGCCTGAGCCAGCACCTATTGTCTGTGCATTTTTTAACTCTCCATCCTCACCTACTAAAACTACCCTTATTCTTGGCATTGCAGGAATAAGCTTAGCTACAGGAGAGTCAAGCCCTATTTGTTCAATTTGACTCATTGTTAAATCAATTGGATCAGTTATTCTTTTTGTTTCTGTATGATGAATTTCTCGTGTAGTAAGGCCAGTAAACGTACCTTGTTGCTCTGATCCATCTGATGACACGCTATCTACCTTTGGGAAAAAATTCGGTCTGGTTGATGACACACTATCTACTTTCATATGCTCTCCTTATAAAAATTAGTTAAAAATAAATGATCTTATATTTTGATTAAGCCAAATTTTTCAAATTAATTTCAAGATTGAATGATTAAACTATTATTAAATAATTCTCATGTTGGCATTAATAATTTAAAAAGTTGCTTATTTGCCTGATTTGAGGTTAAGGCAAAAAAGATAATCTAGAAATATTTCTTTGCAAAAATTAGCTTATAAATAAGCCAAATTCCCTATGGAACATAACATTCCAAAATCACGACTTTGAAACTAACTGGGTGTTGTATATCATTACAATATATCTAGTGGTTTTATAAGTATGTCATATTTACATATTGCGTATTAATGTATTCTAAAATCGCTGGCCAGGCAGTAGATAATATGCTAAAAATAAGGTTTTATAGGAAAGGCACCCAGGTAATAAGCGAAGGATGTTCTGAGGAAGAATATCCTGAGCGCCGAGAAGGAAAGCTGAACGTTTAAGCTTAAACGTTCAGCAAATAAAAATGGATTCAAAACTTAGATTAAAAGAAATTGAAATTGATAACTTCAAGTCTTTCGGCAAAAAGACTATTGTTCCTTTACTGCCTGGTTTTACAACTATTTCGGGACCAAATGGATCCGGTAAATCAAATATTATTGACAGTGTTCTTTTTGCTCTTGGACTTTCTACCTCAAGAACCATGCGTGCAGAACGACTACCAGATTTAATTAACAATTTAAGCGGGAAAAAAGAAGCTCAAGTCACAATTACCTTTACTGATGATAAAGAAACAGAAATTGAAGTTACACGAAGAATTCGAATAAAAGATGCCAATAATTACTCTAGTTCATATTACATGGACGGAAAAGGTTGTACTTTAACTGAGGTTCATGACAGATTGTCCAGGTTTAATGTAAGTTCTCACGGTTATAACGTTGTCATGCAAGGAGATGTTACCTCAATAATAAGCATGTCTGTAAATGAAAGAAGAAAAATAATTGATGAGCTTGCAGGGGTTGCTGACTTTGACAGAAAAATTGAGCTTGCAAAAGTTGAGCTTCAAAAAGTACATGAAGCTGTAGAAAAAGAAAACATTATAATGACAGAGCTTGAAGAAAGAAGAAAGCAACTTGAAAGCGAAAGAAATGAAGCTCTAAAATATGCAAAATTAAAAGATGAGCTTAGAGAACTAGAAAGACATTGTCTTGCAGCAAGAATACACAAGACAGAAGGAGAACTTAACGGTTTTAAGGAAGAAAACGCATCTTTTAGACAAAAAAGAACTGATGCCATTATAAGGCAAGGCCAGTTAAACGATGAGATTGATCAAGATAAACAAGAAATAATAAGAATTGATGAAGAGATTCAAAAAATTACCAGTGAGAATCAAAAGAAAATCCTTGAAGAAATAGAAAATGCAAAGATTGAAATCAGCAAAAATCAATCAACAATAGATTTTTTAAATAAACAAATAGGAGATCACGAGGAAAACATAGCTAAGCTCCAGGAGGAAATAAACTCAATTGACAAAAAATTAGAAGATCTGCAGAAAAAACAAGAAAAATGCGGAAGATCCAATGAAAAAATAGAAAAAGAAATTGAAAAGCTAAACAAAAGCTACCAAAAACTCCAGGAAAGTCTTAAAGCTAAAGGGCAAAATGAAAGCGTTTCAACCAAAAAGGTCCTTGAAGTTCAGGAAAATATTAACAAACTAAAACATCAAAGAGAAGATTTAGTTACTAAAAAAACAAGACTTGAGGAACAATTAACACACTTAAATGAAGATTTAGAAACCACAAAAGTTGATGGGGAGAAAGCGCTTTCTGAGTTAAAAGAAGTAACTCAAAGCAATGAATATAAAAATTCAAAACTTAATCAGCTCCAAGAAAAGAAAGCAGGTCTTCAAAGGCATCTTTCCAAGCTAAAAGCAGAAGAAATAGAAACAAGAGAAGAGCTAAATCAAAGAATTAAGAAGCTTTCCAAATTAGAAAGAGAGCTAGATAAGCTTGAAGTTCATAAACAAGTTGTTAAAGAAACAAATATGGGTGCTGCAGTAGACACAATATTAAACTCCGGAATTCAAGGTATTCACGGAACACTGGCACAGCTTATGTATGTTGATGAAAAGTACAAAGCTGCGATTGAAGTAGCTACTAGTAACAGATTAAAAGCAATAGTAGTTGAAAGTGACACTGTTGCTCAAAAATGTGTAGAACTCTTAAGAAGTACAAATAGCGGAAGGGCAACTTTCCTGCCACTTAACAAGCTAAGACCAGCATCTACTTTGATTCAAGCTACTCAAAAAGGGGCCGTAGGCTGGGCTCTTGATTTAATAAAATTTGAAAATAAATACAGAGATGCTTTCTATTATGCCTTGAGCGATACCTTAATAATGGATAATCTTGAAAATGCAAGAAAACTTTTAAACAAGCATAGAATGGTGACATTAGATGGGGATTTGCTGGAGAAAAGCGGTGCTATAACCGGAGGATCAAAACTAAAAGGCGATGTTAGTTTTGGAGTATCAGGACAGCAGGAGCAAGAAAGACTAGAAAGAGAGATAACATCTCTTCAAGAATATGTTACACAACTAGAAAATGATTTAAGCGAACTTGCAAAACAAATAGAAGAAGCTAAGGTTGAGTTCGACGAACTAAAAACAGAAATTGCCACGGAAGAAGCTAATAACTCAGCTCTTATTGAAAATATAAAGAGGTTAACCAAAACGTCAGCTGACTGTAAAGAAAAGGTCGCTAAGCTTTCTGAATCAATAGAAATCAACAAAGTTGAGCTAGAAAAATTTTCAGGAAAGCTGGAAGACAAAGATCAGCAAATAACAAATCTAGAAGTTGAGCTTCAACAGGTAGCTGCTGGTGTTAAGGACACTAGCTTGGAAGCACTAGTGACAGAAAGTCAGGAAATTGAAGCGAGAGTAAAAGAATATGAATCAAGTTTACAGGAAATGGTTACAGAAGGAAAAAGTTTTGCTGTAGAAGCAGATTTTAATCAAAAAGCAAAAGAACAAGATGAAGAAAAAATTAACAAATCCAGACAAGAAATAGAAAGAATTAAATCTGATCTTCCTGGATATGAATCTAAGCTAAATGAACTACAGGAACATGTAAACAAGCTTGTTGGTGAAAGTGAAGCAGAAACCAAGCGCCTGCAGGAATTAAATACAAAGAAAAATGAACTTTCAAGCGGACTTATAAACAAAGGTGAACAAAAAGGAGAGCTAAGTCAACTTATAGAACAGCTTGCTGAAAGAGTCACCGAGATAGAACTTAAAATAAGAGAGTTGGAGCCAGATCTTATTGACCTTCAAGCTAAGTTTCAGGAACAAAATCAAGACAATAGTGAAGAATATAAGCTGCCAGAAGGAATTGACCTAGAAAAAATTACAAAACAAATTGAAAGCATAGAAAAAAGAATGAGATCTCTTGAACCTGTAAACATGAGGGCAATTGACGAATATGAGAATGTAACTACAAGACAAACAGAGATCGAAGAAAAATTACAATCATTAAGCAGTGAAAAAGATGCAATCTCTGACAAAATTAATTCTTATTCTGAACAAAAGAAAGAAACTTTCTTCCAAACTTTTGAAGGAGTGAACAAACATTTTCAGGAAATTTTCCACGACTTATCATATGGGCATGGTGAGTTGGTTCTTGAAAATCCCGAAGATCCATTTAGCGGAGGACTTATTATAAGAGCCCGCCCAAGAGACAAAAAAATGCAAAGGCTGGAAGCTATGTCAGGTGGAGAAAAATCACTTACTGCTCTTAGCTTTATGTTTGGACTTCAAAGATATTCCCCTGCTCCATTTTATGCATTTGATGAAGTAGATATGTTTTTAGACAGTTTTAATGCTGAAAGACTTGCTCAAATGGTTAGAAAACAATCAGAGCATGCTCAATTTGTAGTAGTAAGTCTGCGTAGACAAATGCTGGAAAAAGCAGATCAAGCAATTGGGGTTACTTTAAGAACTGATGGTTACACACAAATCTTAGGTGTACAAAACATGCAAAAAGATAAAGGAGAGCCTGAGTTAATGACAGCATAACCAACTAGGAGTCAGGAGATAGGCATTAGGAGCTAGGAAAAAAAGTGGAGAAAATGGAACAACAAGTAGAACAACTGGCAAGGGAAGAGAAGTCAACTATTGACAAGCTAGCTGAGCTTAAAAATTTAAGCAGCGGGCTTGAGATTCTTGTTGAGCTTGCAGAAAAAGGGGAAATTGATCCTTGGGATATAGATATCATTCAGGTCACTGATAAATACTTAGCTGCTTTAAACAGTAGCCCAAGAGAAAATCTTTTAAATGCAGGAAGAGCTATATTTTTTGCAAGTGTGCTTTTAAGATTGAAATCTGATATTCTTCTAAATTTATCAAATGAGACTCTTTTACAAAGTCAGCAAACAGAAGATTTCTTTCCAGAAGATCAATTGCTGGGCGAAGATGAAGAAGTACGAATTGATCTGTCAAGGCTAGAGAGTTTTCTGGTCAGAAGTTCTATTGGAAAACAGCAAAGAAAAAGAAGGATTATTCTTAGTGATTTGATTCTAGCTCTTAAACAAGCTGAGGAAGAAGAAGAAAGAAGAGCTTTACGAAAAAAATTAAGAGTAGAGAGACTATCTAATGTTATTGCCCCTATGTATGTTCCTGAAGATGTCCTTGAAATGGTTCATGAAGAAGATATTGAGGAATATACCGAAAAGATTGAAGCTATAGTGGAAGAGCATCTTACAGACAAACCGATAACTTTAAGTTTCTTAACTGAGATCTTAGACAATAAATTCACTATTTTTGCATCACTTATGTTTTTACAACACTCCGGAAAAGTAGTACTGGAGCAAAAAGAATTCTATGGGGAGATTCTTATCCATAAGGCAGGCACTGTCATTGAAGAGCCAAAAGAAATAGAAGAAGAAAAGGTAAAAGCAAGAAAGCCAAGGAAAAACCCGGATAAAAAGGAAGAAGTAGAGCAAAAGGAAGCTGACTCATAGGAGAGTACTATGGAACAGTTAGAAGATGAAAACAAAATAACAGTAGAAGAAGCTAATACACTAGATATAAGCGGTAAAATGGCTGATATTGTAGAAGAGCACATTGAGGAAAAAGAAGAAATAATAGCAATTGAGCCTGTACTGCAAGAAGAAGGAAGTACTTTTGGTGCACTTGCAAGCAGCCTACAATCAGATCTCAAGTCACAAATTGAAGCAGTTCTTTTTGTTACTGAGCAACCATTAAAAACCGGTGCAATAGCCAAACTTTTAAATGCTGCTTATGATGATGTGCAAGCTGCAATTGTACAACTTATACAAGAATACGAAGACAAAAATGGCGGACTTGAAATCGGGACTGAAGATGGCTACATAATTCAAGTTAAAATCCAGTATCTAAATATTGTCACAGAAATGATGCCTCTTGAACTAAATCCTGGCCCTCTTAGGACACTTTCTGCAATTGCTCTTAAAGAACCTGTTTTGCAATCAATTGTTGTTGATATGAGAGGTTCAAGTGCATATGAACATATAAATGAACTGGTTGAGAAAGATTTAGTTATTAAAAAACCTCAAGGGCTTTCATTTGTACTTAGGACCACAAAGAAATTTAATCAATATTTCAGGTTAACCCAAGAAGCAAGCAAAGTTAAAGAAAAATTGCAGGAGCAAGCTATGAGATTAGCTCAAGAACGCAAAAAACAAAAAGAGGAAGAAGAGACTGCTAAGCTTTCTCAGGAACAAGTAGCAACTTAGTATTCCGTATCTCGTATACCGTATCACGTCCAGTTAAGGAACTTTTTATATCAGGACTTAAGTAACGTTATACGGAATACGGTCGACGGTATACGGATTAATCGTTGTAGTAATTTAAATCTACTTCATTATCACATGCTAGCTGACTTGCAAGTGCTATTCTTTGTTCATCTATTTCTTCTTCTATGCTTGCATTACCGTCAGAGTTTAAAATGTTTGTTAGTGGTTTTAGCCTGATTGCTCTGTGTCCTGAATAAAGTAATATTTCTTTTTTAGGATGTGTTTTAAGTTTTAAATACTCAAATCCATTTACATTTATATGCAGCCTGTTGTTAAAAACAAGTGTTGAATCATTGCTATTTGCATAAACTTCAATTACATAACCTTCTCCTTGAGCAACAATTGAATCATCAATTAAATCAAAATATTCAACACGATCTAAATCTCTAAGCACTCTTATCATGTCTCTTTTTGAGTAAATTGTTCCGTACTCTACAAGACATGGAATTTGATTTTCTTCACCAGCATTTTTCATACGTATATCTCCCTCAAAAAAGTCTCATAACATTGTACAATCTTTTTTAAGATATTGAAGAATAAAGGATAATTGTTTACGTGAATATCAAAACGCAAAATACAAGTTTAAAGTTAGAAAATTTATTATCAAAACACTCCCAAATAATACAAAGGGAAACGGGGTTTTCTTTGCATATTTGTGATGAAAGCAAAAAAGAAGAGCTGTATAAACTCTTTCTTGAAGTTATTAAAGAAGGTAATTCTTATCCACAAATTGTACCCTTTTCTTATACAGAATTTCAAGAATACTTTTTTCCAAAAAAGTCAATTGTTCTTATCTGTAAGGCAAAGGGTAAAGAGATAGCAGGAGGATTCTTTCTTAAACCAAATTTTCCAGGCAGATGCTCACATATTGCAAATGCAGGATATTTAGTTAAGAAAAAATTTAGGGGTAAAAATTTGGGGTTTTATCTTGGTAAATGTTCCATTGACACAGCAAAAGAATTAAGCTATAGGGGAATTATGTTTAATTTAGTATTTGAAGAAAACACTCCCTCTATTAAACTTTGGGGAAAATTAGGATTTAAAACAATTGGAGTGGTTCCAAATGCTGTAAAAAAAGATGATGGAAACTTTCAAAATGCACTTATTATGTTTTTAGATCTTAATTAAAGTCTTTAGTTTCTATCTACCAATAGTAGCAGCCTTTACTCAATCTTAAGCATTTCTAAGATACTTGTAATTTGCTTAACATAGGGTTATTCCTTGGTATTTTTAGTCTTTGCTCCCCCAATCTATCTACCAATCATTAGAAAAATTTTAAATTTCAAGCAATTATCTTAGGGCCCTCCCCGTCAAACAATTTCTTAAAAGTGAATATCTACCTTAGAAAAGAGTCTGTTATGTTAAATGAAGAAAATCAAATTTTAACTGATTCAAATGACGCAGCATTCTTTGATGCAAGCGGGGCTAATGAGTTTATTACTAATTCATTAAGTAATCAAGTAGAAAGTAGCCAAAAAGCACATAACACTCTTGCTGCTTATTTAAAAGAAATATCGAAAAATCCATTATTAAAGAACAATGAAGACTTTGGGCTCGCAAAGGCCTATCACAAAGGAAAAAAAGTGCATGCAACCCTTAAAGACAAGGAGGAAGCACAGGAAGCAAAACAAAAATTAATTAGATCAAACTTAAGGCTTGTAGTAAGTATTGCAAGAAAATACAACTCTAAGGGGTTAGACCTTCTTGATTTAATTCAAGAAGGTAATGTCGGCCTAATAAGAGCAGTAGAAAAATATGATTATAATCTTGGGTTTAGATTTTCAACCTATGCAACATGGTGGATAAGACAAGCAATAACTAAAGCTATTACGGATAAAAGTAGAATAATAAGACTTCCTAGTTCAGTTCAGGATGTAATGCAAAAAATTAAAAAAGCAAGAGAAGCACTTCCTTTAAAACTTGGCAGAGATCCTACGATTGATGAGCTATCTGACGCAACAGGGATCCCCAAGAAGAAAATCACTAAGGTTTCCGGGACAGATTCAATGCCTATATCACTCGATCTGGAAGTTGGAAATGATTTGGATTCAAATTTAGGAGAGTTAGTAGAAAATAATAATAGCGGTGTTACCCCAGAAGAAATGTCAGATCAAAAGTTCTTATCCAAGATAGTAAATGAAGCAATTGATACCCTTCTAACTGATAGAGAAAAAGAAGTTATAAGATTAAGATTTAGAATCAATGAAGAGTCCTGTGAACAAGGAGAAAGAAGTTTAAATGAAGTAGCAGAAATGATGGGTGTAAGCCCTGAAAGAGTAAGGCAAATTGAATCTCGTGTAATGTATAAGCTAAGAAATAATAAAGATGTAAGAAAATCATTGTTAAATTTAATTAGAGAGTAAAGAATTCGCTTGACAGCAAGGCTAATCGTGGTCTAATCTAACAAGCTTGATATGCTTTTTTTTCCTTTATTTGTTACGCTTCCTCCTGACAATACTTACCTAGTATCATTTCAGGAAAGCAATTATCAAAACGAACAATCTACAGGTAACTTTGGCAATCTTAGCTTTAGGCTTATCTTCAGTAAGCCTGATTCAAAGATAAAGATTAAAGAAACTTACAAGGATTATTCTATAGGTCAGGATCCTGATATTAATTCCAAAATCAGGTCAATTAAAGAATTAAAAAAGGGAGAAAATTTAGAATTAGAATATTTTATAAACTCTTTTACAGAAAAAGCTTTTTCCCAAAATATTGCTTCTTTTCCTATATCAGACATTAAAAAAATCCTGGATCCAAAAACTAACGAAGTTCCTAAAATATTAATCCCAAAAGATATAAAAGAAGATGAGGCAGTTATAAACAAGCTTGCACAAGTTGAATACTTGCCAGATATTTCTAAGGATGAAGATGGTATAAAAAGAATCACATCACATGTAAGTCCAAATGCTATCATTTGGCTTCCAAAGCCATATTTGATTGCAGGAAGTTTTCATACCGAGACTTATCCGCATGATACATCTTTTACTTTATGGGGAATCTTAGAGCTAATTAAAACAGGCTCTATAAAAGACAAAACAAAGTTTATTGATATAGTTAAAGATCAACTTGAAAATTTTATTTTTCAAATAAATACTTTGGGATTCCCATTAAATGGAAATAGGGGATATTTTATTACCAGAAGCCAGACAAACATCATTCCATCAAATATACTTGAGTTTTACAAAGCAACAAATGATAAAAAATGGCTGGAAGAAAAAGGTGTTTTTCTTGCAGAATCAATATTTAACTACTGGACACATAAAATTGCTAAGATCAAAACAAAAGGAGAAGTTGGCTATAGATGGATTGCACATGGAAATGGACCTTGCAGTGAAGTACTTGATAGTCACGAGGCACATAATTTTTATTATTTTAAGGTACTAAAAGTCCTAGCAGAATATTTATTTATTCATGATCTTGAAAAACCAGATTTCGCAAAAGGTTTTGATTACACAAGAGTCATAGAAGCCATGCCAGAAGACAAAATCGAAGCATCCAAGCTAAAAAAAGCAAAAGAATACACAGATGACAATGACAAAAACAGTGAGTTTTTTTATTATGAAAATGAGCCTATTATAAAGCTTATGGGGAGTTACTACAGACTAACATCATTTTATTACTTAAATGACAGGGCAAGTAGGGTATCGGGATATGATACAAACCATCTTTATGGTCCTTTTAATTCATTTACTTATGATTTTATTCCTGTTGATCACAATCTTATTTTATATAAAAGTGCAAATGATCTTTCAGAGATGTTTCATATAACAGAAAATAAAGATAAAGCAAAAGAGTATGCAAAAAAAGCAAATGAGTTAAAAAAAATGATACTAAAAGTCTTGTGGAGCGAAAATCAAAAAATGTTTTTTGAATATGACTCTAAAACCGAAACAAATAGAACGGGCTATCCTTTTGCCAGTGCAGGATATGCTTTTTGGGCACATTTTTTTGATATAAACAAAAAATCAGAAAAAGATATGTTAATAGAAATGGTAAAGTATATGGAAAAAAATTTAGAAGGTCCTATTGGTTTTTATGCAAGCGGTATAGAAACAGGGCTTCACTGGGATAAGCCATATACATGGCCCATTCAGCAAGGCTATATTATAGGCGGACTTAGAGCATACGCTAAAGAACTTCAGGATAAACAAGATTTTGAAAATTCAAGATATTTAGCTAATGTTGCAGATAGGATTTCACTTAAATACTTGCTTGCAAATTATTTTGACTGGCTGAAGAATCAAGGAAAAGAAATTGGAGAAAAAGTAATCCAAGGGAAAGAAAATTTACTTACAGGTTATGCAACGGGAAGCAACTACACGTGGAATTTGATTGCAGTTATGTACTTATATAACAATCTGTCTGAAGGAGCAAAGCAGTTTCTCTATTTAAGTCTCCGTGAAGATAAAATTCCAGCTAAAAAATTATAAGCTAATGTGCCCTATATAACTTCTGTCCTTTTCCCAATAAAAGCCTGCTTAAAAAGAATGAATTTATTTTTTCTTCTTCTGCTACTCCTAAGTAATAAAGTCCATTAAATATATCATAAACAGATGCTACGTATTTATTTGCAAGCGGTCCTAAGGAAATTCCACCAAGTCCAAGTGCAGCAACAATTTGTCTAAGCCCGGCTTGTCTTGGACTATAAGTTACATCACTTCCATGTAATCCTTTAAATATCATTGGAAATTCTTCTGGATTTTCCATAATTTCTTTTCCGTTAGCTATAAGTCCAAGTGCTGGAATTGCACTTGTAATTGATATTGCCCATCTGCCAAGCGGATTAAATCCACTTTCCGCAATTTCACCAAATTTACCCATTCGTCCCAGTGTTCCAGCAAGAATAGCACCAAGCCCGCTTACCCCCCCTACTAGTGTAAAAAGGTGCCCTGAACTTGGAATGGATTTATATGGCTTGCCGCTAACACCTGATACTCTTTCTACACCTTTAAATATTAAACCAGGGTTTTTAACTACATCCATTAACATCTTAGTTGTTGTAACAGCTGTACTTGATATGCTTCCAAGAATATCAGCAGCTATTGGACTTACTCCTTTTTCTTTTAAGTGCTTGCTTACTTTTAATAAAGTCTCATTGCTAAGCCTAGTTACTTCCCTTGCAGGAATATCTACTTCACCTGCTTGCCCATTTGTTTTTTCTTCATTCCAAAAGCCCATTTGTTGTGCTTGTGCTCTTTGCTGCCCTCTTCCTGCAAAAAGAAAAATATTTCCCAACCCAAATGCACCATGCTTAATACCATTTGGAGCAAAAGCAGCAATGAAATTAATGACTTCTCCAATCATTATGTTATGGTACCTGTTAACATTTATTTCCCCTCTAAGTGCACCACCCAGAGCACATAATGCCCTTATTCCATTTGAAAGAGAAAAACCAATGTTATAAATTGCACCGCTATTAGAATCTAAAAATTTACTTCCAAGCCTAAGTACCCCACCCAGTGCCATAATTTTTCCCGAGTAATTTAATAAGTAATTAAAAAGTCTAGGAAGGTTATAGATAAGCGAGTCAAGTCTATCTTTTCCTAAAAGACCAATTAATTTTTTATTTGAAAGAACACCCTCAATTTTTAAACTCGATGGCAAGTAATCTTTAGCTGCTTCAACAGGAAGTGAAAATGTTAAAGGTGATGCGTCGTGCTCATGATTCTCTTTGTACTCAATATCCCTTCCAGATAAAAGACTATAAATCTCTGCCTCTTTTCGTCTATAAGCTTCAGGAGATACATTAAATATTATTCTCTTTCCATATTGTTTTTCTAATTCTAATATAAGATCCTTTTCCCTAAATAATTCATCTTCGCTTGTCATTTTATTTTTTACAAATATTGGATTTCCTAACGTATCAATCTCTTTTACTTTCTTATAAACTCCCTTGCCTACTTTAACTAAAGCTGTTATTCCTAATTCCTCATGACATCTTTTATACAAATGACTGTTCTCTTTAAAACTTGCTAAGTAATTTTCTCTTTGCCTGATGATTTCTTTATATATATCTTTTTTTGAAATTTTACTTCCTATAACATCCACATATCCTTCTTCGTTTCTATTTCTCTCGAGAACTCCTGCCAGTATGCTTGCCTCATACTCATTTTTTGCTGCTGCATGTAAAACAACCTTCTTATCAATCAAGTTTTCAAACTTAGGCAAAAGTAATGTTCTGTCTACTTTTGGTCTAATACGAACAAATCCATTTCCTTCACTGCTTCCTACAAGGGTAAGATTATCGTCTCTACCATATTCATCAGTAAGTCTTCTTTCAAGTTTCTCCAGTGGAGTGCCATGATGATTTACATTACTTACATCAGAAAAAATAAGTGCACTGGTTCTTGCTCTTTTAAAAAATTCTTTTGGATCATTTTTTAACAATTCATAATAGTCTGTAAAATCACAAGATACAGATTTATCCGCTCCCAGTAGTCTTACATATTTATAAGCTGTTTTTCTTGCTTCTTGCAAGTCTCCAATCACACTACCACTTTTTATAGCATCAACGAGCTTCCAATATTTAATTCCTTCTTCAACATTTGCAACAAGTTCATTTTTGAAATCTTGCCAGCACTCTTCTTCGGCTTTCTTGCCAAGTTTGTCATAGACATTTCTTTTATAAATTTCAATTATTTTTAATTCTTGCGGCAAATAAACTTCTCCTGTTCCCACATGTGTTTCTAAAAGATACTTTGAAATTGAATAAGGTTTAAATTGAGTGGCTCCTTCTTCACTTGCGACTTTAAAAGCTTGTAGACTAAGATTAGCTTCTCCAAAATTTGTTTTTTGTCCCAGGCTTATTACGGTATCAGCTAATTCTGTTGGATTTCCAGGGATATGATTAATAGCACCATCTAAAATATTTATGCCAACTTCTTCAAGTGATCTTATTTGCTTGTTTAGATCTGATCCAAATGTTTCACAAGTGGTGCCATCATATACTCCATAAGTCACACTCTTTACTAAGGCTTGGGGAATTACACTGCTTATTACAGATAAGTGGCTTCCCCCTGCAAAAATTATTTCTTCTATGCCTAGCTCCCTTGCCATCTTGCGGCTGGTTTCTCCCCAAAACCTAGTTTCACTGGACTCAAACTTGCTGGTGTCATAAGGTGCTAGATTTGTATTAATTCCTGAGTCTGCACCTACATAGCTCAATATCCTTGAACCACTTGCAACTGCACTTGCTAAATAATTAACTGTTTTGCTATACCTGTCAAAATCACTATCAGACTCTCCTGTTAAGCGTTGATAAGTACTTGAAGGAGGGATACTAGGGTCAATAGTAAGTAAACTTGCCCTGGATGAGATGACATCTGGGACTTTTTCTGTCATTTGTTCAAGTCTTTTCCCATACTCCACATAAGGTTTATTGTCAGGGAAATCCAGTCCTGAAATTACACGTGCAATGTCAACAAAGGACCTACCTCTTTGACCATTTTGACTATTAGTTACAGTCCTATTAACAACCTTATACCTATTAATAGAACCTGCTTGTGCTGCATTTAAAGTACTTACTTGTCTTACCAATGCTTATTCCTCATTGAATAAACTTCTTACCTTTTTTAAATAAACTCACTAAATACTATTTCTTAAATTATCGGCCATTTTAACATGACATTTATTTACACTAAGCTCCTACGGCCATATACATAATATCTCCACTATACTTTGCATTTACTTGGCCAGGAAGGCAATTTTACTCTATACTATTAAGAGATGATTTAAAATTATAGAAAGAGCAGTATATACATGTCAGGATTTTGCAAAGTTTGTGGAGTTAAGCTGAAAGCTGGTAATACCGTAGATTATAGGCCAGGCTCATGCAGGGACTGTGAGCTTGAAAGAAAAAAACTATATAGTGGCATAAGTTTTGATGCTTCAGCAAGAAGAAGTACAAAAAAAGTTAAAAAGGCAAAGAAAGTTAAATTACATAAGCTTTCAAAATCAAAAAAGAAAACAAAAAGGGCCAAGTTAGATAAAGCTAAGCTAAGAAAGCAAAAGCTATTAAAAGCTAAGAAACTAGCTAAATTTAAAAAGCTCAGCAAAATTAGAGCACAAAGAGACAAAAAGAAAAAGAAGTTAAGAGTTCAACTTGAAAGACTAAGAAAACAAAGAGCTAAAAAGCTACAAAGACTAAAGCTTTTAAAGAAAAAACAAAAAGAAAGGGATCGTAAAGAGCGAGATAGATTAAAGAAAAGACTAAGAAAAGCCCGTGAAATTGAAAGAAGGCTTTTAAAGAAAGAGCGCGAAAGACTTAGAAAAGAAAAAGAAAAACTTCGTCAGCTTGCAAGACAAGAAAAAGAAAGAATTCGTGGAGCCAAGCGTGCCGAGAAAGAAAGAATCCGCGCAGAAAAACAAAGAGTAAGGCTTGAGAAACAAAAAGAAAAAGAAAGGCTTAAGAAAGCAAAGGAAGCTGCTAAGCTTGCTATTATTCAGGCTAGAGAGTCAGCAAGAAAAGCTGCTCAAGAAGCAAGAAGGCTTAGGGAAGAAGCTAAAAAGCCACCAATGTTTAGTGTAGTAACTAGGTTAAAAGAAATGCAGCCTCCTCCCGATGTTAAGGTAATAGGTGCTACACCAAAAGAGCATCTTACTAAAACACCTCAACCAACAAAGAAACAAGATCCAAAAAGATTAACTATTGCTGATGCTGCACTCTTAGATTCAGCAACTGTAATCTCTGCAACAGGAAAAGAAGAAAAAGGCGAAGCAAAACAAGCTCCACCATTAAAACCAAATGAGCCAACAAAAAAAGCAGCTTCAAAATTCCAAAAGGATCCTGATCCAATTATAGACAGATACAATCCTTATACTAAAAAAGAAGTAGATCCAAATGTCCCTAGACCACCTTCTCCAACCCCTTGGTTAGCTTCAAATTTTTCAGTGGTAAAGGGAGACTTTAAAGAAACAAAAGCTGAAGAAGGTGCTGGTGGACAATCGGGGCTTTCCGAAGAACAAGTAAAAGACATAATCGAAAAAGTAAAGAATGAGCACAAGCGTAAGTCTACTTAGCATATATCCCTTCTAGATAATTATTCAAGATAATGCTTTCTGCCTCAAGATAACAAAGCATTTATGTGGAACCTTGCTGACTATGGGTTGTCTATCAGTTTGTTAAATACTTTCAGATAACTAATGAAAAAGATAATAAAATACTTTAAATACTTTCTTATACTTTTATTTTTTATATCAGGTCTTACCTGCTCAGCTTTTGCACAAGATTTATTTGGTGATGATTTTGATCCTGAACTTGAACCATCTATTGAAAGTGATCTTGCCAAAGATATTTTAGGCACAACCAAAAAAGATAGTAAGCCTGCTGTTACTTCAAAAAAAGCTCAATCTCCGCCAAAAAAAGAAGAGTTAATAACTTTTTCTGCTAGAAATATTTCTGTAAAAGATGCCTTTGCCACACTTGCAAGAATAAGCGGCATGAGCATTTCAGTTGGAAGCGATATAAGAGATGATGAAACTATTGCTGTTGTAGAAATTAAAGAACAGGCTTTTGAAGAAGCTTTTTTTACTTTGATTGATGCTTCAATGGTAAATTACTCAGCTACTGGTACCAGCTTTACTGTTGTAAAAGGTGGAACAGCAAATCCAATTATGATTTTTGGTCTAGGTGCAACTGCTGTAGATAAAAGCCTTCCTTTGCTTGAGAGAAAATCTGATATCTCATATGACAATCAGGATCTTTCAACCTTGCTTAAAGATCTTGCAAATAAATATGGGATTGATATTGTTCTAACCGCAACTCCAACTGAAAGAGTAAGCGTAAGGGTAAGAGATGTAAATATTGATGAGTCCCTGCAATTAGTTTTAAGCGGGACTTCTTTTGACTATACAAAAGTAGGTGACAATTCTGAAACATATGTTATATACAACAGGCTAAATAAAAATTATATTATTGGTCAAACATCCAGACTCTTTGCTTTAATGAATCTTGAAGCAATGGACATACAAAATCTCTTACCTGTACAAATAAGAGCAAACGTAAGAGTAAGCAATGATCAAAATGCAATTATTGCAGATGGTTCTCCGAATGATTTGGATCAAATAGCAGCTTTCTTAAAGCAAATTGATCAGCCTTTGCCCCAAGTAGAATTGGAAGTAAAGCTAATTGAGGTTTCACGAAGAGCTTCAACCGATCTTAAATTTTTAAGAGATAGCGGATTTATCATAGGTAATATTGGAATGGGGCTTACTGTTTTTGACTTCAGTAGAGATCTTTGGAATATCTTTGATACCCAGGTTAGCTATCTTGAAAAGCTTGGTCTTGCAGAGGTAAGAGCCTATCCGAAATTAGTTTCTCTTTCAGGTAGAACTGCAATGATAAATATTGACACTGATACAAACCTTGTTCTTGGTGCTGCAACTGGTCAAGGACAACAAATAGGCGTTGTAGCCACCCAGCAGCTTCAACGTATAACTGCAGGCACCGCTCTTAGCATTACACCAACTGTAGGTACTGGCGGG
>Ga0210019_1002519_pt1 | contig 17719 bp, 18 predicted proteins | sample CryGeyCG2114_020_2_FD_183969 | JGI IMG/M metagenome (GOLD analysis project Ga0210019, IMG submission 183969) | Groundwater microbial communities from aquifer - Crystal Geyser CG11_big_fil_rev_8/21/14_0.20 (SPAdes) (version 2) | ecosystem: Environmental > Aquatic > Deep subsurface > Groundwater ...
AGACGTATTGGAATCTAAATGAAAATAGCTACATGGAATATTAATTCGGTTCGCTTGCGTGCGGGTCTGGTAAATAAACTAACGCAAGAAGAGGCTCCTGACATATTATGCCTGCAGGAAACTAAAGTACAAGATGCTGACTTTCCCTATGACCAACTACGTTTTATGGGTTATGAGTATATCATATTTCGTGGTGAGAAAAGTTATAACGGAGTAGCTATATTATCCAAAATTCCGCTTGCTAATGTTGAAAAACATGAAATAGCAGGCTCAAAGGACACAAGGCATATATCGGCTCTATTGCCCGATGGTACGGCTATACATAATTTTTATATCCCCGCAGGTGGTGATGAGCCGGATATTAATATTAATCCAAAATATAAATTTAAGCTGGATTTTGTCGATTATATGAACGAATGGTTTGGCAAAACAATAAACGCAAATGACAAGGCTATAATTGTTGGAGATTTTAACATTGCGCCAATGGAGCATGATGTCTGGTCTAGTAAGCAATTAAAGAATGTTGTTTCGCACACCGAGCCTGAGATCACCCGTCTTAATAAATTAAAAGAGTCATTAAACTGGGTCGATGCGGCAAGGCATTTTGTTTCAGAAGATGAGAAATTATATAGCTGGTGGAGCTATCGCAATCGTGACTGGAAAAAATCAAACAGAGGCCGCCGTCTGGATCATATCTGGACGACACCTGCCTTAAAAGAGAGCCTTAAATCTCATAAAGTAATCGCGTCGGCAAGAGACTGGGAAAAGCCATCTGACCATGCCCCTGTTATTGTTGAGCTTTTTTAAATTAATTAATTTATTTACTTATTGTTCATGTAATGTATTAAAGATACCTTATTTAAAGCGAAGGTAAATAGAGGGTTGTTATGAAAACGAAGGAAAAGTGGTTAGAAGAATATGTTGGATTTATACTTTCTTGTAATGCTGACTTAGACGCGTTCGTTAAAGAATATAATGAATGTAAGGAAAAGGAGGGGTATCTAAAGATACCGACTAACGTTAGTGCAGATGATCTAAAAAATATTTCATCTATAGCCAGTTCAGTTCCTGAGAGTTTCTTTGAAAATATTGATCTTGATGATAACGAGTTTCATCTAAGGTTTTTTAAAATTGCTGACTGTTGTGATAAGTTTTTATTTGCTACAAATCTTTATATTCATTTCTGTTCGGAGGTCTCTGATAAGCAAAAAGACGATTTGGCAGAAGCATCAGTTGAAATGTTTAATTCAGTAAGAGGCCTTCTTCTAAAATATATGGGCGCCTGCTTGAAAAAAGCAAAAAATGAGGAGATTCTTCAATCTATTGTCAAAAGAATACCTATGCCATCTGATTGGATGAAGAAGCATAAAGAGCATAATGATTTAATAGATAAGGCTGTTTCTGAGGTTACAATTAATTATTTGTCTAAAGTAACTGACGAAACACCTTTTTTAGAAAAACATAAAGTTCATTTGAATGGTAGAACAGGAACGCTTAAAGGTGTATTTCCTGAGATTTTTAATGGCATTTCTTCGTCCGAGCAAAGGGCAGATGAAATATTTACCAAAAGCGGAGCGTCATTTGATGATAAATGGGCACCTTATCAAAGAATTCTATTAAATAATGCATCATGGCTTTTACAAAGAACCGCCTCTCCTGAACTAAAAGCTGCAGTACATAGTTTTAAGATGCCATCTGGAACAGCAATTGTTAGAGGTTTCTCAGAAACTGATACCAGAGAAGAAAACTATAGTGATGACCCTTCAGTTATTATAAATAGTATAGATAAAATTATAAAAGCTTTTAATGATGGCTGCTTTAACTCGATAAATGAAGTAAATGATTTGAAAGGATTCACAGATAAATTTGGTCTTATACGCAGTAGAGTTATGTTCTTGAATTACCTTTGTAGTCAGGCTGTGATATATGGAAATAATTATTGCTTTTATAAAAAAGATAAGCCTGAATTTGGACGGGATTTGGAAAATTTGAGAACTAATTTATTAGAGCTCCAAAAATCTTATGAAAATATGGTATTTAAATTTATTGCAGTTGATGAATGTGCTAATAAAATTGTTAAACGAAATAATACAACACTATTAGATAGATCTAAGATAAAGTTGAACTCAAAAGATTTTGAAGGCTATAAGGCTGGACTTAAAGAGGTTGAAAATAGAAACCTTCCTTTTTTTGCAAATATATCTTTGGAAGATTACAGTAATGCACTTATTGCATCAATTAAGAAGAGTAGAGAGGTATTAGGGGTTGTTGTTCCTGATATTGTAGAAAATCAGAAAGTTGATACTGATGAATTACTACAAGAAGAAGGGGCGACAGCTCGTAAGAATAAAACTAAACCAAAGCCTGGTAAAAAGAAATCTAAGAAAGGCTCTGGAGATAATGAATCAAAGAACAAAACAGAAGCTAATACCCCTGTGGCGTCGGATGTAGAAACACTTGAAGAAAAAAATTCCGTGGTGTCCTCAAGCTCTGAAGATGCTAAAAGCAGCAGTAGCAGCAGCGATAGCGATTCTGAAGAAGAGGAGTTGACTCCTGTGAAGCCTGCTAAGCTGCCCGTGAAAGAACAGAGGTTTACTCCTGAAAAAACTAAACCTTCTGTGGATTATAAGCCAGCTCCGGCTGCTGCAGTTAAAGCTGAGTCTCCAGTACCTAGTAGACCCGCAGTTCAGCAACCAAAACCGCATCATAAGGATTCTGTTCCTAATGGCGCTCCAAAAAGGCCGTTTGGTGGAAATGGAGTGGGCAATCTTTCTGCTGGTGGTGCAAAGAGAGCTCCTGCCGTAGCTAGACCTGCTCCTAAAGTTTCTGGAGGAGAGACTAGCAATCCACTTCCGACTTTTGATCCTAGTAATTTCCCAGCTTTGCCTGCTAAGTCCGCTGTAAAAAAGACACAAGAGGCAAAGGAGGAAGAAGAAAAACAACAACCGTCTCCGGTTCTTGAGCTTATACGCCATCCGCAAGTAAACCCTCTTCCTCCTCGAAATTTTGTTGTTAATGAGGATGAGTGGGGAAGAGTTAGTGTGTTGAGGAGAGCTAATTCATTGGATGACTTATACGAAAAACCTTCCGTTGATGACTTTTTTGCAAGTGCTGGAAATGTGAATGGTTCACCTTTAGAAGCTTCTGCCCATGAGCCAATGCAATATCATCAGGCGCAAGAGCAGTCTGGTAATGCTGATATGCCTATTTATATTCAGCCTAATACAACTACAAAAGATCGCAATGGTTTCCTTGTTAGCCTCAGTTTCGGAGTTTATGACAAAGATGGTGCTATGTCATTTTTTTACTGTCAGGTCTATCATAATGAATTAGGGGTGCCTTATGTGCAACCGCGTGAGGATGTCGATAGCAGGTATCTAACTCAAGATCTGGAAGGTAAATTATACGTTCCTATAACCGCCAGTGAAATTGATAAGATTACAAGACCAATGCAAGCCGCAGTTCAGCCTGTTATACCTCAACAAAGGAGTGTTGCCTAACATGCACTGTTTACATTCCTCGCCTTATCTGCTATATGATGCATCAGAGTTTTTAAGGCAGGGAAGCAGCACATGAAATTAATTACCGGTAACAGTAACTTAACTTTAGCGCAGGGCATTGCAAAGTATCTTGGCAAAAAACTTACTGACGCAACAATAAAACGTTTTGCCGATGAAGAAGTGTTCGTTGAGATTAACGAAAATATGCGCGGCGAGGATGTTTTCCTTATCCAATCGACCTCATTTCCTGCTAATGACCATATGATGGAATTGCTTGTAACGCTAGATGCGTTGCGTCGCTCATCTGCTCGCCGCGTTACTGTTGTAATGCCTTATTTCGGTTATGCAAGACAGGATAGAAAACCCGGGCCCAGAACTCCAATCTCTGCAAAACTAGTGGCAAATATTATAACTACCGCAGGTGCCGACCGTGTTTTGACATTAGATTTACATGCGGGACAAATTCAGGGATTCTTTGATATTCCGGTTGATAATTTATATGCCGCTCCTGTTTTTGCAAAAGATATAAAAGAGAATTTTGAAAGTGATGAGCTTGTTGTGGTGTCGCCTGACGTGGGTGGTGTGGTGCGCGCCAGATCGCTTGCCAAGCGCATTGACGCTAATTTAGCTATTATAGATAAGCGCCGTGAAAAGGCGGGTGTATCAGAAGTGATGAATATCATCGGTGAGGTTGCAGGAAAAGATTGCATTATAGTTGATGATATAGTAGATTCCGCCGGCACTTTATGCAATGCTGCTGCTGCCATTATGGAGCAGGGGGCAAAAAGTGTTTCCGCCTATATCACACATGGTGTGCTATCAGGCAAGGCTTTAGAGAGAATAGAAAATTCTGCTTTGAAGACCTTAGTGGTTACAGATAGTATCTGTCCTACAGAACAAGTTAAGCAATTAAAGAACATAAGGGTTCTTTCAATTGCCCATCTTATGGCTGAGGCGGTGCAAAGAATTTCAGACGAGACCTCAGTTTCGAGCTTGTTTGATTAGGCTGTGAGTGAAATATCTCAGGCTAGAAACGTGGTTGTCATGGGGATAACTGCGGAATAAAACTAATTAAAAGGATTAAAAAATGTCTAATATTTTAAAAGCTGAGCTTCGCGAAGCTACCGGTAAAGGTGCTGCTCGTGTGTTGCGCCGCGCGGAAAAAGTTCCTGCCATTATTTATGGTGGCGGCAAGGGTGAAACTAAAATAGCTGCGTGTGTTAAAGATTTACACAATGCTTACTTGCGTGGAAGTTTTACTTCAAGAGTTTTTGATATTGATCTGGGTAAAGAAAAAGTGCATGTGCTACCTCGTGATATACAATTACACCCTGTTACCGATGTTCCGTTGCACGCTGACTTCCAACGTGTAAATAATGATAGTCAAGTGCATGTATTCGTTCATGTTAAATTCCTTAATGCTGATAAATGCCCGGGTATTAAACGTGGCGGTACATTAAGTATTATCCGTCGTGATGTAGAGCTGGTTTGTCGTGCCGATTCAATTCCTCCAATTTTAGAAGTTGATATTGGGAACCTTAAAATAGGCGAGAGTGTTCATGCTCATAGTCTTGAGCTTCCTGAAGGAGCAGCGTTTGCGATTACAGATCGTGACTTTACAATTGCCGCGATTGTTGGACGCAGAGCTCAGGATGATATTGAAGATGATGCTCCTGCAGCAGAAGAAATTATTGAAGGCGAAGAAGCAGAGGGTGAAGAAACTTCTGATGAGTCTGCAGCAGAATAATAATTTATATTTATTCTTTATCAAAAAAGAGTCTTTACGTATTATTCGTAAAGACTCTTTTTATTTTTTAATAGTTTGTTATGTATTTATTTATAGGCTTGGGAAATCCCGGTAAAGAATATGAGAAAACCCGTCACAATGTTGGGTTTATGGCAGTAGATGCTATTGCCGATGAATATGGATTTGCACCTGATAAATCTAAATTCCACGCAATTTTGCGTGAAGGTGTTATAGCCGGAAAAAAGGTGATTATATTAAAACCGCAAACCTATATGAACCGTTCGGGGCTGTCCGTCGGAGAGATTGCCAAATTTTACAAGATAGAAGCCGGTAATATCACAGTATTTCATGATGAGATTGATTTGCCTGTTACTAAACTAAGAGTGAAAAAAGGTGGCGGTCATGGCGGGCATAATGGCCTTCGGGATATTGATGCGCATATAGGCAAAGATTATCGGCGTGTTAGGATAGGTGTGGGCCATCCGGGAGATAAAGATCAGGTATCAGGATATGTCCTTGGCAGATTTAGCAAAGAAGAAGAGACTTCAGTTGAAAAAATATTAGATGCAATAGCCAAGAACTGCCCACTTCTTTTAGCAGATAATGAAGACCTTTTTATGACTAAGGTTGGCTAGGCTACAGATTTTTGCGCAGTTTGTTCTTTGCTTAGAAGAATTTCATAAGCGTTTTTATATATTTTCAAGGTTTCTTTCTGCCCTTGTATTATATCGCTTATTTTGTCTCCAAATTTTTCATGGCTTGTGGTGCAAAAGCATCCCTTTATAAAATTTTCTAATTCGTTTGAATCAATAGAAGCAATTTTACCAAACACTTCTTTTTTAACAGCCTCGCGGCACAGCATGGTAGATTTTTGCGCTTTTGGCACATTAAGCTCGGAAATTATGCTGCCGGCATCGCCAAATGCAAGATCTTCCGCCGTATATTCTAGGATTTGTGAAAAGCATGAGTCAAAGTCAATATTGGTTATAGTTCCTCTTTTCTTACCATTTATTATAAGTCCCGTATTTTTTGCATTATCATCACCATCTCCTAAAAATCGACGCACATTACGGCAAAGAATCCTCCCTGTTACTTGTATGCTTGCCTGCCCTGACTTTATTTTTGTTTTACCATCATTATCTACGGTAAAGAGAGGGTCGTCATCATTAATTCCCATAGCTAGTCTTATGGACGGCAACTCGATGAAATGTTCAATTTCTTTTGAGGCCACGTAGTATTTCGGATTATCATCTTTATCTCGACCTTCTACTATAAAGGTTTCAGGCGAGTGGTGGCCTCCATTTAATGATCTTGCCAGCATTCCTGCTAACACTTCTTTTTCAGCTAGGAATCGCTGATAATCGGAGTTTTGTGTATTAACTCTGCGATCAGTGGCTTTATCCTTTAGAAAATATTTTGCACCATATTTATCTGTTGCGATAAATATCTGGTGAGAAATTTCACCATTTCTAAAGGGTTCACCGTCTTTAAATTCATTTAATATCTGAAAGTATGAAAAAGGCAGTATTTTTAAAGGTTCGGGTAACGTTGTTTTAGGCAAAGGCACATATTGCATAGCACTAAACGCTCGTGCATGTTTTATTAATGATCGCATAAAATCCTCTAATTAATTAAAAAAAAGGGTGTTATGCTACAGAGTATTTTCCTTATTTGTAAATAACTTTTGTAAGTTTTGGCATTGTCTGATAAAAAGCCTGTGGAAAAATAATATAAGAAGGTGGCGTATGGGTTTTAACTGTGGGATAGTGGGTTTGCCTAATATCGGTAAATCAACTTTATTTAATGCATTAACACAAACTGCGGCGGCTGAGGCCGCTAACTATCCTTTTTGTACTATTGAGCCAAATGTCGGGCGTGTTGGTGTGCCCGATGCCAGATTGGCAAAGCTTGCTAAGATTGCGAGCTCAGCGCAGATAATACCTACCCAGATAGAGTTTGTTGATATTGCAGGGCTGGTAAAAGGCGCAAGCAAGGGTGAGGGGCTAGGTAATAAATTCCTTTCTCATATTCGTGAGGTGGATGCGATTGTACATGTTCTTCGTTGTTTTGAAGATGGCGATGTAACACATGTTGAAGGCTCCGTAGACCCTATTCGTGATGCCGAAATCATTGAAATGGAACTTATTTTAGCTGATTTAGAGTCGGTGGAAAAGCGCATCCCTGCCTTAGAAAAAAGAATACGCGCACAGGATAAAGAAGCAAAAGCGCAAATGGAACTTTTAAAGCAGGTTCAGGTGCTTTTAGAAGGAGGGCGGCCTGCACGTGAACTGGAGGTTGCCGAAGATGATAAGCGCACTTTTCATATGCTTAGCCTTATAACATCCAAACCTTTGATGTATGTTTGTAATGTGTCGGAAGAAGATGCCAAAGAGGGCAATGAATTTACCGCTAAGGTGATAGAAAAAGCTAAAAAAGAAAATGCAGCTTATGTTATTATCTCTGCTCGTATAGAAGAAGAGATTGCCAGCCTTGAAAGCGAAGAGGAAAAGCAAGAATTCCTTGAAACTATAGGATTGGAAGAGGCCGGTCTTAATCGCGTTATAAGAACCGGATATAGCCTACTTGAGCTGCTTACCTTCTTTACTATCGGGCCAAAAGAAGCTCGCGCATGGACAGTTAAGAAAAATTCTCGCGCACCTCAGGCCGCCGGAGTTATCCATACTGATTTTGAAAAAGGTTTTATACGCTCAGAAACTATTGCATATGATGATTATATCAAATTCTCCGGCGAACAAGGTTCAAAAGAAGCCGGTAAAATGCGCCTTGAAGGAAAAGAATATATAGTACAAGATGGAGATGTCTTGCATTTCCGTTTTAATGTCTAGTATTATATGGCTTGTACTATAATTTGTGAGGTATGGTTTGCGCTTTTTGCCTAAAAGAAAATTTACATGGCTTCTTATAGCCTTGCTAGTTTATGGCTACCTTATAATGAAGGAAGAGCAATCGTTGGATTCAGCAAATGATAACCCATCGGCTGTTTCATCAGTTAATAGTAACAATAAATTTCTCGAGAAAACTTTCGTTTCAATAGTAGACTCTATCCAGAATACTGATGCAGGTAAGGCAATAATGGATGCTGTAGTTCAGCAATCGGTTGAAAGCCGTTATGGCGCAAAAGAAGTTTCCTCCGGGCTTGCCGAGGAAAAAGGAGAGGTGATCTTGGTGGATAAAACTATTGGTGAAGGTGGCGCAACACTACAATGCGGTAGTATAGCCTCAATATATTATGATGCTTATATTGACGGGGTAGTAAAGTTTGATAGCAATCGCAATGACAAAGAACCGCTTGTCATAGATATGCAAAAAAAGAATGTGATAAAAGGTTTGAAAATAGGCCTTTTAGGCATGAAAAAGGGCGGAAAGCGCAAAATAGCAATACCTTCATTTGCCGCATATGATAATCCTGATTTTAAAAACGATATGGTAGATGCGAAAACTCCGGTTCTGTATGACGTAGAGCTTGTAGACCTTAAAAAAGGTTATACGGTAAATGACATTATGTCACTTAATACCATTGCAGAAGGAAAAGGTGTAGAGGTGGCATCTTGTGGTGATAAGGTTAAAGTTAGCTATAATTCGGGTAATGTAAGCGGAGGTTTGGAGTTTGTTTTAGGCGATGGAACCGCCCCTCTTGCTATTGAGAAGGCTGTAACGGGTGCAAAAGAGAGTGAGAAAATTAAAATTAATGCTCCTCAAACATTGCTGACATATCCCCCATCTGCGCAGAAACTTCCAGATATAACAGCCACAGGCAAGGGCGTTGTTTCTATAGAGATACAAGTTCTTGACATAAGTTCCGATTAAAAAGTCGTATCTTGCAACTTAGTTAACTGTATATATATTCCTTATATGGAAAATATATACCATGTTACTTATAAAAAAATAGCTACTCATTACTGGGAGATGCCGCATGAGCTTGAAAAACTTGCGCAAATGCTGGTAAAGGCAGGGCGCCTGCGTATTGATGCGGATGAGGCGGCAAATTTTGTACGGTTTTCTTTGCCTGAAAGCCATGTTCATATCGTGTTTAGTTATCGTGAGCTTTGTGATGTTGAGCTTATTCCCCGTACCAATTCTATGATGAAGGATCTTTTGGGGCATAGATACAGAGGAGCTGAATTAGAAGATGAAGTTTCTCGTAGATTCCATAAATTGCAACATGAAGTTAGAAAAATACTCGGCATAAGCTCTTCTGTAGAAATCAGGCTGGCACGTGCTATGGTGCAGGCGGCGCATCCTGCGGTGATTTTGCTGCATATAGCAGAAGGCGCGGAACTTTTTATCTCATACTCGCATAATGTCGGGGATATGATGGATATACGCTCATGGCAGGCTGTAGGGGATAGTAGTGGCCTGCAAAGTATCGGCCCTATGGAAAATGCGGTTTTTGTATCATGCAATGGCGATCCTCTTCTTCCGGAGAATAAAAAACGTCATGAGGGGGAGGGCTTAAACGCCTTATCGCGGATGATAGTTATAGCAGGTCAGGAACTTGGTCATTTTTCTGATATTAAAAGAAGTAAAAACGGCCGTTATTTAACCCGTTATTCTACAAATATCTCATCTACCAAAGCAAAGCCTGAGGCTGCAAAGGCTCGTTTTGATGATATAGAAAGAGTTAAAAAGGCTTTACAGAGGCTTGAGGAGATTGGAGCCAAGGATTTGGCTATTTTAGAAAATAGTCTAAAATTCTTCCGTGATAAAAAACGTAAAGATATTACGGTGTTAAATACATCCAGAAGGGTTAATAATAAAACGAGAAGTTTCTTACATCGTCTTGGTAAGCTTAAATTATCTTCATTTGCAAAGATTCCACCATATGATACACCGTATTATGCCAGTAAAATGCTGACTATGTGTGCTGATATGGCATTTAACCTTGAGCCTAAAGCGGATGCTTATTCGCGCGAAGACCCGATAGAAGAAGAGGCGATAGCTTGTGTTGAGGCCTTGGCGCGTGTTCCGCAGCAGGTAAATAAATGGGGGCATATAAATACACGCATATTAATGCCTAATCTGTATAAGATATATTATGGGCAGGTGATACCGGGTTGTATTGAGGCATATGAGAATCTTTCGGGAAATAAATATAAATTTAGAATAACCAAAAAAAGCTGGTTACAGCAAAAATGGGAGAAGCGTTTTTATAAGGGAGAGTGATTTATATTGCATATTTAAGTTATGTTGACATCATAGAATATAAAATATATCGTATAATGCACAAAATGTAGTACTAACAATTTATTCGCGTAATATTATGGACTCACTATTCACGCCGGAAAAAATTTATATTTTCTGGTTGGCGCTAGGTGCTTTACTAATATTCCTTGAGGCGATGGCCGTTCCTGGTGTGGGGTTTTTATTTGCCGGTCTTTCTGCCGTAACTATTGGTGGTCTTGTTACATTTGGTGTTTTAGATGGTGCTGAAATGGTTGTGCAATCGGCATTATTCTTGGCTCTTACATTCGTATGGGCTGGGATTTTATGGATACCTTTTAAGAATTTTCAGAATAAGAAAAAACAGAATAATTTTGAAAATATAATCGGTGATAGCGCTGTTGTGCTCAGTGATTATCTTGATAAGAACGAGATCGGATCAGTTAGATGGTCGGGTACATCAATGCGTGCAATTGTAGATGATAGCTCAGAAAGTGAATCTATTGCTAAGGGTGCGCGTGTTGAAATTGTAGAAATTGATGGCAACTTACTTAAAGTAAAATAGGGAGAAATATAGTGGAATTTTGGTTAGTTATTGGTTTTGTAACCTTTATTATAGCGTTCATGGGGATTAAAATTGTCCCGCAACAGGAGGCTTGGGTAATCGAAACGTTAGGTAAATTTGATAGCGTATTAAATCCGGGTATTAATTTCCTTATTCCTTTTATCCAGCGCGTTGCATATAAACACTCTCTAAAAGAAGGAGTTGTTGATATTCCTCAGCAGTCAGCTATTACAAAAGATAACGTAACGCTTGATATAGACGGCATAATATATATGCGTATTATTGACCCCAAGGCGGCATCATATGGAGTAAGTGATGCTTATTACGCACTTGCTCAGCTGGCTCAGACCAATATGCGTTCTGAAATAGGTAAAATAAGCTTAGATAACACCTTCGAAGAGCGTGAGAACTTAAACTTGAATATAGTAAAATCTATTAACGAGGCGGCAAGCGCATGGGGTATACAATGCATGCGCTATGAAATAAAAGATATTAACCCTCCTGCAACGGTATTAAAGGCTATGGAATTACAAGTAGCGGCAGAGCGTCAAAAACGCGCGGCTATTTTAGAGTCTGAAGGAAGAAGAGAGTCGCAGATAAATATATCTGAAGCGGACAAAAGAGAGGTTGTTCTGCAATCTGAAGCTGCCATGCTTGATAAAATAAATAGAGCGAAAGGTGATGCTGAGGCTATTATTGCAGTTGCCAATGCAACAGCAGAAGGAATTCGTAAAATTGCTGAATCTATTCAGTCTGACGGTGGTACTGATGCCGTATCACTTAAAATTGCCGAGCAATATATAGGAGCGTTTAAAGAGCTTGCCAAAGAAAGTAACACTATACTTCTTCCTACCAGTGCAAATGATATAGGAAGTGTTAGTACTATCGTTGCCCAAGCTGTAAGCATATTTGATAATATGCGTAAAAACGGCCCATCCTCGAAAGACTCAGGCAGTAGTAAAAAGAAAACATCAATACCTGATATAGGCTAAAAGAACATATCCCGAGGGTCGAAATTTATTTCAAGTTCGCGCCAGCCGCCCTCGGTATCATATTTTTCAGGTGGAAGGTTTTTTAAAGGGCTGCTTTTATGAACCGCCCGAATAGCGCTATCTGCCATGGCTCTAAAGAATCCATCGGTGTTATAGCGCAGGCTCTCTTGAACATCTATGTCTAAAACCGTACCGTCACGTGCCAGTTTAATATTTAGGGTGACTACCATAGATTGCGCGTCTTTTCCTCCCGATGCCGAGCTTAGGCTCCAGTTACGCATGATCTGCTGACGGATAGCATCTTTCTCACTTAAGCTCATAGGAAGGCCGGGCTTATATTTTATTTTCTCATCAGGCTTTGTTAGCATCTGCTCAATATCATCAAAGTTTACAGCCTCTTCTTCTTGATTTTGGCTTTTTTCTTGCTCGGGTACAATTTCTTCAACGGTTTTAAGCACTGAGTCAAAAGTAAGCTCAGGTTCTTTGGGCTCTTCTTTTTTAGGTTCTGGTTTAGGCTTCTGTTTTTCTATGGGCTTTGGTTTAGCAAGGGGCTCAATGTTCGCTGTTTTAATTACTTCCTTTGGTTTTTCAGGCTTAGGTTTTGCCACGACATCAGGAGTGATTTGCGGCTTTGGTTTGAAGGTGGGATCAGGCAATGCTTTCTTGGGTTCGGTTGCAGAGCTTACTTCTTTTTTCTTTTCCTCTATCGGTCTTATTTTAGGTTTTACTTTTGGTGGTTTTACATTGGTAAACTCAGATATAGGCAATATCTCAACTGTTACTATATGATCATCAGTAATATTCTTACTAAAGAAACTAGGCAGGCCGAAAAGCACCAGTAGCATTATAAAAAGATGCAAAATAGCAGAGAAGATAAAGCTTTTCTGCATGGGTTATTACCTCCCGTTCGGATCTGTAAGTAGGGCTACTTTGCTAAATCCTGCGGTATTTATAGCGCTAACTACCGCCATAACCTGACCGTAATCAATTTTTTTATCACCTCTTACAAAAATTCGCGTATCTTTTTTCTCACCTGTAATGGCAGTAAGTTTTGCAACAAGATCAGCTTTGGCTATTTTGGTTTCCTGAATATATATATTGCCTTTAGCATCTATAGTGACAGATAGCGGCTCTTCCTTACCACCGATGGGAGAGGTAGAAGACTCAGGAAGATCAACAGTAACGCCCGCCACCATAAGGGGAGAGGTCACCATAAATATTATAAGCAATACCAGAATCACATCGACAAGTGGCGTTACGTTAATCTCCGCCATAGGGTGGTAGTGGTTGTTGCGTCTGCCGCTATGCTGATTTGTAACCATGCCCATTGTTAATCTTCCTTGCCTTTGTGGTATGTTAAGGTGGTGCTAAGTTCACCGGTAAAATCATCAAGCTTGCCTGCAACCTGTCTTATATTATTACTGAACATATTGTAGAATATAACGGCAGGAATGGCGGCAAACAAGCCCATAGCGGTTGCAAGCAATGCCTCGGCAATGCCCGGTGCTACAACAGCGAGTGTTGTGTTTTTTGTGGCAGCTATGGCCTGAAAGCTGTTTACAATTCCCCATACTGTTCCGAAAAGCCCGATAAACGGAGAGGCTGAGCCGACTGTTGCCAGGAATATCAGATTTTTTTCCATTTTATCAATGGCCTCATTCTTTGTGCGATGCAATGAGTGATATATTTTTTCTTTTAATACAGAAAGATCATCTGCCGTTGCTTTTTTAGGAGCTGAATCTTGTAATTGGTGAATTCCTGCGATGAACATATCGGCCATCGGGTCATCTTCTTTATTTTTGCGTACTCTATCATAAAGAGAATTGAGTGAACGGCTTGAGCGATATGCTTTATTAAACATTCCCATGCGGTAGTTTATATTTCTAAAATACGTCCATTTGTTAAAAATAATTGCCCAACAGACAAATGATGCTGCCATTAAAAGCAGCATAACAAATTTAACCACCAGGTCAGCCTGTGCAATTAATCCCCATATAGACATATCAGTTGCAGCAACACTTCCTGCGAGTGCTACGGTTTGAACAGCAGTATCAACGGCCATTTAGCCTCCCTCTAAAATTAGATATAATTATAGGCGATACTATATAGCTTAAAATATTAAGCCGCAATGGTGCTTGTGAAAATAAAGTTAGTTAGATGAATTTTCCGGCGCAGGTTCTGTGTTATAACAACTAAGCAATGTTACATCATAAACAGGGTGTTCAAGTGCTGAAATGGCGGGTGTTGATGAGAACATCCAGCCGTGGAAAATCTGTTTTTTATCTTCACCGGGAACCTGCTCCCAGATTTTTAATAAGGCTTTATTTTCAGGTTTTTCCTCTGGTGGAGAGTGCCAGCATTTTTCCAGTGCAACTTCAATATTGCTGAATTTCTTAACCTCACCAACTTCTAAAGACATTTCAGAAACACGTGCGGTTACCTTATTTAAACCCTGCAATTTTGCATGGTTGGTAAAATCTTTTGCATGATATATTTTCTGTTCGTCTGCAAATGATGGAAAAGATAGTGTTAGACATAACATCGCTGCAATGACGGGGAAGCCCCTACATATATTGGTTAGAAAATTTATTAAAAGTATCATAAAATCTGCTACCATTCTTGTCACCCTGAACTTGTTTTCAGGGTTCGGGTCTGACTAGTTAATTACTCTTAAAGTTTATTTATACTCCTAACTGGATGCTGAAACAAGTTCAGCATGACAAAATAGGATGCCATTACCCTAGATTAAAGCCCTCCGGCACCCTCTCGTGATTCTGAGCCGTCACTAACACTACCGAAGGCGAATTTACCTATAAGTTCCTCAAGACTGATGGAATCTTGTGTATATTTTATTTCACCACCGTTATTTAAATGGTTTTCATCGCCGCCGGGCTCAATTGAAACATATTTTCCGCCCATAAGACCGTCGCCAATAATAGAAGCCGTGCTGTCTTTAGGAATGAGGACACCACTTTTTATGCCCATTTCGACTATGGCTTTATAGTTTTTCGGGTCTAGATGTTGTTTTGATACAGTGCCGATTTTTATACCGCCGACACGGACATCGCTGCCTATGCTTAAGCTGCCGATCTCACGGAATTTGGCTACAAGAGTATATCCGTCAGAGGATGGCGATATATTGCCGCTTTTATAAGATATGAAAACAAATGTTGCGGCTACTAATAAAACAACCGCTCCCATAATAGTTTCAACAAAGCTTCTGCCCATTTATAACTCCATGTTACTTTAGTTGTAAGTTGTAGGTAGTAAGTTGTAATAAATATTCTTGTAACTTACAACTTATAACATACCACTACTTTGGCTCCCATGCCTCATAATCACTGCTTACTTTTTTACGCTCACCTACTTTTTGCTTGGCTCCTGCCGGATAATAAGCAAAAGATGTTCCGGTAAGATTTGGGGTAGCCGCTTTTTGCCAATCATATTTATTCTCCAATATCTCATCGGTAGTATAATGCAGCCATCCATGCCAGCTAGGCGGAACTTTTGAAGGCTCCGCCATGCCATTATACATAACCCAACGCTTCTTGCGACCGTTAGTATTGGTTTTTTTATCCTGATAATAACGGTTGCCAAACTCATCTTCGCCGACAAATTGGCCGCGCAACTTAGTAAAAATGCGTGTTCCTATAGTCATACTTTAAAGCTCAATAATTTAGCATGTATTACACTTGGTAACCCATTTATTTGCTCAAGTAAATCATTTGTTGGAATTTCATCAACTTCAACAAGAGCAATAGCGCTTGCATTTGTTCCGCGACCTAAATGGAAGTTGGCTATATTTATTTTGGAATCACCTAGCAATTTACCGAGATTTCCTATTAAGCCCGGCTTGTCTTCGTTGTTGATGTAAAGCATTTGAGAGCCAAGGCCGGCTTCTAATTTTACAGTGCCAACTTCTACTATGCGCGGCTGAGTTTCACCAAATAGCGTTCCTGCGACATATTGCTCACCTTTTTCAGTAGTAACAGTGAGTTTTATCAGGCTTTGGTAATTACCCGATTTCTCATTTTTAACTTCAGATATATCAATGCCTCGCTCTTTGGCAACTATCGGAGCGTTTACCATGTTAACAGATTCTGAAACCGGTGTTAAAAGGCCGGTAAGCAAAACTGAAGTAATGGGCTTTGTATTAAGTCCTGATACAACACCTTGATACTCTATTTTAACAGATTTTATGCCGCTGTCTAAAATTTGACCTGAAAAACTGCCAAGCTGTTCGCCAAGCTGCAAGTATGGCTTAAGTTTTGCTGCATCTTCAGCCGATACTGAAGGAATATTAAGGGCATTAGTTACGGTGCCGTGAATCAGATAATCTGAAAGTTGCTCTGCAACCTGAATAGCTACATTTTCTTGTGCCTCTGTGGTTGATGCTCCAAGATGTGGAGTGCAGATGATTTCTTCCATGCCAAATAATATGTTATCTTTGGCAGGCTCTACCTCAAATACGTCCAGTGCCGCACCTGCAACATGACCTGCCTCGATAGATTCTTTAAGAGCAGGCTCATCAATCAGGCCGCCACGGGCGCAGTTAATAATGCGAACGCCTTTTTTAGTTTTAGCAAGATTATCTTTTCCTAAAATACCGCGCGTTGCATCATTAAGTGGTGTGTGCAATGATATGAAGTCAGCACGTTTTAGTAGGTCATCAAGCTCAACTTTTTCAATATTAAGTGATTTTGCGCGATCTTCGCTCAAATATGGGTCAAAACCGATAACTTTCATTTTAAGACCTTGTGCACGGTCAGCAACGATAGAGCCGATATTGCCGCAACCGATCAACCCGAGGGTTTTGCTTGCAACTTCAACTCCCATGAATTTTGATTTTTCCCATTTGCTTGCATGAGTTGATGCACTTGCCGCAGGAATTTGACGCGCTAAGGCCATCATCATAGCAATTGCATGTTCTGCTGTTGTGATGGAGTTACCAAAAGGTGTGTTCATCACTACAACGCCATTGGCAGTTGCTGCTTTTTGGTCGACGTTATCTACACCGATACCTGCACGGCCGATAACCTTAAGGTTCTTAGCGGCTTTGATAACTTTTTCATTCGCAGTTGTAGAGGAGCGGATGGCAAGGCCATCATATTCGCCTATTATTTTGCACAGCTCGTCTTCTGAAAGACCTGTTTTAACGTCTACTTCAACGCCGTTTTGTTTAAAAATTTCTGCCGCTTTCGGGCTCATTTTGTCTGATATTAATACTTTAGCCATTTTTTTGTCCTTTGTTTGAAAAGAACGCTAGAAAAATAGAGTATTAGAAAATTATAATTTCTTGTGTTCTAAAGTTCTGACGTTCTTAAGTTCATGTAATTATTAAGCAGCTACTGCTTGGTTTTTTACTTGTTCATATGCCCAGTCAAGCCATGGCAATAACGCTTCCATGTCGGAAGTTTCAACCGTAGCGCCGCCCCATATGCGTATTCCTGCAGGAGCGTCACGATATGAGCCGATGTCATAAGCAACATTTTGGCTATCTAGCAATGATACGATTTTTTTAGCACGCGCTGCCTGTTCATCAGCAGGAAGAGCTGTATATTCCGGGTCAACAATCTTTAAGCAGATTGATGTATTAGAGTTGGTTTCATCGGATTCTGCAAGAAAATCAACCCATGCAGTAGCGGAAACCCAATTTTTCACAGCTTGTAAATTATTATTTGAGCGCTCGATAAGCTTAGGCAATCCACCGATAGATTCCGCCCATTTCAAACCG